>Ga0116192_1000173_pt1 | contig 51243 bp, 47 predicted proteins | sample AD_UKC113_MetaG_FD_89876 | JGI IMG/M metagenome (GOLD analysis project Ga0116192, IMG submission 89876) | Active sludge microbial communities of municipal wastewater-treating anaerobic digesters from Hong Kong - AD_UKC113_MetaG | ecosystem: Engineered > Bioreactor > Anaerobic > Digestate...
CTTCTGAGAGTGGAGAACAGTCATATAGATGCAGATTCCGTCACGAGGCCCGATTATTCATGCTTTTTGCCATCGGCGAATTTTCAGTACAGGTTTTCGGCTACTCATAACCTGAAATTCACCTATAACAGGAGGATCAACCGTCCGGGTATTTATGACATGAACCCATACTGGAAAATTAATCAGAATTATATGGTCACTCAGGGGAATCCCGACCTCAGGCCTGATTATCGCGACCGGCTTCAGCTCACCTATACCTGGAATTTCGGAAGCAACTACTTCTCACCTTATGTCTATGACGAATTCTTTTCAGACAAGATCGGGAACAGGTACAGCATTATCAAATCGCCTGTCGACGGTGCGGTCACAACCATTTCCAAACCTTATAATATCCTCAGCGGATATGAACTTGGCGGAGGCGTCAATGCCATGCTCTGGTATGTGAATATTAATGCAAGGATCTTCAAAGGCCATTATTCGGGTTATTCAGAGGGATCATTCTCAATACCCGAAAGAAACTATTTCTCGTATGCCATAACAAGTTATGCCTATGCCAACCTCGACAAGAAAAAACAGACAACGGCATTCCTGTATCTTGCCTTTAACGGTGTTAACATAAATGCCCAGTCGAAAACATATACGCTGCCTCTTTACGGCCTTGGCGGGCAGCGGCAGATTAAAAACCACAGTGTCGGAGTTTTCTGGCTGCTGCCATTCTCACAAGTTATTGATTACCAAAAGATAGAAACAGAAACCCCTGCTTATACATCAACGAATACCACAGGTATTGACTTCGGAAATTTCATACAGTTTTCCTACTCGTATAAGTTTAACAAGGGGAAAAATGTTAAAAAACTGAACCGCAAGATTGATATTGAAAGCGACAGCAAAAGCAACGCGATCATGAATTAGAAAAAATCTTCACTCACTGTCAATACTTTTTCATTCCGTGTCCCTTTTCCGGAAACGAAATCCATAATTCCGAAAAGGGACACTTCATTTTACTTATCTCTATATTCCAGAATATCACCTGGCTGACAATCAAGTGCCTTACAGATGGATTCAAGCGTGCTGAAACGGATTGCCTTGGCCTTACCGGTCTTCAGTACCGACAGATTGGAAAGGGTCAGATCGACCTTGGAGGAAAGCTCATTAAGCGACATTTTCCTTTTGGCCATCATCACATCGAGGTTCACTACTATCGGCATGGCTCAGATTGTTAGTTCGTGTTCTGACTGCAGTTCCACTCCCCTTGTGAAGATAATTGCAACTACGAATATTATGCCTGCAAGGAAAAGCCATTCTGTGCCTGCCCAGTCTTTCTGCATCGCGACCCCCTGCCCTATCAGCCATTCGGTATAGCCGTTTGCCGCCATGGCAATCAGTCCGGCAGCAAATGCCACATAGCTGATTATCCTGGTCAGCATTGCTGTTTCAAAGCTGAAAGGCTTGTTGATGTCCAGATTCTTAAAAATCCTGATCACCAGGTAAAATATAACAGCCTTAAGGACAGTGAGCAATATCATCAATAATCCGATGGCTATATAATGCCCTATGCCAAAACTGTACAGATCCGAAAGATCAAGCTTCTGATACAGGTCTCCTGCAACTGCAGGATTTACAAAAAGACTAATAAGAAAGGTGACTGCAACTGCTCCAGCCGTAATGCACAACCCTATGAAAACTATCCAACTGAGGACTTTCACTATCTGGAGAATCTTTAAGGTGTTTGTTTCCATCGCTAATTGAATTTATTTGTATCCAAATATCAATAATAATTTATTATTATACAATAAATATTTATTATTATTTATGAACAGAATACTCATTAATAAAAAAAGTAACAGTAAAATAAAAGTATTATCGGCCGGTAATTTCGTAACCAAATGGAAGGATAAATTTTATATCTCGATCCCTGCTTACGGAGTGGTTGAAACAAAAGACTTCAAAAGCATGGATCTGTTGCTGAATTTTGATCAATACGGGTCTTTTATCGATCACAACGGCGTTATTATATGCAAAGGAAAAGATTATAAGTCAGCCTATTACCTGAAAAGATCCGGATTATAAAACTTCACCCCCACAGTATTCATTATTCTGCAACAAATCACTGATTCAAGTGATCATCCCCAAAAAGAATACAATCCATTACAGGCATTCCAAAGTGATTTATAAATTTGGCATATAAGAAATACTATCCTGCTAACGGAATGACAAGGGTTTTTAATGACGAAATAAAATACGAGAACCGTAATTTCAGGGACTTTTCCATCGAAACTGGTGATTATGAAAGCTGTAAATTTGCGAACTGTGATTTCTCCGACGCAATACTATCGGATTCTGCATTTATTGACTGTGAATTTTCTGGATGTAACCTTAGTCTGACAAAGCTTATACAGACCTCATTCAGGGAAACAAGGTTCATACAATGCAAGATGGTTGGTCTTCATTTTGAAGACTGCAACCCCTTTATGATATCATTCAGCTTCAGCGGCTGCCTGTTGGAACTGTGTTCCTTCAACGGCCTCACACTAAAGAACTGTCTTTTTAGAAACTGCAGGGTAATTGAATCTGACTTCACCGAAACCGATCTTACAAGTGCTTCCTTTATCAATTGCGACCTGAACAGGACTGTTTTCAGGAACACAATTCTTGAATCTGCCGACTTCAGCACATCCTTCAATTTTATTATTGATCCTGAAACAAACAAGCTTAAAAAAGCAAGATTTTCCGAATCCGGATTACCTGGTTTACTGAGCAGATACGATATTGAAATAGTTTAATTCACTTCAAAAACCCATAACATGAAAATAAATATCAGAAAGGCAGATGAAAATGATTTCCCGGCAGTTTTATCTCTTATAAAAGAACTGGCGGAATATGAAAATGCCCCGGAAAAGGTAACTAACACAGTAGACCTTATGAAAAAGGAAAAAGACCTTTTCATTTGTTATGTTGCCGAAACAGAGAACCTGGAAATTGTCGGTATGGCACTTTTCTTCTTCGCATATTACACCTGGGTGGGAAAATCGCTTTACCTCGATGACATTTATGTCAGGGAGAGTTACAGACAGAGAAAAATAGGGAAATCACTTCTTAAAAAGGTATTTGAAATAGCAAGGGATGAAGAATGCAAAAGGGTAAGATGGCAGGTTCTAAACTGGAATAAGCCGGCAATTGAAGTGTATAAGAAATGCGGAGCGGAAATTGATGATGAGTGGCTGAACTGTTCGTTCGATTCGGATGGCATAAAGAACTTTGCGATGCTGGATTGACAGATGCAGATTATTAATGTCATGAATGACAAAATAATCCGGTATTTATTCTTCTGATAATCATAAAAGAACCTGAAATATGTATTAATATTGCAGCCGGATATCCCCGACTTTTTTCAGTATCTTATTAACCATAATATCTGCGTTCACATGAATCTCGGCTTTACCTTACTGAAAGACACCTACTCAATCTACAGGTTTGATGCAGGATCTCCATTCCCCTACTGGCTTGATAATTCTGATTTCTATTCTGTAACGAAGACTCATGATGAATTATCAGTAGTTTCAAAGCAGGTTGAATTAAAACACGATGACAGGATCAGGGCTGACAGAAACTGGCGCATTCTCAAGATTAACGGTCCGCTCCAGCTGTCACAGATCGGTATAATTGCTGATATATCCGAACTTCTTAAAAAAAATGAAATCCCGATATTTGAGATTTCCACATTCGATACAGATTACATCCTTGTGAGAGCAGATGACCTGGAAAAAGCCGTTAATGCGCTGACTGATGCGGGCCATATTATCACCCGCTGATAAATCAGCCGGGTCATAATAAGAGTCCTGCCATCAGTGCCAGCAGCAGCTATTAATCATAGCGCCGGGTGATTCTTACAATAATCCAGACGAGACTGAGTATTCCTACAAAAATTGTCATTCCGGCCAGCTCATTTTTGGGCAGGTTCGATAATACCCAGATTATTCCGGCTGAAGTAATGACAGGCAGAATGAAAATCCTGATGATCCTCTTCATTCCCAATATGGAATTATCTGAATATCTTAACTTTATCACTGACAGAGCGACACCAAGATAGATAATGAGATATGAAGCGCTGGATAGCATGGCAAGCTGTCTGAATTCACCAATGGATGCAAAGACGAACCCGAGAAAGGAATAGATAATTATTGCAACGTGAGGTGTTTTGAACAAGGGGTGAATTGATGCTATTGATTTTGAAGGTATTATCCTGTCTCGTGCGGCTGCATACAGTATCCTGGGCATATTGAGTACCATGCCGCTTATATTTCCGAACATAGAAAAACCAGCCCCGATAATCACGATGAGTGTTCCCGTTGTCCCGAACATGATCTTTGCCGTCTCGGCAAGCGGTGCGTCTTTATGATCACCTATTGATCCGCCCAGTATAGTCTGAACCACCAACTGGATCATCATATAAAGGATAACAACAATAGCAACACTGATTATAATACCTCGCGGGATTGTCCTTTCCGGATCCTTGATCTCTCCGCTGACATTCAGCGCTGTTTCTGCACCAACAAAAGCAAAAAGAAGAATAAGTGAAATTTCTCCGATATTGTCAACAGAATTTCGGGCAGTGATAACTATATCCGTCGATTTGAAGAAGAACCATCCGAGAACTGTTATCATGAGCAGTGGAACAAGCTTTGCAATTGTGTTCAATTTCACAATCGTCATGGCCCCTTTTATTCCCCTGACATTGAAATATGCAAGGGACGCGAACATTATTGCAAAAAACAAAATTCTTATCCACAATTGTTTAAAAAGAGGAAAGAAGTAGGAAAGTGTGTCAGCAAGGCCGTTTGCCACAGCGGCGTTGGCCATCACGGCAGCTCCGAAAATAAAGATATTTGCAGTAAGGAAGCCGGCAAATCTTCCAAAAGCAGTCTCAATATAGGAATAGGCTCCTCCGGTAACAGTAATCTTTGTACCCACATCTACAAAGCAAAACATTATCATTAGCATCAGAAGACCGCATATAAGGTATGCCACCAGGCTTCCTGAGCCAAGCCGTTCAGCTACCAGAGCAGGGAGAATGAATATCCCCGCTCCTACTATTATGTTTATCGAGTTGGCGACCAGTCCCCAGGTCCCTATCTCACGCCTCAAACCCTCGTCAGTTATCATCTGATACAGCTTTTATAAACTACCCGGTCAGCTTTTTCTGATCTCGTCCTTAATTCTCTGTATATGACCCCTGCCGAGGCCCTTGACTTCGCATCCGAGCTGAAAATAACGTTTGATTTTTTCATCAGAAAGGATTCCAAAGCAATCGATAATTGCAGCAGGATTACCTATCTTATTAACGACAGTATCGGGATCGAGGTCAAGATAATCTTTATGAGGAACAGCAAAGACAACAGCCTCCACTCCTTTCAGCGCTTTTTCCAGGTCCTGTTCAATACGGATCTCCTTCAGCTTTTCCTGGCTTCTGAAAAACCTTGCCTTGCTCTGTCCGGGTGAAGGGTATGAATCCTGCTGCTCAAATTCCCACCAATGTTCCACATAGGGATCATGCACTTTAATTTCTGCTCCCATCTCGGCAAGTTTCCTGATTACAATTTCAGAACCGCTGTAACGGGTGTCACCAACATCCTCGCGGTATGCAGCTCCAAGGACGAGAACATCGGCAGCTGCAATGGGCTGACCCATGTTGCGAAGGGCATCCCTCACAAGCTGGCCAACGTGCAATCCCCGGGTGTCATTAATGTCGATTGCCATCGGGGTTATTTTGAAAATATCATCCTCGAAACCCAGTATATGTTTATAGGCCCATAGTCCCAGACCGCCGTCCTTGGGCAGGCAATAGCCGCCAACGCCTGGTCCGGGGAAAATAATATTGCTGTGGGTGGGCCTTACTTTGATTGCCTTGATTACTTTAATCAGATCGACTCCGTTACGCTCGGCATAAAGGCTCCATTCATCAAGAAAAGCAAGGATCGTTGCACGGTAGCTGTTTTCAACTATCTTGGCAGTTTCCGATTCGATCGGCCTGTCCATAACGGTAAGGGGATATTTCTCAGTATTGAGGACTTCTGTTAAAAATTTAACAACCCTCGCTTTTGCCTTTTCGTTTATGCCGCTGCACACTCTCCAGAAATCGCGGATGCTTGCTACATAATTGCGGCCAGGCATCACCCTTTCATAGCTGTGGGCAAGGAGCGGATCGGAATTTATGCCCCTCTTCCTGAATTCTTTCTTCATGATTGGATATGCCACCTGTTCAGTGGTGCCCGGAGCGACCGTGGTTTCAATAAGGACAAGGGCATCAGCAGGTATATGTTCAGCGATAACATGAAGCGACGATTCGAGTGCGGCCATATCCGTCTGTCCTGATCTGACATTTCCAAGATCCTCCTTGATATAATCGCACTGGACATCCACAACGACAACATCGGCAAGCTTGAGGACATCATAAGTATAGGTTGCAACCAGGGTTCTCTTTTCATTTACGCATCTTGATATCATGGGATCTACCTCGGGATCTTCAGCTTTTACCGGTGAAATTCCTCGGTTAAGCAGCGGGATCTTCCAGAAGCTTCGCGGGCTCGGTCGCTGCATGCCGATAACAAATTTCGAAGGCTGGCCGGTTTTTCTGTCGACGGTGTCGGCAACAATAGCGGCCATTACTGCACCGACGAAACCAACACCCATAACAACAACAATTTCACGGCCTTTGGCCTTTTCTTCTTCAACCCTAAGTTTTAGGTTTTCAAATTCCTTCTTATAATCTTCCGGTTTTGGCAGAGAGAACTTTTCGCCTGCCGGGCTTACTGAATAATTCTCGTTCATAATTTGTTCATTTAGGAAACGGTTTGGTAGACAGATATAGCTATTTCGACTTGAGTATAAAATGCTGAAGTTATTGTTTGACAGCCTGCAGAATATCCTTCAGAAGCCTGTCAGAGTCAAGTCCGTTGTCAGGCTTGTGTGAAAATCCAAGTACAACAACCACAAGGTCTCTGGAAGGAATTATGAAAATCATCTGACCGTCGTGACCCTGACATGAGAACATGTCATCAGGTGCCGATGAATAACTTCCTCCCTTATTCAGCCAGAACAATGCTCCATACTCACCCTTGCTGCCGGAGGCGGGAGTTCTTGTATAGCCGACCCACCCTTCAGGCAGTATGCGTTCGCCGTTAAAGACCCCGTCGTTGAGGTAAAGAAGGCCAAACCTGGCATAATCACGTGCAGTGGCGTAAAGGTAAGACGAACCTACAAAATCGCCGGAAGCATCAACCTCGAAAACGGCATCAGTAATTCCGATTTTTTCAAAAAGATTATCATGCGTGAATGCGTAACAGGAAGTATCACTGTCAAATTTCTGTCGTACCAGCTGACTGAGTATATTGGCGGTTCCGGATGAATAATACCAGTGTGTACCGGGTGTATGTTCCAGAGGTTTTGATGCTGCATAACTGCTCATATCGCCATGATCAAACAACATCAGATTCACGTCAGATCTGCTCCCGTAGTCTTCATTCCATTTCAGGCCGCTTTGCATTTGCAGAAGATCATTGATCGTAATCCTGCATCTTTCATCCGACTTCCAGTGCTTTATATCCGCAGGATCTGAAATATTCATTCTGCCCATCCTCACCAGAATGCCGATCTGGGCATTTGTAAAGCTCTTGGCCATCGACCAGCTCAAAAACCTCGTGTTTTTATCCAAACCTGGTTTATAAGCTTCTGCCACCGGTATTCCCCTGTACAGAACCATGAATGCGAAAGGAATTCCTTTGTATTCTCCTTTGTTTATAAGATTATCAGAAACAGCGGCCAGCATGTCTTTGTTAATCCCGGCCGGAACGGAATCGGGAACAAGATCTCCAAGCGGCCACAAAGTAGTATCCCGTCTGTAACCAGGATCTGTGTCAACAGCATAAACCTCTTTACGAAGTGAATCTTCGGATACATCCCTAACCAGAGTGGCACCGAAACCATCCCTGTAAATTGCCCTGGCCTTACCCCAGAGAAACCTGCTGGTAACACTTTTAGAACTGGTATCAATACTGTTTTTCGTGAACTTTATGAATGAAAAGTTCAGGTCAATGGCCTCAATATCCTCAGGCTGCCTTCCCGAAACAAATACATCGGAACAAAGATTCTTTGCCGCATATCCTGTGATTATGGGGAGCAAAGAATTGAGATAAGCAGCGCCGCCAAGAATCACAGCTGCAATCAGCGCAGCAAAAACATAAACAAGCCTTTTCTTCTTCATATATGATTTTTATATTCTTACAGAGTCGTTAATGACCATCATGATCCTTTATCTTCAGATTATTCATATAACCAGGCACAGGAATAACATCATACAGTTAAATTTCATTAAAAATTTAACTTTAATCATCAAAACTAATAAATTTAGGTTAAACAGAATCTAAACGGGGAAATTAAGTTCGACATTAATTCACTATTTGCAAGTATCTTAAATATCAAAGTTTTAAGTAGTCAACATGAAACATTATCTTTCAATAGTTGCTTTGATCATTTATGCAATTCTGCCTTCCGGTTGCAAAAAACAAGATGCGGAACTGTATGTTCATGATCTCAAATGCGAGAATCTTAAAGCGCCAGCCGGCATTTCGACATTGATTCCCCGGCTTAGCTGGAAACTAAGTTCGGAGATTAACCGAACCTCACAGAGTGCATATCAGATTATTGCGGCTTCATCGGAAGAGCTTTTGGATGAGAACAGTGCAGATCTCTGGAACTCGGGAAAAGTAGTTTCTGAAGAAAGTGTTCTTGTACCATGGAATGGTGAACAGTTGCATTCAGGAATGCTGTGCTTCTGGAAAGTAAGGATCTGGGATCAGAAAAACAGGATATCTGACTGGAGCTCCATTTCCTCTTTCAGTACAGGACTGCTTGAGGAAACCGACTGGAAATCATCCTATATTGCATTTGATGCCGGAAAGGATTTTCAGGTCAGTCCGCAGCTCAGGAAGACGTTCACCCTGAATGATTTTCCCGGACATTTATTCCTGCATGTAAATTCCCTTGGATATCATGAGGTATGGGTGAATGGCAAAAAGGCAGGAGACAAGGTATTGACCCCGGCGGTTTCCCAATTCAATAAAAGATCGCTTGTTTTAACATACGACATTACCCGGCTTGTTGTAAAAGGGCAAAATGATCTGGTAATCTGGCTCGGAAGAGGCTGGTATGCTCCGGGGCTTCCGGGTGTTGTCAATGAGGGCCCGGTGGTCAGGGCACAGCTGGAATCTGTCGGGAAAGATAATCTAAGGAATATAATTCTTTTTACTGATAAGACATGGACAGGCAGGGCAAGCGGTTACTCAACAAACGGGTCATGGAAGCCCGGGCAGTTCGGTGGAGAAATCGTTGAAGCGGATCTGCTGACAGATGACATGTCATCATCATCACTCGACAAGGTTAAATGGGGTATGGTTAAGGAAGTCTCCGTTCCCGCCCATTCAGCTACTCCCCAGATGACAGAATCAAATATCATTGCTGACACAATCAAACCTTCTTCAGTCAAAAGAACTGGTGACAACACGTGGCTGATCGATATGGGAACAACATTAACGGGATGGTTTGAAATACATTTTCCCGAATTGGAGAAAGGAAAGAAGATCATCCTGGAATATTGTGATCATCTCGATAAAAATGGAAATACAGTTAACCAGGGCCAGACCGACATATATATAGCATCGGGGAAAGGAAATGAAGTATTTAGGAACAAGTTCAATTATCATGGGTTCAGATATGTAAGTATTTCCAATCTTCCGACAGAACCTTTGAAGGCGGCCATGTCAGCGTTCCTCATACATACAGGATATACGGATTCATCTTCATTTGAATGTTCCGACTCCGACATGAACAGGATTCATGATATGCTGAAATATACACTTCGCTGCCTTAGCCTGGGCGGCTATCTTGTCGATTGTCCACAGATAGAACGGCTTGGTTATGGAGGCGATGGCAATGCATCGACACTTACGGCTCAGACAATGTTCGACCTGGCACCTCTTTATTCAAACTGGCTCCAGGCATGGTATGATTGCATTCGTGATGACGGCGGGATGCCTCACACCGCCCCTAATCCCTATCCGGCAGGCGGAGGACCTTTCTGGTGCGGATTCATTATCACTGCAAGCTGGCAGACATACAGAAACTACGGCGATGCGAGGATCCTTGAAAGAAATTATCCGGTGATGAAAAAATGGCTTGGATATGCAGCCATGTATTCGCGAAACGGAATTCTTGAAAGATGGCCCGATACCGATTACAGGAACTGGTATCTTGGAGACTGGGCTGTGCCGGAAGGTGTTAACCAGACTGATACATCATCAGTCAATCTTGTGAACAACTGTTTTATGGCCGTTTGTCTCGAAACCATTGAGAGGATAGCCGGTGTTCTGGGCAAGACAGAAGAGGCTTCAAAATATGCTAAGGAAAGAGAGAGCCTGGCCTCAAAAATAAACAGCAGGTTTTACAATAAGGAAAAGAAGATCTATGGAAGCGGCTCTCAAATCGATCTCACTTACCCTCTTCTTGCAGGAATAGTCCCCGATTCAATACAAAATGAAGTAAAAGAAAACCTGGAAAAAGTTATCAAAGAGGATCATCAGGGACATATTGCCTGCGGACTTGTCGGGATACCTGTGTTTACGGTCTGGGCCACTGAAAACAGGAAAGCCGACCTTATGTATGAAATGCTCAAAAAGAAAGACTATCCCGGTTATCTTTATATGACGGATAACGGAGCAACTACAACATGGGAACACTGGAACGGAGCCAGGAGCAGGATCCACAATTGCTACAACGGCACAGGTTCATGGTTCTACCAGGCTGTTGGAGGTATTCGTCCGGATGAGAGTGTACCGGCTTACAGGGCAATTGTTGTTGATCCGCAGATGCCAGAAGGAATTTCATGGGCCAGAACAAGGAAAGAGACACCATACGGACCCGTTGAAGTGAACTGGAAGAAGCAAGATGATATTGTGAATATCAATATAAAGGTACCGGCAGGCTGCAGAGCAAGAGTTGCAGTTCCATCAGAATCTGATACTTACAGACTCAACAACAGGAAAAGCAAAAACAAGACAGGCTTTGTGACAATTGAAAGCGGCCGATACGAAATTGAGTTCAGTTCTGCAAAAAGAATCTGATCCGCATCTTCATTTCCGGCCAATAAGAATATTTTTACTGTCTCTTTGCTTATTTCCCTGAAAGACTTTGAGTATATAATAGCCAGGTACAAGATCAACATCAAAATTTATCATCTGATAACCTGCCCCTTCAGGCATGTAAGTATGTATCACAGCTTTCCGGCCAAGAAGATCATAAATTTCTATCCGCAATTCTGAGACCTGGTCAGTATAGAGATAAATGTTAATCCTGTCTCTGGCAGGATTTGGAAAAACAAGTAGTTCCTTCTTGTCATAGCTGGCAGATTCATTATCGGCCAGCATCACGTTCGCATCCATCCAGTTCATCCTTTCGGTTATCCAGTCTTTCAGGTAGTCAACTTCTTCCTCATAAGTCTGGCCTATAAAATAATTTGGCCAGACATATTCACCGATAACAGGCCATCTTTCAAAATTTCTGGCTACTGCATCTCCCAGATAATTGATGGTATTATCGATAAAGAGCATAACGGAGTCGGTTCTGAATGGTCCCTTGCGCAGTTCTTTCCAACGATTCATAAACAGGCTCCTGTAGCTCAGATCTTGCATCATCCTCGCCCACCAGTGTATTCTTCCCCCATAGTAATCAGAGAATTTCGGATAAAGCCACGTGTCGGTCCGTAAATTGAAATCTGTATAGTCTTCATTACCATAACAAAGGTCAAAGTCCCACAGCGGTCCGGCTTTCAGTTTCCCGCCCCTGGAATCCTTGTCCTTGTAAAAAAATGTGCTGAATTTATAGCCATCGACATTATTTGTGAGTTCCTGCATTATCTGAAAATCCACAAATGATCTTGTATCAAAATATTTTCTGAAACCATCCGACAGATCTGAAAAATGATCTCCGTTGAGGGCATTTTGGGCATCGGTAAGGAATCTGGCAATGTACTCCTTCTGTTCGGGAGCTATTTCATCGTATTTGGGATAAACATATGTGAATTCATATTTATCCGGATTCTGATAGTAAATCCCGGGGTTAACTGTAAAATACTCATCCGATCTTAGTCCATCCGTTTTATCAGCCTTGATTATATATCCTCCGGTGAGGTCATCACCTGATATCTCATCAGGCTTCAGCTTACTTATGTCAACCCTTCTGCCGCCGCGTTTTATACTTTCTGTCAGTGCATATATTCCGTAATATTCCCCGTTCAGATAAAGCTCACAGAACCTGTAATGAGGCTGCCATGATCCCATAAGGTTGCCCAGATAATAGGTAACAGCATTCCTTAACAGGGTTTTGTCAGAATAGGGTGCATATAAAACCCAGTCTTCCTCAGCAGGCATCCCAAGCAATGCTGCTGTTGTGTCAGTTCCGTCTTCTTTTCTGAGTTCCAGGGAAAAACTTGTTTTTGGAAACATCTGTGATGACTGCCCTCGAAGTTCTATGCCTGCATAACCTTCATAATCAGTACCATCCTGATACCGGTTATTCTTTTCTCCGCGGCCGTTGTCAATTATTTTAAGCCATGCGGTGACCTTTGGATCATCCGGGATATCCTCTCCCCATGTGTCAATAACCACTAAAGGCAGGTCAGTGTAAAGGTTTTCCCAGTCATAGGTGGTCTGCGATTGAAGGGATGCAGTAACTGAAAAAACCAGAAGAAGCAGGGCAATCTTCAATTTTGCAGGTATCAGTTTACTCATACCGGGCGGAAAATTTCATTTAAGATTCTAAACACTTATCATCAACAATTTATTGCCTGTCATGATTGTATTTTATCGTGGCATTCAAAAATAGCTAAAAAATGCTCCCTGATCATGATTCCCTGTTTTGGAATATTTATAAATTGGCAATGAAGTAAATTCGTCTTATTTTGTATAAATGGAACAGATAAAGCAATCGACACTTGATTTCCTGTCGGATATCAAAGTACACAATGAAAGGGAATGGTTCATCGGGAACAGAAGCAGATATGAAGATGCAAAAGCAAATTACGAAGCTTTTGTACAGTCAGTCATTGATGCTGTTGCCGGGTTTGATCCGATACTGAGGGGACTTGAAGTAAAAAGCTGTACTTACAGGATCAACCGTGACATAAGGTTTTCGAACGACAAGACTGTTTATAAATCGCATCTTGGAGCATTCATTGTAAGGGGAGGAAAGAAAAACGGTGACAGGTACGCGGGATACTATTTTCATGTGGAGCCAGGGGGCAACAGCATGCTTGCAGGAGGTGCATATGTACCGCCAATGCCGTGGCTTTCTGCAATAAGGGAAAATATAGCCGAGAATGGAGAAGAATTCGTCAGGATTATAAACAATAAGGAATTAGCAGATTACTATGGCGGGCTTGAAGGCGAAAAACTCAAAAGTGCCCCAAAGGGATACTCAAGGGATCATCCTTATATTGAATATCTTAAGATGAAAAGCTATCTTGTTACCAGAATATTCTCCGATAAAGAAATCACTGCCTCTGATTGTTTTGAAAAAGTAATTGAAGGTTGCAGGATCATGAAACCCCTGAATGATTTTCTGAATGATTATCAATAGAGATTATTCACGGCCATTTCCTGGAATAACTATCCGGTGCAGAGCGTGATAAAAACAGTATCTGTCCTCACATCACCGTTGCTGTATGTTAATGAATCTGTATTCATCCTTTCATATTCCCTTATCTGTTCCTGAGTCTGATAGCATACTTTCCTGGTATCAGAAATATTTACTGTCTGGGATTCAGTTCCGTACCTTGCAGCAATTGTCAAGGTTGCAGTACAATCACAGCACTCTGGTTCCTTTTCCCTGCATGCGAATAACATGAGAGCCAGAAACAAAGGCAGCATTTTTTATTACATCCGTCTTCAGCGGATTCCGTTTCATACAGGAATTTATTCAGAATTTCGGAGGCACGGGTATCTTTCGTATCCTTAGGTTTAAAGGAGTAACTTCAAGGAATTCATCATCCTTAATCTGTTCCATTGACTCCTCGAGTGAGAATTTTACCTTAGGGGCGATCTTGTAGCTTTCATCTGATCCGGATGCCCTCATGTTTGTCAGCTTTTTACCTTTTACCACATTGACATCAATGTCTTTTGCCCTTGTGCTTTCCCCCACCACCTGGCCTTTATACACATATTCACCGGGATCGATGAAGAACCTTCCCCTGTCCTGAAGCCTGTCGATTGCATATCCTGTTGCAATGCCCTGTTCGAGAGAGATGAGAGATCCGTATTGTGCCGGAAGGAGATCATCACCCTTATATTTATCGTAAGCCCTGAACCTGTGGTACATGACAGCCTCCCCGGAGGTTGCAGTTAGCAGGTTATTCCGGAGGCCTATAAGTCCTCTTGCAGGAATGTCGAATTCGAGATGTATGAGATCGCCTTTGGGCTCTATTACAGTCATTTCACCCTTTCTGACCGTAACAAGTTCTATTGCTTTTCCGGAAAGATCGGGAGGTACATCTATCGACAATGTTTCATATGGTTCACATTTGACGCCATCGATAATCTTTATCAGGACTTTGGGCTTACCGACCTGGAACTCATATCCTTCCCTTCTCATTGTTTCGATAAGTATTGAAAGATGAAGTATGCCCCTTCCATATACATTAAATGTATCTTCCGATTGTGTCTCTTCTACTTTCAGGGCCAGGTTCTTTTCTGTCTCCCTGAAAAGTCGAGATCTCAGGTGGCGCGAAGTTACAAATTTGCCTTCCTTTCCGAACAGGGGAGAATTATTTATTGTGAAGACCATGCTCATTGTGGGCTCGTCGACTTCTATTCGCTGAAGGGCTTCAGGAGAAACCAGGTCAGCAAGGGTATCCCCTATTTCAAAATCTTCAAGGCCGATCACAGCACAGAGGTCTCCGCAGACGACCTTTTCAGTTCTGACCCTGCCCAGGCCTTCGAAAACATATAGTTCCTTGACTTTAACCTTTTTTATTTCCCCTCCTTTTTTGCAAAGGGTGTATTCATTCCCCGCCACTATTTCGCCACGGAAAACCCTGCCGATGGCTATCCTGCCGACATAGCTTGAATAGTCGAGAGATGCCACCTGCATCTGGGCCGTACCTTCAACATATTCAGGCTGGGGTATTTGTTCAATGATGGTATCGAGGAGGACAGTGATATCCGTTGAGGGTTTTTTCCAGTCTTTGCTCATCCATCCCTGCTTTGAGGATCCGAAAACGGTTTCAAAATTCAGCTGTTCCTCCGATGCATCCAGGTTAAACATTAGTTCAAAGATATCCTGCTGCACCTCATCCGGGCGACAGTTTTCCTTGTCAACCTTATTGACCACCAAAATCGGCTTAAGTCCGAGATTGACGGCTTTCCCGAGCACGAATCTTGTCTGCGGCATGGGTCCTTCAAAAGCATCCACAAGAAGCAGAACCCCGTCGGCCATTTTCAGCACCCTTTCCACTTCACCCCCGAAATCAGCATGGCCCGGAGTATCTATAATGTTTATTTTTACACCTTTATAGTTTACGGCAACATTTTTCGACACTATTGTAATGCCCCTTTCTCTTTCAAGGTCATTGCTGTCGAGAATAAGCTCACCGGCATCCTTTCTCTCATCAAGAACCTTGCATTCATGGATGATCCTGTCGACAAGCGTGGTCTTCCCGTGGTCAACATGGGCAATAATCGCAATATTTCTTATCGCTTGCATATAAAAATATAAGACCTGCAAAAGTAATATTGTTAGCTTTATTAATGTAAAAAACCCTGAAAATTAATTTGTAGGAAAAAATTTATATATTTCGACAAACTTTAAAAACAGGTGATATGAAAAAACTGATTTTCACATTTTTACTCCTCCCGGTGTACATTGTACCGCTTGCCGCACAGACAGGCCCCCTTGAAGTCGGGATGAAAGCACCGGAATGGGTGTTCACTGATGCTGACAGGAAGGAATTCACAATGGACTCATGGGCCGGTAAAGTATTGCAGATTAACTATGTAGATCCTGACGAATCAGATCTTAATGACACCTTCAATGATGCTGTAAACAAAGCTGCCGATGTCGACAAAATAATCAACAGGGACTATTTCAAGGGTTTTGGCATTGTCGACTGTAAATCGACCTGGAAGCCGAATGGTCTGATAAGGATGATTGCAGGAAACAAGGCAAAAAAATACAACACCACAATACTTTTCGACTATAAAGGTGCACTGCAGCAGAGCTGGGGTATGCCAAAAGACAGCTATACAGTTGTCATCCTTGATAAGAACCGTATCTGCAGGGCAATATACAAGGGTAAAATCCCTGAGTCGGAAAATCAGAAGATCATTCAGTTAATTATTGATCTGACAAAGGAATAATATTAAGATCAAATCTTTTTTGTGTTTCCCGGTGCTTTTCATCGTCCTGTGTTTAAGTTTTTATTACCCTGGACGGGATCCAAAAGGCCGAGGAGGCACGCAGATTTTTTAAAATCTGATTTTGAATATGAAAGTCCCTAATCTTCTTATAATTGCAGGGACCGGAAATAAAGCCGGAAAGACCACTATGGCCTGCAGGATAATCGAAAAGTACAGGGACACAGGTGTTGTGGCGGTGAAGATCACGCCCCATTTCCATGAAAACACACCCGGATTGGAGCCGGTGATTGAGAAACCCGGTTTATCGGTTTACAGGGAAAAAAACAACAGTACATCAAAAGATACTTCGAGGATGCTGGCTGCCGGGGCATCCTCGGCATTTTTCGCCATGGTCACCGATGATACCCTGCCGGAAGCTTTTCTGGAAATACTGAAGCATGTACCGGAAGGTGCACCTGTGGTCTGTGAATCACCCGCTCTTCGGTATTATTTTGATCCCGGTCTCTTTATTGTCATGAAAACCCTTCAGACAGATAACCGGAAGGATATCGGAGAATTGTTAAAATTCTCACACAAGGAATTTACTCTCGCCGAAATATCCGGCAATACACAATTACCTTTAGGCTTCAGTTACGGGACGTGGTACAGCCTCTGATCAGTATCAGTCGGTTTCACTTATATCCGATATGTCGCTTCCAAGCCTTGCTTTAATTCTTTGGAGGTCGTTCTTCATGGCGGCTATTGACTGGTATATCTGTTTTTCAGGAAGAACGGGCTCGGGGATTTCACTTGAAATGTAATTGACGAATTTCCAGATCTCTTTTACTTCATTTACATGTACCTCATAAGGTTCGTAAAGAGGATTCAGGGAATAGAGTACAAGCTTTCCGTTTTTCAGGATGTTGTTTTCAAGTATTTTGAAAACGATTCCGTCATTAAGGGTAAAGACAATGTATGCTTTCCCGTTCACTATATCCATCCAGTTCTGGACAAATTCCCCGGTAACCCATGAACCGTCGGGTATAGGGTGCATTGAGTCGCCCTTGAGCTGGAATGTTCTGTATTTCCGTTTGTTTGAAAGGAAAGGGAGGGAGAAAACGGGAAGCTCACCAATATATTCAGGATCGGCATAACCTGTTGTATAACCTGCCTTTGCCTTTTCCGCGACGAGTTCAATGTTTTCCCTGTTTTCAGCATTTACTGTTGTTGTCAGCACCCTGAGGTTACTCCCCTTTACATATGCATCATATCCTCTTTCGAGTTCTCCAAGCTGGCTCTCCGACAACCGTGTCATGTCAATCTTGAGAAGAGTGTCGATCGACATGTTGAAATAACCCGAGAATGATATAAGCACATCTATTCCCGGCTGGGCAACCCCGTTCTCATACCCGCTGAGTGTGGAACGTTTCAGGTTAAGGGCAGCAGCGACATCATCCTGGGTCCTGTCCCTTCTTTTTCTTAAAAATTTTATGTTAGAAGCAAAATACATATGAAAATTTTGATTATATTGTAATCAATAATTTGATTAATTTTTAATCAAAAATATGTAATAAATATTTAATGTGCAAATTATTTACAAAAAAAGTTACGAGTGAGCTAAAGTACAGAGTACTTAAAGTTGACTCTAAGTACTCTAAGTACTAATAACTAAAAACAATGTTTTTATCAGGCAACATAGAAAGATCGGTCCTTCACCTTGATATGGATACATTCTTTGTATCGGTGGAGAGGCTTAAGAACAGCAGGCTCATGGGGAAGCCTGTGATAATTGGCGGTATGTCTGATCGCGGGGTGGTGTCGAGTTGCAGCTATGAAGCTCGCAAATACGGAGTCAGTTCGGCGATGCCGATGAAAATGGCAAGGAACATGTGCCCCGATGCCATTGTGATAAGAGGCGACATGGAGTTGTACAGTAACTACTCGAATATTGTAACAGGTATAATTGCCGAAAGGGCTCCTCTTTATGAAAAATCCTCGATCGATGAGCATTATATCGATCTTACGGGTATGGACCGTTTCCACGGATGCTATAAATGGTCGCATGAACTGCGGCAGTATATAATAAGGGAAACGGGGCTTCCGATATCCACAGGCCTGTCGGTCAACAAAACAGTATCAAAGATTGCCACAGGTGAAGCAAAACCAAACGGTGAAAAAGAGGTAAAAAAAGAAATAGTACTTCCATTTCTCGATCCGCTGTCAATAAGCAAGATCCCCATGATAGGACAGAAAACCTATCATACACTGCGCTCGATGGGAATTGCAACAATTTACACCCTGAGGAACATTCCGGTTGAGATGCTCGAGAACCTTATGGGAAAGAACGGAATTGAGATATGGAAACGGGCGAATGGCATCGACTCATCACCTGTAATAAGCTATTCGGAGCAGAAATCGATAAGCACCGAACATACCTTCGAAAAGGATACAACCGATATTGCACGCCTTAACCAGATCCTGGCAGGAATGGTCGAAAAGATCGCCTGCGAGCTCAGGAAACAGGAAAAACTGACATCATGCGTGACCATAAAAATAAGGTATTCAAACTTCGATACCCATACGCTTCAGAAAAGGATACCATATACTTCATTTGATCACGTGCTCGCCGATGTTGCAAAAGAACTTTTCAGCAGGCTGTATCAGCGCCGCATGCTTATCAGGCTCATAGGCGTCAGGTTCAGCCATATGGTCAGGGGTGTTCAGCAGCTCGACATGTTCGACGACACTCCTGAAAAGGTAAGTCTCTACATGGCAATGGACAGGATCAGGAAGCGTTTTGGCCGTGATTCCGTGCGCAGGGCCGTCAGCGTGATGACGGTAAGGGAGAGGGAGGAAAAAGCCCTTAAACAGACTGAAGATGCCATTAATGAACAGAAAATGATGGAGGAAAGGCTTAAGGGTTACAGGATGTATGGTTCCTGAGTTACAAGTGAGCTAAAGTGCAGAGTACTTAAAGTTGACTCGAAGTGTTCGAAGTACTCTAAGTGCTCAACGCACTCCAAGTACTTATAAAATGTATTTAAACTGTCATTCATATTACAGTCTCCGCTACGGGATGATGTCCGTGGAACAGCTTGTGCAGAACGCAATAAAAGCAGGGGCCGGAAGCATTGTCATGACCGACATCAATAACTCGACGGGGATACCGGGGTTTGTCGGGGAATGTGAAAAGAATAACATAAGGCCTGTAGCGGGAATTGAATTCCGGAACGGAAACGAGATGCAGTATATAGGTATCGCCCGGAACAATGAAGGTATGAAGGAACTGAATGATTTCCTGTCGCGGCACAACTTCGAGAAAACTCCCCTCCCCTTTCCTGCACCTCTCTTTTCAAATGCATATATCATTTACCCGTTTCAGAAAACACCCGAAAGAAAGCTGTCTGAAAACGAACGTATCGGAATAAGGATATCTGAACTTAACAGATTGATAACCATGGCTCAACCATCAGCGAAGAGATCTATGGTTCTTCTCCATCCGGTCACCTTCGCCGCAGGCGGAGATATCTTAATACATAAAAGTCTCAGGGCTGTCGACAACAACATCCTCCTCAGCCAGCTGAAACCTGGCCAATGCGCCCGCGAAGACGAATTTTTCAGGGAACCGGGCTTTGAGAAGATTATCTCAGACACTCATCCATGGATAATTGAAAACACAAAAAAGCTGATTGACGACTGTTCCATCGATTTTGACCGGAATAGTCTCAAGAATAAAAAGATATTTTCGGCAAGCCGCTACGACGACAAGCTTCTGCTTGAAAAGCTTGCCTGGGATGGAATGGTCTACAGGTACGGAAAGCAGGATGCCGAGGCAAAAAAAAGGATTCGCCATGAGCTTGAGATTATCGACAAGCTGGGATTTTCTGCCTATTTCCTCATCACATGGGATATCATAAGATATTCCATGTCGAGGGGATTTTACCATGTGGGGCGCGGCAGCGGGGCTAACTCGATAATTGCTTATTGCCTGAAGATCACTAATGTCGACCCCATCGACCTTAATCTTTACTTCGAACGCTTCATCAATCCGAAAAGAAGCAGCCCTCCCGATTTTGACATCGACTATTCCTGGAAAGAAAGGGATGAAGTCATCGATTATATCTTTAAAAGGTACGGGGTGGCCCATACAGCACTGCTTGGAACAATAAACACATTCAGGGGGAAATCAATTGTAAGGGAGCTTGGAAAGGTGCATGGACTGCCAAAGGAAGAAATTGATGCACTGATCGATAATCCGTCATCAGAAACCAACAGGAACGAAATCACAGAAACTATCTTCTCAACAGGGCTCAGAATTGCCGACTTTCCCAATATGCGCAGCATTCACGCAGGCGGGATTCTTATCTCGGAAGAACCGATGACATGCTACACGGCCCTCGACCTGCCTCCGAAAGGCTTTCCGGTGACACAATGGGATATGTACACCGCAGAGGAGATCGGATTTGAGAAGCTCGATATCCTGAGCCAGCGTGGAATCGGCCATATCCGTGAAAGCGCCGAGATAATAATGAGGAACCAGTCGGTGGATATCGATGTCAATGCAATCCGGAAGTTCAAGAACGACCCCAGGGTGAAGGAATATCTGAAAACTGGCGAAACAAAAGGATGTTTTTATATCGAGAGCCCTTCGATGAGGGGACTTCTCCGGAAGCTTAAATGCGATGATTATAAGACTCTTGTCGCAGCCAGCTCAATAATACGGCCGGGAGTGGCCCGCTCAGGAATGATGAGGGAATATATCCACAGGTTTCATAACCCCGGCAAGTTCGAATATATGCACCCGGTAATGAAAGAACAGCTCGAAGAAACATTCGGGGTAATGGTTTATCAGGAAGATGTTTTGAAGGTGTGCCATCATTTTGCCGGACTTGATCTTTCCGACGCCGATACCCTTCGCAGGGCGATGAGCGGCAAATACAGGTCGAAGCAGGAAATGCAGAGGATCGTCGACAGGTTCTTTTCTAACTGCCGCGAAAAGGGTTACAGCGAAGAGATAACAAAAGAGGTATGGAGACAGATCGAATCATTTGCAGGATATTCCTTCTCAAAGGCACATTCGGCATCATATGCGGTTGAGAGCTTCCAGAGCCTTTACCTGAAGGCCCATTTCCCTCTTGAGTTCATGGTTGCAGTCATAAATAATTTCGGAGGATTTTACAGAACATGGGTTTATGTTCATGAGGCAGCGCGGTACGGGGCAAACATTGAACCTCCATGTGTCAACAAAAGCACATACAAGACAACAATTTACGGCAGGGATATCTATCTTGGTTTCATTCATATAATGAACCTGGAAGATAAGGTTGCAAGATCTATTGAAGAGATTCGGAATGAAGGCGGCCCTTTCAGCGACCTTAACGATTTCGTCGAAAGGGTGTGCCCCGGTCTTGAACAGGTCATCCTTCTGATCAGAACCGGGGCATTCAGGTTTACAGGAAAGAAAAAAGCAGTTCTTCTCTGGGAGGCGCATATGATGATGAACGGGAAAAAACATGAAGGCATCCGCCCCCTGTTTTCCCAGCCCGTTCGCAGTTTCAGCCTTCCTGAACTTGCTTCGGACAGCCTTGATGATGCCTACGATGAAATCGAGCTGATAGGATTCCCTGTTTCACTTAGCTGGTTCGATATGCTGGAAACATCCTTCAGGGGAGAGATAATGGCACGCGAACTCTTAAACAACACAGGCAAAAGGGTAAGAATGGTGGGTCATCTGGTAACTGTAAAATACATTAAGACTATAAAACATGAGTGGATGAATTTCGGTTGCTTTATTGATACTGAAGGAAATTTTTTTGATACTACCCATTTTTCACAATCACTTCAACACTATCCGTTCAAGGGGAGCGGAACCTACCTTATTCTTGGCAAAGTGGCCGAAGAATTCGGATTTGCTTCACTTGAAGTCGAGAAAATGGCAAAACTGCCTGTCAGACCCGACAGGAGATATGGATGATTGGCCGGGGTTATTCAGGATCGCTGAACTTATTCTGAACATTATCAGAATACCTGAATGATGATTCATCAGATGTTATTGCCATCTTCCTGAACCCGCTCACCCAGAAATAAATGAACAACGGAACAAAGATCACAAGCATAAGGGGCGACTGGCTCATCAGCAGAAAGTCGTATAATCCGTGAAAAACAAATGGCATAAAGAATGCAAGGAACAGGAAAAGAAACCTGTAACTTTCTGAAAACCTGGCCCTGCTGAAATAAAAGCCCATGACTATTCCGAACAAAGCATGTGCAGGCACGGCAGTGACGGCACGAACCATCCCTACTCCTACTCCGCCTGTGAAAACATAAAGCACGTTTTCGACAGCCGCAAATCCAAGTGCAATATATACAGCATAAACAATGCCGTCGAATTTTTCATTGAAGTTCTTGTTGTTCCAGAAGAACAGCAGAAAGACAATATACTTGGATGCTTCTTCAGTGAATCCGGCCACCACAAAAGCGGTATATGCAGCATGGAACAGACCTTCCGATTCAGCAACCGCTGACGAAAGGAATCTTTCAATCAGCACAACCGGAATCACAGTTGCGACACCGGCCAAAAGTGCCCGCAACAATACCGCCGGAGGTTCTTTTTCGTATTTGTCCCTGTTGTAGACATACAGGGCAATTATCAGCACAGGCGCGAGGGAAACAAATAAAAGATTATTAATCAGCATATCTTCTCCTTAGCTTTAATTATTGTCTCTGATTTCTTTACCAACTTCCGGCTGCCGGCTTCTTCTTCTATTCCCCGCTGTGTCGTGAAGCCTTAATAATTCCCCTGACTGACTGGATCTTTCTTATGATCCCGTACAGGACATCATTGTTGGGAACTAGAATATTAAGTGTACCTTCAAACATGCCTTCGTCAAACTTATAATTGAAGCTTCTTACGGTAACAGTATATGAAGCCAGGATGTCTGCGATTTTATTCACTATTCCGATGTCCTCCACGCCCGTGATCCTCACAGTTGCCAGGAACGAAGGAACGCTTTTGGTTCTTGTCCACCTGGCCATCACTACCCTGTATGGATATCTCGACATCATATTGTGAGCATTCGGGCATCCTGTCCGGTGTATCTTGATCCCTTCCGAGATAGTGACAAAACCGAAAATTGAATCACCAAACACAGGATTGCAGCATTTTGCAAGCCTGTAGTCAAGTCCTTCAACCTTATCCTCAATAACAAGGTAATCTGAAAACTGCGGTGCGGTAATTTCCTTTTGCTCCCTTTCAGCCGTAAGCTGGGGAGAATGTACCGATGTTTCTGTTTCTCCCTTTAATAGGATCTCCTTTATTTCAAGAAGATCTGTTTTCCCCGATTCAATATTGCAGTAGAGATCCTGAGCCGTTTTAAGGTTATAATGAATTATGAGTTTCTGAATAACAGAATCGCCATAGTTTATCTTCCAGTTTTTAAGGCGGCGCATGAGTATCTCCTTTCCCTCAGCCGCTGATCTGGTTCTTTCTTCGCTCAGAGCCAGTTTAATCTTGGCTTTCGCTTTACTTGTCACAACAAATGAAAGCCAGTCCTGCTTGGGTTTCTGGTTTTTTGATCTCAGAACAGACACGTGATCACCATTTTGGAGGACGTATCTCAGGGTGACGTTTTTCCCGTTCACCTTTCCTCCGACGCATGATGCACCCACTGCGGTATGGATATCGAAAGCAAAATCGAGAAGCGTTGCACCTGCAGGAAGCTGGCGCAGGTCGCCCTTTGGCGTAAAAACGAATACTTCGTCGGTATAAAGGCCCGATCTTACCTGGCCGAGAAAAGCATCATCCTCCTTTTCAGACGATTCCAGTATCTCTCTCATTTTTGTAAGCCAGGTGTCAAGCCCGCCCTCACCCTTTAATCCCTTGTATTTGAAATGCGCGGCCAGGCCCTTTTCTGCTATTTCATCCATTCGCGTGGATCTTATCTGTACCTCGACCCACCTTCCCCTGGGGCCTATCACCGTGGTATGAAGCGACTCATATCCGTTTGTCTTGGGTACCGAAATCCAGTCGCGAAGCCTGCTCGGATTTGGCTGATACATATCAGTCACAATGGAGTATACCCTCCAGCAATCCGATTTTTCATTTTCGGGCTTACTGTCAAGAATAATTCGTATAGCAAACAGATCATAAACCTCATCAAAGTCCACACCCTGTTTTTTCATTTTCATCATGATCGAATGGACAGACTTAGTGCGGCTTTTAATTATGAATTTAAATCCCTGTTTCTCAAGCTGTTCATTCAAAGGTGCTGAAAATTCCCTTATGAATCTGTTACGCGATGCGGTTGTCTGTTTCAGGCGCGAATCAATATAGTTATACTGATCCGGCTCCAGATATTTGATGGCCAGGTCTTCCATTTCCGACTTCAGGTTGTAGAAGCCGAGGCGATGGGCAAGCGGTGCAAACAGGAAGTATGTTTCGGAAGCTATGGGTATTTTGTCCTTTTCGGGAGCATTATCCAGCTTCCTCATATTTTCGAGCCTTTCAACAAGCTTGATAAGAATCACCCTTACATCATCGGCAAGGCTTAGAAGCAGCTTTCTGAAATTTTCCGCCTGATATGATGATTGCATTGAATCGATCCCGGTGATACGGGAGAAGCCCTGAAGGATTTCGACTACCTTTTTACCAAATTCCTTTTCCAGCTCCTGTTCAGAAATTCCAAGCCTGTGATAGGTATCATGAAGAAGCGCCGTGATGATTGATGTCGGCCCTAATCCAAGCTCCCCTCCAACAATTGTTGCAACCGACAGTGCATGGAGTATTTCAGGTTCTCCTGTAATTGTCGTGTTATTCCTGCAGGCGTCTATTGCAAGGTCAAGAGCCCTTCTAAGCTTTAACTTATCCTCCCCTGAAAGAAGGTTTGCCCCTGCTGCCCTTAGCAGTTTACGGTAGGCGGTATTTATCCGTTGTGCTTCCAAATCAGATACTCTCCTGTAAGCTGATATCCGGCCTCTAAGGTAGCCAATAAAGACGCACTAAAATAACAATCGTCTATAAATAATTATACGTATTTCATGCAGGTAAGTTGCGAATCAGGGATCTATCGCGGCTTTTTGTCATTGATTTTTTCAAGATCCTTAAGCTCATCCATGCCGGTGTCATTCGACAATTCCGAAAGGCTTTTAAGGTCGAGGTCTCCCCTGATGGAGATAAGGGAATTTCCGCCCGGGCCTCCGGTTATGACAAGCAGTTCGTAGATCCTGTCACCCTTCTGTCTTATCAGGAATTTTGTAACCTCCTGTCCCTCCTTGACATCCATAAGTTCTTCATAACCTGAAAAATCGAGTTTTTTTCCCAGTTCCCTGTAAAAATTAATCCCGGGATTCAGGGTTGAGTCTTCAACGGATAATATTTTAATGGACGTAAGCCTGTTTATTACATCACTTTCTTTCTTTGACTCACTACGGCCGGCAAAGAGGCCTAAGAGCTTGCCTGATATTGTTACGGTGGTAAAACCATCCTTGTCGGCATATTTATTGAAGAACTGGTCAATGGCATCCGGTTGTGACCTGACCGATGCTGCAATCAAAAGGGCCGGAAAAACAAGAATCAACCTTTTCATAGCTATTTGTTTTTGTGTATTTCTGACATTAATTTATCTGTTACTGTTTTCTGTTCCGGTTTTTTTTATCGTCGCAAGTGCATTGTTCAGAGGCTTAACCCTTTCAGTAAAAAGTGTCACGGAACTGTTTATTTTTTCAAATCCCTTTTCAGTTTCTGTTTCCATCAGCTTTATCTTGTCAAGAGCCTGCGTTCCCCGGTTAAGCCTGGCTGAAACGTCGTAAAGTATTTTCATGGTCTCGGCATAGGCGATCTCCGGATCCGGATATGTATTCTTTACGGGGCGTTCATTAAAGAAGATGGAATAAAACCCTGCCACAAGTAAAAGTGCAGCAGCCACACCTGATAAAATTGTGTAGAGCTTCCTTTTTCCGGATTTTACTTCAGTGTCATCGATTGCAGTCAATATCCTGTCTTCAAAGTCAGCTGAAGGATCAGGCACACATTTGCTGTAAGAAAAAAACCTGAAGTAATTCTGTTCTGCCTTCAGATCTGCCGGAACATCATCACATTTAAAGAATTCCCTGAGCAGGTTTTCTTCAGCGAGGGTACTTTCTCCTTCAAAATACTTATCAAGCAGTTGTCTTATTTCTTTCTGTTTCATCGTACAACTTTTTATATTCATCCCTGACCATTTTTCTGGCTCTTGACAGGTTTACCCTTAGTGTATTGATATTCTGGCCGGTGCTTTCAGCTATGTCATCATATTCCTTTTCTTCAATATCTCTCTGATATATGACATTCCTGTAAGGTCCAGGCAGTCTGTCAATAATATTCCGGATTGCAAGAAATGATTCGGTGCTTTCCAACTTTTCATGTGGTGAAGGCTCATTATTGCTGAAAAAGGAAAGGGGACCCTGATCAGAATTTACGAAATGTTTTTGTTTTCTGATAATATCGATACAGTGATTTTTTGTCATTGTTGTCGCCAGAGCTTCCACGCTTTCATATCCTGACAGTCGTGCATTCATTTTCCAGAGTTTTACCATTACTTCCTGAACCGCATCTTCCGATCCTTCCTGGTTTTTCAGCATCCGGTAGGCAATCCCGTAAAGTCGTCTGCCAAGCTTCCGTACAAGATCATCAAATTCAGTTCTTGTCATTTATCAGTAGGCTTAATTCCTTACGGGCAAAGATATCCACATTATCAATTAATTAATGGAAGAGAATAAATCATTACGATGGTTTTTCCTGACTTCGGCGCTGAAGTCTTCCGCTTCCCCGAAGGTAATGTTACCTTTGATCTGGATTATGAAATTATCTTCTCCGCCTCCGATAAGAAGGAATTCGTTGATCACCCTGCCTTTGGCCCTGACATACATTTTGATATCCTGGTCCGATTCCCTGACCGACATATACTCGTCATATTCTCTGGTGTCGAGTTCTTTTTTTGCCAGGTCGAAAAAGTTCTCAACCTTCATTCCCTTATCGTCCTGGGCGAGTATGTGCACTTCAGTCACATTTTTCGGCCAGTGTTTATCCCTGCTGTCATCTTCAGATCTGAAAAAGTTAAGGATGTCACCGCTAAAAGAGACCGATACAAATCCATCATTGCCCGAGTACCGTTCAAAAAGACTGTCGACAGATTTCTGACCGGAAACATTAAGAACAAAAAGTAACAAAATCATAATTCCTGAAATTCTTTTCATGGCAGATAATTTAAATGGTTAAACATTAAAGTTTATCTGCATGACGAAATGCAGGAAAAATCATTACAAAAAAGTTGAAAAAATGGCGAAAGTCATTTAAGCGGTGATTCGGGTTCACGGGCCATCTCCCTGTAGTAACCCCAGTCAACCACATCGGGCACTATACGCTGCAGAAGTGCCGTGAGCCGTCCGTCCCATGTAAGGAGCTTGTTTCTTTTCTTCTTTCTTATCCCTTTAAGGATCCATTTTGCAACATACTCAGCCGGTACAAGTTTTTGCTCATTCCTGGGTGATTGTCCCTGTTCAGTACCATTGGCGGTAAGGGCATGTTTTCTTATCTCGGTCGCGGTAAATCCCGGGGCAATGATCATTACATGCAGCCCTTTTTTAAGGTTTTCGATCCTTATGGTCTCAAGAAAGCCATGCATGGCAAATTTTGATGCAGAATAACCCGTTCGGCCAGGCAGTCCGTGAAATCCGGCCACTGATGACACACCAACAACGGATCCCCTGTTTGCCACGATGTACGGAAGTGCATATTTTGTACAATACACGGTTCCCCAGAAGTTTACATCCATAAGCCGTTTTAGCACATTAAGGTCGACATCATCAAAAAGGGCCCGCATCGAAAGGCCTGCATTATTTACCAGAATATGTACGGTTCCGTATTCCGAAACAGCTTTTTCGACAAGCCTCCGGCAATCATCTTCATTTGTCACATCTGTTTTGAGGAAACAAGCCTCACCATTTGCAGCCTTTATTTCCTTAACGATTTCAGACAGTTTCTCTTCTGCACGTGCCGCAAGGACAACCTTGCTGCCGTTTAAGGCAAATTCTCTTGCAGTGGCTTCACCTATGCCTGATGATGCACCGGTGACAATAACGACCTTGTCTTTAAAGATGTTTTCCATGGGACAGTATCAAGTCGGTTTACAGGATGCCAAAATAGGAAATTCCTGATTCTTTTCTGGCAGTTTTTTTCTGTTTTTTAATGCTAAAAAAGACATATTTTTTTGGTTTGCGTTATTTTTATTCTAACTTTGCACCGCAAATTTTGAAAACAGATCGGGTATTCAGATGTTTCGGGAATCCGGTCTTCCAGAATGGTCATGCGTTCCTAAAATAAATTGATTCAGTAGCTCAGCCGGTAGAGCACATCCCTTTTAAGGATGGGGTCCTGGGTTCGAATCCCAGCTGGATCACAGGGCAGCTTGAAGGCTGCTTTTTTTTTTAGCACCTTCCTAAATGTCTGTTCACTGAATTCTCATCCATAGTGGCTGACAAAAACAATCTTCATGAGCCAGACCCATTGTTTTATTTACAACGAGAGAAGAGCAAATTCCCCAATCTAAGCTGTTTTCTGCCCGATGAACCCGAAATACAAAAGCATTTTACACGAAACCGGCCAGACTGCCCTGGACTATTTTCCGGCCGGCCGCCCATGTGCCGGTGGCCGTTGCTGTTCCGGACAAGAAATCATATCTTGAAAAACCGTCCTTCAAAAATCCCGGAAATCATCATCCAGGGCTTGCCTTTTCCCTGCCCTGTAATGATATTATCCTGAGGAGCACATATTGGTGAAGTTGGTTCATTTATTGCAACCTGACATACTTTTCCACCCAGTGCCTGGTTTTGTTGGGCTCTCCAACATCGTTTACCGGGAAGATATGCATGAGAGTGTCATTTTTTATTTCCAGCCAGATCTTGTTTGACTGACCCTCATATGCCGGATCGAAGTGATATTTAATGATTTCTGTGTACAGATTGCCTTTCAGCTTAAATTTACCGACACCAAATCTGTAACTTGTGGTTGTATCCACTTCATATTTTCCGACGAACATAAAATTATCACCCGACCACATTTTGATCTGATTGATCTTGTAGCGGTTGGAAAAATAATCTGTTACCTTTGATCCTTCAACCATTTGCATTCGGACCATCTTCCAGGTACCTTCAGGAGCATGAATCCCCCGATTTGAGCAGGCCGTCACAATCAGCCACAAAATGAAGCTAAAGAACACGATTGTTTTCATATTTTCCGGTGTTTGATGTGAATAAAGGCCAGGTTTACTGTATATCAAAGATAAACAAGGTAATAACCAAAGTCAAGTTTATTTGAAACTACCGGATTAAATTGGAGGAAATATGAAATGACAGTCTAGTCTTTTTGCGTATCAGACTTTTATGGTTTATTATTCTGAGAGCACAGGGATCTGCCGGTTTATCGATTCTTCAAGCGAGATAAGAGTCTCTGTCCGAACCACACCCGGAATATTCTGGATCTTGTCAGTCAGAATTTCCCGAAGATGTTCATTATCACGGGTATAGACCTTAAGAAACAATGAATAATTTCCTGTTGTATAATGACACTCAATTATTTCAGGTATTTCCCTGAACTTTGTAATTATATCGCGGTAATGGCCGGGGTGATCAAGATAAACTCCTATATAGGCACATGTTTTAAAACCGACAAGCGCCGGGTCGACCTTAAATTCTGAGCCCCTGATAACACCTATTTTTATTAGTCGCTGAACCCGCTGATGAATTGCAGCTCCTGAAACATTGCACTCTCTGGCAACCTCGAGATAGGGCACCCTTGCATTCTTTGTAATAATATCCAGAATTTTCTTATCCAGATTATCAATATTAATATTTTCACTCATTTTTTTAAATGTTTATAAACAGATTGAAATTTTTCTATATCAGAAGCTACAAATTTAAAGATATTAAGGGAAGAAATGATTTAATAGTAAATTTCTTTTAATCTGAAAGGATATGATTCAGGCCGCAAAAGAATCGAGGCAACTCGATGAAAGACTTATTTAACTTATTTTCTGTTTATTAGACCGGTTATTTCACTGATATCGCCGAAACCTTTCGCGGAAAGGTATTCTTCAATGCCATCAACAATTTTTACTGAAGCAAGGGGGTCGATAAACGAAGCGGTCCCAACCTCGACAGCAGCAGCTCCTGCAAGAATGAACTCTATTGCATCACCGGCATTCATTATGCCCCCCAGACCTATAACAGGTATCTTCACTGATTTCGCTGTTTGCCATACCATTCTAAGGGCAATTGGCTTGATTGCAGGGCCTGAGAGACCTCCGGTAATAGTTGAAAGACGTGGTTTCATGGTATTAGCGTCTATCGACATTCCAAGAAAAGTATTGACAAGCGAAACGGAATCGGCTCCTTCCTCTTCAGCAATCCGTGCAAATTCGGTAATGTCAGTAACATTTGGAGAAAGCTTCACAATAAGCACCTTCGAGTAAACGGCTCTGACCGCTCTTATGACTTCACGGGCAGAAACCGGATTGTTCCCAAAGGCCATCCCTCCCATTTTGACGTTTGGACATGATATATTAAGTTCAATCGCAGGTATTTTGTCAAGGCTGTTCATCCTGCCGGCAAGAACGACATAATCCTCAATATGGCTCCCGTTGACATTTGCTATGACATTTGTGTCATAACATGACACTTTCGGGTAAATATTCTTTTCAAAGTAATCAATTCCCTTGTTCTGCAACCCGACCGCGTTGAGCATCCCTGATGCTGTTTCAGCCATTCGCGGATATGGATTACCCTCACGGGGCTCAAGAGTTGTGGCCTTAAGAACTATGCCGCCAAGTTTCGACACATCCATAAAGTCGTCAAATTCAGATCCATATCCAAATGTTCCGGAGGCTGTGATCACAGGATTCCTGAACTTCAGGGAACCGATAGTTACTTCAAGGTTTACCATTTCAATTCCTTTATGTTAAAAACCGGGCCATCGGTGCAGGCACAAAGATTGCCTTTAACCGTGCTAACGATACAGCAAAGGCAGACTCCAAAACCACAGGCCATAAGATTTTCAAGAGAAACTTCACAACTGACATCATGGGTCGCGCACCACTTTGCTACAGCCTTCATCATGGGTTCAGGCCCGCAGCAATAGACTCTGTCGAATTTCCTACCGGTAAGGACAGAATGATTTGTGACAAATCCTTTTTCGCCCCTTGAGCCGTCTTCTGTGGTAACATATACCGGTCCGACTGCAGCATATTCATCGTATTCAATGAGGCGTTCAGAATTGCTGAATCCAAGCAGTATTTCGGGCGTAAACCCTCTTGATCTGAGATCTTTGGCAAGGAACAGCAAAGGTGCCATGCCGCATCCTCCGCCAACCAGAAGAATCTTCTCTCCGGGAACTGGTTCGGAAAAGGAGTTGCCCAGCGGATAGATTATATTAATCCTTTCTCCTGCCTTAAGGGTTGAGAGCTTTTCGGTACCTTTTCCGGCAATCTGAATAAGAATTTTTATGGAATTCTTTTCGTAATCAACATCATGTATAGAAAACGGCCGCCTGAGAAAAGTAGCCGGACTGTCATCGACCCTGACCTGGATGAACTGACCGGGCAGAAGTGCCGGCAGCTTACCGGCTGATGCAATCTGCAATAGAAATATATCTTTGGTGAGACGATGGTTCCGGGTTACGGTAAAATCCTCAATTCTCTTTGCCATCGGGAGATAATTTTCTGCAAAGATAATTATTGGACCGGTTTTGTAAAACAATCGTTACTCTTTCACGGGCGAATATTCCTTAAAACTGCTGTCGTCGTAAAACCACACTATTTTGATAACCTCACGATCTGATTTTTCAGGTGTTTTACGATTATCTTCCTGAATATCGGATTCTTCAGGGCTCGATGTTGGAATATCAGCCGGCTTACTGATTATAAGATGATTGCTTTCATGTGACTCAGGCTCGGTGTTTGAAAAAAGGTCAGGCTGTTGCTTTTCCCTGTACATTTTTCCCTTTCCGAATATCAGCCAGTCGGAAGAAATGTAATTGTATCTCTCAAGCATTTTAATAACAAAATCAAGGCTCGGTTTATTCCTTCCCGAGAGTATATGGGAAATGCCGGAAGGCTGAACTCCGATTTCTTCAGCAAATTGAGCTGAAGTCTTGTTTTCTTTTTTAAGAAATTCAATGATACGCTCTTTCATTCCTGTAAATTATTCGATTACAAATGTAAATAATTTTTGATTTACACGTGTAATATTTTATTGTTTACAAATGTAAACCATAAATCCCGAACGACCGGCCGGTTATTAAAATAATATGAAAAACTTTGCGAAAACCACCATAACAATGCTTATTTTTCTAAACAATTAATTGAGATTAGGTACTTAAAATACTGGTAATTAATGATATATAATAAAAAACTAATCAAAAACCAAGCATCAGATCCCGTTTGGCGCCATCAAAAGTGATCCCAAACCTTAGTTAAATAATGTTTATATATTGATTTATAATGTAATAATGATTCTGCAAATCGCGATTAAATAAAATTTACAAATGTCAATCGAAAGCTATGTTTTTCATTGTTACAGATGTAATCACATGTCTGTTTTTACCGTGTTACATTTGTAATCCGGTTAATTTTACAATTCTTTTTCTCTGCCGGGTGATGACGGGAAATGTGTTGAAAAATGAAAGTGATGAAATTTGGAATATTTGAAGGCTTATGATGGATGATGCGCAGATTTTTCATTCTGGCGAGGTTAAGGATGCTGAAAAATTTGTTGTTTTTAAAGCGGATTATCACAAAGTTTTTCTTCCTTTAACCTGCAAAACCTGATATTATGAGCAAATCAAAGACCATAGTCCCACTCCACTGGCAAATTGTAATCATGCTTTTTGCCGGAGGTTTATTTGGATTTTATTTCCCAGCAGCCACACGGTATACCAGCTGGGTTGGAGAAGTATTTCTGAGATCTCTCAATATGATTATAGTGCCGCTTATACTTTTTTCAATTTCAACAGGTGTTGCAAGCGTGGGAAGCAGTGGCAGTCTTGGACGTCTTGGGTTCAAGACGATGGGGTATTATGTCTTTTCGACGCTGGCCGCAATTGTCACAGGCTTTGTTCTTGTGACAACAATCAAGCCTGGCACAGGTGCCGAACTTGGATTCAGAGCGCCTGTTGAAGGTATTGAGACTGCTGCCGACAGTTTTGGACAGACTCTGATAAAAATAGTACCGACCAACATTGTTGAAGCACTGGCTGAGGGCCAGATGCTGTCAATAATCTTTTTTGCAATACTTTTTGGTTTTTTCCTTACAAAAGTAGGGAATAGTCAGCGCGATAACCTTATGAATGTGATGAATGCCGCATTGGATGTCATTATGAAGATCACCCTTTTCATTATAAAATTCACTCCTCTTGGCATATTCAGCATTACGGCCAAGGTAATAGCACAGCAGATGGAGATGGGAAACAGCATTGGGGAAATTGTCACAAGGCTGGGTTTGTACTTTGTTACTGTCCTGGCAGGGCTGTTATTCCATGCATTTGTTACCCTTCCGCTCTCGGTAAAATTCCTTGGGAAAGCGAATCCCGTGAAACATTTCAGGAATATGGCAACTCCTTTACTGACAGCATTTTCGACATCATCATCCAATGCGACTCTTCCCCTTACAATGGAAGCTGTTGAGGATAATGACGGGGTATCAAACCGGATAGCCAGCTTTACGTTGCCCCTTGGAGCTACAATTAATATGAACGGTACTGCACTTTATGAATGTGTGGCTGTAATTTTCATTGCACAGGCATACGGTATCGACCTGTCGCTGGGGCAGCAGCTTGTTGTGATCTTCACCGCCCTCCTGGCTGCCATAGGTTCGGCCGGTATTCCGATGGCTGGACTGGTGATGATGGCAGTTGTGCTTAAAGCCGTAGGGTTGCCCCTCGAAGGAATCGGCCTTGTACTGGCGGTCGACAGGATACTGGACATGTTCAGGACCGCAATTAATGTATACGGAGATACTTGCGCAGCAGTTATTATTGCAAAATCGGAAGGTGAAAAGCTGAATGTGTGAGTATTTCAGAACATAAACGAAATACGAATCTCCGGAGTTCCATAAATGCCATAGCCATGATCATTAAGGGCCCAGAGAAATGTCATGTTAAGTGATGATCTCCTTCCCATCTGCTGTCGTATTCCGCCACCGGCCAGAACAGTATTTATCAGGAACCTGTCTGTATCATAAGGCATGGTTCTGAAAAATGAGGATTCAAGGCTGAGGACCTCGTCTTCCACATGGAAAAACATGCCGAAATGAAGTCCGACAGGGATAATATTGTCCAGATCCTGAAGAAAGATGAATTCGCTGTATGCTTTGCCCCCATAAATTGAAGTGCGGTCAAAGGGATCCTTGAAATAACGGTAATTTGGTCCGGCTGCGACTGCAACTCTTGGAAGCAGCCAGATTCCGGCAACCGGTGAAAACTGGATGTCGGTTATTGTCCCGAACTGAAGGCCGAAACTTCCTCCAAAGAAAAGCCTTTCCTTCAGAGGCGGCGGTTCCTCTCTTGTCCGGTTCTGTTCCTGTCCATAATTATTTAATGTGCAAGCAACAAGGACCAAAGCGAAAATGACTGGTTTCAAAGACCACCTTTTGATTCTTAAACCGCGAACTGTTATCATAATAACAATTTCTTAACTTTACGTTTAAACGTGGCAAATAAACAAAAAAAACTTTACAGTTGGCTATGAACATTATTATTAATGGTGCATCGAGGGGCATCGGAAGGGAAGTGGCAAAGTACCTGGCAAATGACAGGGACAATCAGATTCTGGCTGCTGCCAGAGATGAATCGGCTCTTAAAGAACTTGAGAACGAGTGTGTTAACGAAAACCTTTCGTTCCTGAAAATGGATCTTTCCCTGCTGGAAAAAGAGATGGAAATTATCAAAGACCAGATTTATAACCGTTTCAGCAAGGTTGACATACTTATTAATATGGCGGGTTCGCTGGTTGTAAAAGATTTCATGAAGTTAACCGTTCAGGAGGAACGGCATATGATGGAAACGAATTTCTTCGGCCCCGCAGGATTCATAAGAATTGTGGTGCCTCTTATGTCTTCCGGATCGCATATTGTGAACATTTCAAGTATGGGAGGTTTCCAGGGAAGCTCCAAATACAGGGGATTATCGGTTTACAGTGCATCAAAGGCCGCTCTGTCGTGCCTGAGCGAATGCCTGGCAAACGAGTTTTTACATGACGGGATAAGTGTCAATTGTCTGGCCCTTGGTTCTGTTCAGACTGAAATGTTCGAGGCGGCATTCCCGGGCTTTAAGGCTCCTGTCACTCCCTCGGGAATGGCTGAGTTTATTTCTTATTTTGCTATCAACGGGAACAGGTTTTTCAACGGCAGGGTGATTCCTGTGGCCGTAACCAATCCTTAACTGTATTCCTTTATTCCGATTTTCCCATCCAGTGCAAGCAATCCGTTGAAAGCCAGAGCTTTTATCTCATCTTCTCCGGGATATACAACTACCTCCGCAAGGAATTCGGTCCTTTTCCTGATTCTTTCAACATGTTCTTCCTGATTGGCCAGTCCTCCGGTTAGTATTATTGCATCTGTTTTTCCTTCAAGTACTGTTGCCATAGCGCCAATCTCCCTTGAAACCTGGTATGCAAGGGCCTCTGTAATGAGTCTGGCATTCTGATTTCCTTTCTGTGCCATTTCGCAAGCCTCAATGAAGCTGTTTGTCCCAAGGTAAGCAACAATTCCCCCCTTTCCCGTGATCATCGATTTCAACTCGCTGTGGGTATACTTACCGCTGAAACAAAGATCGATAAGCTGACCTGAAGGAAGGCCGCCTGAGCGTTCAGGTGAAAATGGTCCATCGCCGTCAAGTGCATTGTTGACATCAATCACCCTTCCCTTCCGGTGTGCACCGACACTGATACCCCCGCCCATGTGAGCCACGATAAGGTTCAGATCCTCATATCTTCTTCCAATTGATTCAGAATAGGAACGGGCCACTGCTTTCTGGTTAAGGGCATGGAAAATCGAGATCCTTTCTATTGCCGGATGACCGGAAATCCGGGCAACAGGTTCCAGCTCATCAACAACAACAGGATCAACAATAAAAGCTCTGGTTCCCGGCAAGGATGAGGCAATATCATTTGCTATAAGTCCCCCCAGGTTACTTGCATGCTGGCCCATCAGACCTTTTGCAAGATCCCCGATCATCCTTTCATTCACTTCATAAATCCCCGATTCAATAGGTTTTACGAGACCACCGCGCCCGATAACAGCGGCAATTGATGCGAGGTCGAAACCGTTGGTTGTTAATTCCTTAACAATAAGATCCTTCCTGAAGTGGAACTGATCGGTAATCCTTGAAAAGTCTTTTAGTTCATCTGTTGTGTGCCGAAGAGTTTTTCCGAATATTAGCTCCTTCTCCCTGAAGAGGCCGAACTTTGTTGATGTAGATCCGGGATTTATTGCCAGAATGAGTCGTTTATCCATAAATGGAAACTGGATTTTTAACAATATAATCAGAGCTCAGGCCATAAGACAGGCCAGAGCGATACAATAGAATTTCGATTTCTCACTCTCGCTTCTCGACATCACAATAACAGGTTTACCTGTGCCCCTGATGAGACCAGCAAGCTCTGCGTGTGCAAAAAGCATCAGACCTTTATAGAACGGATTCGAGGATTCAAGCGTTGGAAAAAGAAGAATGTCTGCATCTCCATTTACAGGAGTGTCAATTCCTTTTATCTCGACGCTTTCCTTATTGCATGCAAGAAAGATATCAAGCGGTCCGTCCATTATGCACTCCGAAATTTCCCCGTCTCTTGCCATTCTGCACATAACTTCATAATCGGCAGAGCTCTGAAAATGCTTACCCGGTTTTTCCGAGGCAGAAATAAGTGCGACCCTGGGTTTATTGATTCCGAACCTTTTTGCCATTTCAATTGCATATTCGGCCATTATCACTTTTTGTTCAAGTGTGGGAAGGGGTATCACTGCCGGATCAGTAATAAACAGAAGTTTATGATATTCAGGTATTTCCAGAGCACAGACATAGCTTAAAACGGTATCCGGAAGCATCAGCCCCTTCTTTTTGTCAATCACAGCCCGAAGGAATATGTCCGTTCCGACAAGTCCCTTCATTGCTATATCAGCATACCCTTCATTTGCCAGCCTTACTGCCTCTTCAGATGCAGCAATCTCATCGTCAGCCCGGATTAGTGAAAAAAGATCAGGATCCGTACCTGCTTTCTTGCAGATATTTCTTATTTCCGCAATGTTCCCGATGAGGATACCTTCCGCGAAACCATAGCTTACGGCTTTTTGTATCGCACTGATGGTATTTATGTCCTGTGCCCAGGAAACCGCGATGCGGTGCTTTTTATTAAGCGAATGCACCTTTTCAACCATCTGATCAAGCGACCGGATCATTGCCTTATTACTATTTGCTTGCTGCTGCAGAAAGCAGTATACTGTCGTATTTTGCCTGTTCTGAATCAGATCTGGAAGTGAGGACAATCGGAACCTGGGCTCCTAATATTATTGATGCAACCTTTGCTTTTGCGAAAAAAACAAGTGATTTGTAAAGGACATTGCCTACTTCGATATCGGGCATAAGCAAAAGATCGGTATCGCCTGCAACTTCACTTTTAATTCCTTTATGCTGGGCACTTTCAAGGCTTACGGCATTGTCAAATGCAAGAGGACCGTCAATAATACAGTTCTTTATCTGATCCCGCTGGTTCATTTTTGAGAGAAGGGCTGCATGGAGCGTGGCTTCCATATTCTCATTCACCATTTCAACAGCCCCAAGTACTGCAACTTTGGGCATTACATAGCCTAGACGGTTCAGGAAAGAAACTGAATTGTTGACTATGGCAATCTTATCCTTCAGGTTGGGTGCTATGTTCATTGCCACATCAGTTACAGCAATGAGCTTATGATAAGTCCCGACCTCAAAAAGTGCTATATGCGACAGCAGGTTTCCTGTTCGCAGCCCCCAATCCTTGTTCAGGGCACATTTAAGCAATGTTGACGTTCCAACCTTTCCTTTCATAAGAATATCGGCCTGTTTGCTGCTGAGCATTTTTACAGACATTTCCACGGCCATTTCCGTATCAGGTTCGTGAATTATCCTTAAACCCGTGAAATTGTAGCCGTTTTCATAACAAATATTCTGGATCACCTCCTTGTCTCCAACAAGTATCGGTTCGACAATTCGGTCCTCCCAGGCCCTGATAACAGCACCCAGAGAATGCTGATCCTGTGCTGCCGCCAGAACAAGCTTCCTGGTGGGTTTCCCTGTCACTATGCCTTTAAGATCGGAAAGACTTTTAAGTACCATGATATTTTAAATACGTGACTTGATTCAGACCGTGTGGTGTTCAACAATATATTTGGTATCGGAAGCGATGACCAACTCTTCGTCCGTTGTAATGCACATTACCTTTACCTTAGATTCGGGTTTTGATATAACCATGTCCTTCCCCTTCACGCCGTTGTTTGCCTCAAAGTCAAATATAATCCCGAGCGATTCCATATCAGAACAAATCATCGCCCTCATTTTATGATCATTCTCTCCTACTCCTCCTGTGAAAACAAGCAGATCGAGCCCGTTGAGAACCGCGATATAGGAACCAATATATTTCTTCACCTTATAAGCATACATATTCAATGCAAGGATTGCCTTTTCATTGCCGTCGGAGGAAGCCATCTCGAGGTCGCGCATATCGGATGACAGTCCGGATATTCCTGCCACTCCGCTCTTCTTATTTATCAGGTTATTGACACCCGAAACATTAAGATGCTCTTTATCTGCTATATAAATTAAAACCCCCGGGTCAATTTCTCCAGTCCTTGTACCCATGATGAGCCCGTCAACCGGGGTAAAGCCCATCGAGGTGTCGATCGACTTCCCTTTCTGAATTGCAGTAATCGAGGCTCCGTTTCCCAGGTGGCATGTGATTATTTTAAGGTCTTTCATGTCCTTGCCGATCAGTTTTGCTGCCTTCGAGGCAACAAACTTATGGCTGGTTCCATGATAACCGTATTTCCTTATCTTGTATTTTTCATAGTATTCGTACGGAAGTGCGTACATGTAAGCATAATCAGGCATGGTCTGATGAAACGACGTGTCGAAAACCGCAACCTGGGGGACGCCGGGGATAAGCTTTTCCACAGAAAAGATACCTTTCAGGTTTGCGGGGTTATGAAGCGGTGCCAGTTCACTGTTTATTTCGATCTGCCTTTTCACCTCATTGTCGATCAGGACACTTTCCTTATAACTTTCACCGCCGTTGACCACCCGGTGTCCTACTGCCTTAATCTCCCTGATATCTTTAATTACACCGTGCCTTGGGTCAGTCAGCACGCCCATCACCAGGTTAATGCCTGTTGTATGATCAGGTATGTCATTTATTACCTTATATGGTTCACCTCCGGTAGGCTTATGAGTTAAAACACTATCATTCAAACCAATACGTTCGAGAAGCCCCTTCGCCAGAAGTTTATTCTCTTCACCCATATCGAACAGCTGGTACTTGATCGAAGAGCTTCCACAATTTAAAACAAGAATAATCATGATATATAATATTAATTTTCTAATATGTTATTTTCTGTTTGCGGCCTGATTCGCTGTTATTGCAATCATGCTAACTATGTCGCTGACCGAGCAGCCCCTTGAAAGGTCATTAATCGGGGCAGCCATCCCCTGAAGTATGGGGCCTATGGCTTCTGCGTTGGCAAGCCGCTGAACAAGTTTGTATGCAATGTTGCCACAGTTCAGGTCGGGGAATATCAACACATTGGCGTGCCCGGCAATCCTGCTTCCGGGAGCTTTCTTCTGACCAATTGCCTCAACAAGTGCGGCATCACCCTGAAGCTCACCTTCGATCATAAGATCGGGAGCCATCTGCTGTGCTATTTTAGTGGCGCTCACCACTTTATCTACCATTTCATGCTTGGCGCTGCCTTTTGTTGAAAAACTCAACATGGCGATCTTCGGTTCAAATCCGCCAATAGTCCTCGCAGTATGGCCTGATGCAACAGCAATCTCGGCAAGTTCCTTATCAGTAGGATTCGGATGTACTGCTCCATCGGCAAAAACAAGTATGCCGTTCTCCCCGTGGTGCTTATCAGGCAATATCATTATAAAGGCCCCTGAGACAACCGAAATGCCCGGTGCCGTCTTAACATAGTGGAAGGCCGGACGAAGAACATCTCCGGTTGCATGATCAGCTCCTGAGACCTCGCCATCTGCATCTCCGTTTTTTATCATCAGCACGCCAAGGTACAAGGGATCCTCAATAAGCCTTGATGCCTCTTCCCTTGTCATCCCCTTGTTTTTTCTCAGTTCAACCATCAGATCTATATAATGGTCCTTCTTCTCATGCGATTTCGGATCTACTATTGTTGCCTTTTCGATGTTTTTCAGCCCGAGCTGTTTTGAATGTGCTGCAATCTGAGCAGGATCACCCAGAAGAATTATTCTGGCAAGGCCTTCTTTAATTGCAATATCTGCAGCCTTAATATTTCTTTCCTCATATGCTTCCGGGAGAACGATACGCATATTATGTTTTTGGGCGTTAAGCTTGATACGTTCTATTAATTCCATTGTATTTCAATTATTTAAAATTTATATTATCAGGCTCTAAATGTAAGAAAAAAAAGTCCGATTTTTGGCCTGTTATTATCATATATATTTACATAATTACTGTTTCTGATAAAAAATCACTGTCCATTACCAACAGATTGACAGGAACAAAAAAATCATTTCCTAAATTAGGGGCTTCAAAAAAAATATAGACTGATGGATCATTTCCTGACAAGGCTTGAAGAACTTAAAAAAGAAATTGAAGGTGATCTGAAATATGATTTGATCACAAGGACAATATATTCGACAGACGCATCCGATTACAAGGAAGAACCAATAGCGGTGATCCGGCCCAAAGGCAAAGAGGATATAAAAAAGATCATTGCCTTTGCCCGCGCTGAAAAGAAAGGGATAACCGTAAGGGCAGCAGGAACATCCCTTGCCGGACAGGTCGTAAGCAACGGCATCATTGTCGACATTTCAAGATATATGAACAGAATTCTTGAAGTCAATGAAAAGGAAAGGTGGGTAAGGGTTGAACCGGGAGTTGTGCTCGATGAGCTTAACATGCATCTCAGGCAATATGGTCTCTTTTTCGGTCCCGAAACATCCACATCGAACAGGTGCAATATCGGAGGAATGGTCGGAAACAACTCATGCGGATCACACTCACTCGTTTACGGATCGACACGTGATCACACAATTGAGCTCCATACTGTGCTGAGCGATGGCAGTGAAGCGGTTTTCGGACCGGTCGACAAAAAGGGATTCGAGGAAAGATGTGAAAAGCAGAGCCTTGAAGGCGGGATCTACAGAACCATAAGGAAGATACTTGAAGATCCTGAAAATCAGAAGAATATCAGGGAAGGATATCCCGATCCGGCCATACCCAGGAGGAATACAGGATATGCCCTTGACCTATTGCTCGATTCAGCAATATTCAATAATAGCTCTGACAGGGAATTCAACTTCTGCAGGCTGCTGGCCGGCTCTGAAGGCACCCTTGCCATAATAACGGAAATCAAGCTAAACCTTGTACCTGTTCCTCCTCCGTTCAAAACACTTGTATGCATTCATCACAGGAAAAGAGATGAAGCTTTCCTGGCTAACCTGGTAGCCCTGAAATTCAAGCCTTCTGCAGTTGAACTGACAGATGACAGGATACTTGAGCTTACCAAAGACAACCTGAGCCAGAAAAAAAACAGGTTCTTTCTGGATGGCGATCCCGGGGCAATTACCATGGTTGAATTTGCAAGAGACACTGAAGAGGAAGTTGAAGCAGTTACAAATGCTCTTATAGAGGCCCTCAGGAAGGAAGGATATGGCTATTCATATCCTGTTGTCAGAGGGAAGGATATGTCAAAGGTCTGGGACCTGAGAAAAGCCGGGCTCGGAGTTCTTGGAAACATGAAGGGAGACGGCCGGACTGTATCTCTTGTTGAGGACACGGCTGTAAAAGTTGAGGACCTTCCCGCATACATGGATGATTTCGCAAAACTTCTTGCCAGGTATGGCAAGGATTCTGTTTATCATGCACACATAGGGACAGGCGAACTCCACATAAGGCCCGTTCTGAACCTCAAGGATCCGGCCGATGTTGAGCTTTTCCGGACCATCGGCATTGAAACTGCCCGGCTGGTGAAGAAATACCGTGGCTCACTCAGCGGTGAGCATGGCGACGGAAGACTAAGGGGTGAATTCATTCCGCTTATACTTGGCCAGGCAAACTATGATCTCCTCAAAATAGTAAAAGCTTCATGGGATCCTGAAAATATACTGAATCCGGGCAAGATTGTTGATACCCCTCTGATGAACACCTCGTTGAGGTTTAAACCGGGTACGGTTACCCCCGATATTGAAACAATATATGATTTTTCATCAACCGATGGCATAAAAAGAGCCACTGAAAAGTGCAATGGCTCTGGTGACTGCCGTAAGTCAGTGACTATCGGAGGCACGATGTGCCCGACATTCATGGCAACAATGGATGAGGATAAATGCACCAGGGCACGGGCGAATATATTCAGGGAGTTTCTCGGAAGGGAAGGATCTGATCCATGGGATCACAGGGAGATTTATGATATTCTGGATCTCTGCGTCGGCTGCAAAGGCTGCAAATCGGAATGTCCTTCAGGTGTCGACATTGCAAAGATGAAATCCGAATTCCTTCAGCACTGGTATGACAGGCATGGCATCCCGTTAAGAACGTGGCTGATTGCCTATATATCAACATTTAACCATATCGGGTCATATATTCCACATATTTATAACTACTTCCTTAAGAACAGGCTTTTTTCGGGGATGCTGAAAAGGATCATCGGCTTTGCCACGGAAAGGTCGATTCCGCTGGTCTGCCGTACAAGCCTGAGAAGATGGACAAAGAGAAACCTTAAAGACATAAACCCGGGAAAGCCAATAGGGTCGCTGTATCTTTTTATCGATGAATTCACCGACTATAATGATACTGAAGCCGGTATAGCTGCAATCAGGCTTCTTACATCACTGGGCTATGAAGTAAAAACAGCGAGCCACGATCTGAGCGCCCGTACCTTCATATCAAAGGGATTGCTGAGAAAAGCGAAGAAAATAGCCGTGAACAATATAAATTCTCTCGGGGATCTTGTTGATGAAAAGACTCCTCTCGTGGGAATAGAACCATCCGCGATCCTGGGATTCAGAGATGAGTATCCCGATCTGGCTGACGCGGGTCTCAAAGAAAAGGCAGGGAAACTGGCAGCGAACAGCTATCTCATTGATGAGTTCATTTCGAGGGAATTCAGGGAAGGCAGGATCAAAAGGGAATCCTTTACTGATGCCAAGCTCCGGATACTATTGCATGCCCATTGCCAGCAGAAGGCCGTTGCATCGTCAGCCTGCTCGGCTGAGATGCTGTCAATCCCCCGAAATTACAGTGTCAGCGAAATCCCTTCAGGATGCTGCGGCATGGCCGGATCGTTCGGATACGAAAAGGAACATTTCGGGCTTTCAAATAAAATAGGAGAAATGATCCTTTTCCCCGAAATCAGAAACAGCAGCAGCGATGTGGTGATTGCAGCACCCGGAACGAGCTGCAGGCACCACATAAAAGACGGTACCGGGAGAATTGCCTTACCCCCGGTTGTCATCCTTTATGAAGCCCTGAAGAAGTAATCAGGAATTAATTGTAAAATCATCTCCGTCATTCAATACGGGGAACTTTCTTCGGAAATCAGAGAGTTCGCTTTGAGAGATTTCACCATATATTATACCTTCATTGCCGCTGGTATCAGAGGCGATTGTTTCTCCCCCGGGCCCGAGTATAACTGATTCGCCGGTATATTTAATGCCTGAACCGTCAATGCCCGTTCTGTTGACTCCTGCCACATAGCATTGATTTTCAATGGCTCTTGCTTTAAGGAGGATGTTCCAGACATCCTGGCGCCGGGTGGGCCAGTTGGCAGAGTTAATAAGAAGATCATAATCATTCCTGTTCCTGCTCCATACCGGGAAACGGAGATCATAGCAGATATTCGGGCAAATCCTGAAACCTTTATAAGTGAAAACAACTCTTTCCCTTCCCTTTGTAAAAAGCCGGTCCTCCCCTCCCGGACTGAAAAGGTGTCTTTTGTCATAAAAGTAAACTTCATTTTCAGGAGATACAAAGGTCCAGCGGTTGTGATAAGTGCCGCCATCTTCAACAATATAGCTTCCGCAGATCGCCGCATTGCTCTCACAGGCCATCCTTCTCATCCACACAAAAGTCTCAGAACCAGGCTTTTCACTTAGTTCGGCCGGATTCATTGAAAACCCGGTGTTGAACATTTCAGGCAAAATGATAAGATCGATATTCTTACGACATTCAGAGATAAGAGATTCGACCTTCCTGAAATTGACAGATTTGTTTTCCCATGCAATGTCGAATTGTACAAGCGCTGTCTTCATCTGGCAAATCTTTCAGGTTTGGCAGGTAAATATACAAATAAGCCGGGAGAGTAAAAGAAAGAAAGAGGGTGTCAGGTTAAGACACCCTACCCTGATTTCAGATGAACTGAACGGTTTTATCTGGAATTCAGTGTTGCATAATATTCGTTAAGTACCGTATTAATCAACGGTTTGTAATACAGCCAGAAGAATCTTCTGGGATCATCCGGCTTATCCGAATACAAAAAGAGTTTGAGCCTGTCGAACCCTTTGATTTTTGAAGTGCAGAAGTTCACCTTGTTAGCCGCGAAGTCGCCCGAGAAATAATATGTCCTTCTGTTTACCGGATCAATGACTACCGCCGGAAAGACGTTTTTAAGCATCTGGCTGTTGAGAAGCGTGTCTCCCAATGATGTTGTTTCAAGCTCGAAACTTGAGACAACCTCGTTTGCAAGAGGGTCGATAATATCGAACCAGTTGGTGAATGCCACTGAGGACGAAACTCCAAATTTCCGGCAGTTAGCCGAATCCGTTATTATATGGGGCATTGCATTTTTCAGATGTGTCCCCTGTTCAAGCACTATAATATTCTTATCGCTAAGAAGAACGATACCGGCTTTTGTGAATTTCCATGGCTGATTATGTTCCTTTCTGTACATGGAGGTCATCCATAAAGGAAAATCCTTTGCCGTCGTATCAAGTTTTTCAAAATATTTCCCTGTCCATCCCGAAAAGGTTATTCCCAGCTTCTCCTGTGTCCTGTATGATTCGAAGGCAGGTGTGGGAAAATCAAATGTATTATATTCGACTATTACAAGCTTATTCCTGTTTTTCATTTCATTCAGAAGGAGATAATCTGTATTTGTCAGCCCTCCGTAAATTTTTCTTGATCTGCGGCTCTTATTTACCCCGGCATACCAGTCGTTGAAAAAGACCCCATAAGTATCAGCAAAATAAAGAGCGTCAATTTTTTCAGGCAGATCCATCATTTCTCCCAGATGGTACTCCATTTTGACACTGCCCTTGTCCTTTAGCGGCCTCGTGGGTGCGAATCCGTAATAATCCTTCTTATATGAATAGCTGTTCTTCTTTTCCTTCTTGACAAAACGTGAATTGTTTAAAATCCATGTGAGTGATTTGTGATTTATACGTTCAAGAGTCGGGACTGTCTTGTCGAGGATAGCTATATCGATTGGTTTTTTATTCTGGAAAGACCAGCTAAGATAGAAAACAAATGGAACGGCAAGAATCAGCAAAATTACAACGATTGTTATCAGCAGGGGCTTTTTCATAACTGAAGAAATATCTGAAAGTATTCAAATACTATATTTATATACCTTTATAGACAGTTAAATAACTGATAAATGTATCATTTATTTTCTTCAGACAAAATAATTTTACCACAAATTCGTAAAAACGGAAGCACGAATCCGGTCAGTAACCCATGGCTGAATTGTCCCCTCTTGTATCTCCCACTCCCCATTTCCTGTTCCCCGGAAGTATCATAACGGCATTGACCCTTCCGATGGAAGCGCGCGATTTAAGATGATGCCCGATTTTCCCGAGTCCGGCGATCACCGTCTGGTCAAGGGAATTGTTCTCATAAGTAATCAGATCCGGAAGCCACTGGTGATGAAACCTTCCTGTATCAACAGCCTGCCTTATATTCATGCCATAATCTATGACATTTATCAGCACCTGGAGTACAGTTGTCGGGATAGTCGATCCTCCGGGCGAACCTCCTGCCAGAAACAATGAACCATCCTTTTCGACTATGACCGGAGTCATTGAACTAAGCATTCTCTTGCCTCCCTTTATCGAATTTGCTTCAGATCCGATTAAACCGTACATATTCGGGAAGCCGGGCTTCACGGAAAAGTCATCCATCTGGTTGTTAAGCAGGAAGCCTGCACTGTCGACCACAATGGCTGATCCGAATGTATTATTAAGCGTAGTCGTGGCAGCAACTGCATTACCATGGCAATCAACAACTGTATAATGGGTTGTCTCCTCACTTTCGGCAGTGGCAAATGATCCGTGTGATAAAGAGGATGATGGCGTCGCTGATCCGGTATTGAAGTTTATCATTCTTGAATGAAGATAAGCAGTGTCAAGCATTTCCTTTAATGGTATCCCGACAAAATCAGGATCCCCGAGATATTCAGCCCTGTCGGCAAATGCCCTTTTTTCGGCCTCGGCAATCAGGTGGACAGAACTGACGGTATGGAAGCCAAGCTGTTTCAGATCATATGGTTCAATCATCCCGAGAATCTGCAAAAGAATGATTCCTCCGCCAGATGGAGGAGAGGCTGAGATTACCCTGTAACCCCTGTACCAGGCCGAAACAGGGTCCCTGAAAACAGAATTGTACTCCGACAGATCATTCAGGGTCATGATCCCGTTACCCCTTTCCATCTCGCTTACAATAAGCCGTGCAGTTCTCCCTGAATAAAATCCGTCTCTCCCGTGGTCGCGGATCAGCTCAAGTGTCCTTGCCAGATCAGGCTGCCGGAGAGTATCACCTCCCTTCCATGGTGCATCCCTGACAAAAGCTACTTTTGTGTCGTTCATCTTAAGAAAACGCTCCCTGTTGTCATTCAGATCGGCAGCCTGTCCTGAAGTGACAGGAAAACCCTTTAATGCCAGATCGATTGCAGGCTGGATCACATCCCTGAAGGAAAGGATGCCATATTTTGAATGGATGTTCAGCATACCGTCAACTGTCCCGGGGACACCCGAAGCCATGTGGGAATCGGTACTAAGGCCATCCCTGACGTTACCCTCTGCATCGAGATACATGTTTGCAAAGGAATTTTGAGGCGCCTTTTCCCTGTAATCGATCAGGTCGGTTCTTCCGTCAGCCTCTCTAACAAGCATAAAACCACCCCCACCTATGTTGCCTGCTTCGGGATAACAGACAGCAAGGGCGAACTCGACGGCTACTGCCGCATCAACAGCATTGCCGCCTTTTTTCAGAATCATAATGCCGATCCGTGAACTCTCGGGATGAGCCGAAACGACCATTCCGCTGTCGGAGATTATACTGTGACCTTCTACCGGTGCCTGAACCACCGGGGTTGTTGAAGTGTCACATGCAGCAAACAGAAAGATTGCACCCAGAAATAAAGCCGGATTTCTGATCATGATTGTCAGAATTTTTATATTGTCTGCAATAATAGCAATAAAATCTGTCAGGAAATCCCATAATATAAAAAGGCAAGAGCAATAATTGTTTTTGTTATTTTTGCATAAACATTTCAGAATGCTTGCAAATCAACCGCTGGCTGACAGGCTCAGGCCCAGAAATCTCAATGAATTCGCCGGCCAGGAACATCTTGTCGGGAAAAACGCGGTTCTCAGGAAAATGATTGAATCGGGGAACATTCCCTCATTCATTTTATGGGGACCACCCGGAGTAGGAAAGACAACCCTCGCATCCATTATTGCAAATACCCTAAAGAGGCCGTTCTTTCATTTAAGTGCCGTCCATTCAGGGGTTAAGGATGTCAGGGAAACAATAGAAAAGGCAAAAAAACAACAATTCTTCGACCAGCCAAACCCCGTTCTGTTCATTGATGAAATTCACCGTTTCAACAAGTCGCAGCAGGATTCACTGCTGGGTTCGGTTGAACAGGGGATCATCACCCTTATTGGTGCGACAACCGAAAATCCATCATTCGAAGTCATATCTCCGCTCCTTTCCCGTTGCCAGGTATATGTAATGAATCCTCTCGGCGAAAAGGAGCTTTCAAGCCTTCTCGACAAGGCGCTCAGGAAAGACATATACCTTTCAAAATATGATATCGAAATAAAAGAGAATGAGGCTCTTCTCAGGATATCGGGAGGTGATGCCAGGAAACTTTACAACGCCCTTGAGCTTGTTGTTTCATCAATGGTCAACGAAACAGGATCAGAAAAGATCATTATCGACAATGAGAAGGTACTCGAACATGTCCAGAAGAACCTTGCCCTTTATGACAAAAACGGAGAGCAGCATTACGATATAATATCCGCTTTTATCAAATCGGTGAGGGGAAGCGATCCGAATGCTGCGGTTTACTGGCTTGCCAGAATGGTTGAAGGCGGGGAAGATCCGAAGTTCATTGCCCGGAGAATGCTAATCCTTGCAGCTGAAGACATTGGTCTGGCAAATCCCAATGCGCTGCTGCTTGCCAGGGCCTGTTTTGAGGCAGTAAACGTTATAGGATGGCCCGAATCGAGAATAATTTTATCGGAGGCAGCCGTTTACCTCGCTACATCTCCCAAGAGCAATGCCTCTTATATGGCCATAGAGAAAGCACAGGCTGTTGTAAGGGACACGGGCAACCTGCCGGTCCCTCTCCATATCCGCAACGCTCCAACGAAATTAATGAAAGATCTCGGCTATCACAAAGATTATAAATATGCCCACAGCTTTGAAGGGAATTTTGTAAAAGACATTCTCCTGCCAGAAGAAATAAAAGGAATGAAATTTTATGAGCCCGGCAAAAATTCCAGAGAGGAAGAAATCAGAAAAAGACTTGATAACCTGTGGAAAGGTATATATGATTATGATATTTAATTCTATATTTACATTTAAATGAATAAGAATAAAACAGATATCCCCCTGCTGAAGCATTCAGATTCAGAAAATTTCCTTCTTATCGCCGGCCCCTGTGTGGTTGAGGGAGAGGATATTGTATTTGAGATCGCCGGACGTCTGACGGAGCTTTCCGACATATACAAGATACCGCTGGTATTCAAAGCTTCATACAGAAAGGCTAACCGGTCAAGAGGGGATTCATTTACGGGAATAGGCGACATCAGGGCTCTGGAGATCCTGAAAAAGGTAAGATCCCATTTTTCCGTTCCTGTAATTACTGACATACACAATCCCGGTGAAGCTGAAATGGCAGCTGAATACGTTGACATATTGCAGATTCCTGCTTTTCTTTGCCGCCAGACGGATCTTCTTGCCGCCGCCGCGGCTACAGGAAAATGGGTCAACATAAAGAAAGGACAGTTTCTTTCAGGCGCTTCAATGAAATTCGCCGTTGAAAAAGTCAGGGAGTCTGGCAACAATAAGATAATGCTTACCGACCGTGGAAACATGTTCGGATATCAGGACCTTATTGTTGATTTCAGAAATATTCCCGTAATGAGGGAGAATGGTGTGCCGGTAATAATGGACATTACACATTCTCTTCAGCGGCCCAACCAGGAAAAGGGCGTCTCGGGAGGGAACCCGTCAATGATAGAAACAATAGGAAAAGCGGCAATAAGTGCCGGCGCCGACGGAATATTCCTCGAAACACATCCCGATCCTGCCTCGGCAAAGTCGGATGGAGCAAACATGCTTGAGCTTTCAAAACTGGAACGGCTTCTGATAATGCTAACAGCTTTACGAAATACAGTCAATACCTTTATTAATCTTTAAACCGCAGGAATTTTATGAAAAAACTTTTGCTTTCCGGAATGCTTATTATGGCAGTGATAATTGTCAATGCACAATCGCTTGAGGATATAATTGGCAAATATACCGTAGCTAATAAACTTGACAAGATCGGAAATTTCAAGACAATCAAAATATCGGCAAAAACCTCTGTAATGGGGATGGACATGCCGATGGAAATGTGGATGAAGAATCCCAATAAATTCAAGAGTGTTACCAGCTTTAATGGTCAGAACATTATCCAGGTTTTTGACGGTGAGAAAGGATATATGGTAAATCCGATGGCCGGATCATCAGACCCGGTAGAAATGAACAGCGACCAGCTAAAGGAAATTGCCAGGAACAACATGTTTAACAACTACATGGCCCAATTTCTTAAAGACGGGAAGCTGACTCTCGCAGGTGAAGAAGCCGTTAACGGGAAACCGGCATTCAAGATTAAGGCTGACCTGGGCAATGGCAATTCTGCAGTAATGTATATCGACAAATCCTCCTATCTGCTCACAAAGACTGTTGCTGATGTAAACCAGGGAGGAATGGCAATAACAGTAGAATCATACCCTTCTGAATACTCTGACACATACGGGATAATGCTTCCGATGAAAACCACTACCAGTGCCAGCGGAATGGATATCGTTACCACATTCACAAAGGTAGAGGTTGATATTCCGATGGAAGACAGCGTTTTTAGAATAAAATAAGATCGTTCCGGGTCATGACCTTATAACATTTCATGGCATATTCTTATATAAAAAGAGGGTGTCTCAAAAGGGGCACCCTTTCTTTTTTAGTTGATTGTCACTTTCTTTTGCTCCTCCAAAAGAAAGTAACCAAAG
>Ga0116192_1000174_pt1 | contig 51243 bp, 38 predicted proteins | sample AD_UKC113_MetaG_FD_89876 | JGI IMG/M metagenome (GOLD analysis project Ga0116192, IMG submission 89876) | Active sludge microbial communities of municipal wastewater-treating anaerobic digesters from Hong Kong - AD_UKC113_MetaG | ecosystem: Engineered > Bioreactor > Anaerobic > Digestate...
AAATCGCTTTATATAATAATCTGCTTTATGTTTTCGACTGTTTCGTATGATAATATTATTATCTATCAAAGAAATCAGCTGTCCGAAAACTGATTGTCCAAAAAAATGTGTACTTTTGTCCATGGTAGTGTTTATATAATAGTATTTATTTTATGGAAAATACAAATCTACAAAAAACTCTACTGAGGGCAAACTTAAAAATTGCTCTCCCTTTTTATTTTTTATCGGACAATAGTGATTAATAATTAATATTTTACTAAATCATTCTGGTATTTTTCACTATAATAAACAAGATAAAAATTTTAATTAACAAAAGCTTCATTCAAAATTTAATCGTTTTTAGAAATTTATCTATTATTCTGACTAAAATAAAATTTGTACGATTACGAGTATTATTAAAATAATAATGAACTATTTTTGTCAATAGTGTTCGAGGATCTTTAAGATTATATTTATTTAAAAAAGCATCACTCCACACATTTAACTTCCGATAATGATTTATTCCTTTTTTTGAAATAAAATCCAAGACATAATTATCGAAAAATGGCTGTTCTTTTTGGTCTATTTCATCAAATAGATTAAAGCCGACCTCTTCTTTTTTATGAATCCATTGAGATTCTAACGCTAAAATTGACCTTGTCTTATTAGATCTTCCATTATACATCCGATCCATTTGGGTTGCCGTTCTATTATTTTTATCAAAATCTACGAACTGATAAAAACGTTGTTTTGCAGCATTCCAATTTTCATTAAAAAAAGCAAAATGCAATATTTTAATATCATCAATTAACGATTCTTTAACAGGTTTATCAGGATATGGAATACAATGGGTATGCATATCTAAACCTTCATTATTGTAGGGAGTAATATTATCATCGTGAAATCCTCTGGCCATCCAAAAATTTTTACCTGACAAAAAATAGGTTTTCTTGTCAGGTAAAAGATTAGCCCACTGAAAACAAAAAACTTCACCTGGCAGAGAGTTCAATATTTTTTTCCATCCTTCTGTTTCCTTAAAATTTGCAGGAAATACTTCATCTATGGCTAAATAAATCAGTATTTTATCTCCATCTATTTCCCGTGCTCTGTTAATAGCCATTTCGGAACGCTTTGTTTCACTATAAGTTAAATCTTCGTTTTCCAATAAAATAACTTTCGGATTAGCCAACGCCAATTCACGTGTTCCGTCTGTCGACATCTGATCTACCATTATAATATAATCAGCCCATAGGCTATTTGCTTTCAAAAAAGCACTTGTCACCCAACCGTAGTTCCTGGTTGAAGTTAAACAAATCAACAGTGGATTTTTCATTGTTTTATTTCCAAATATTTATTTTTTCTACAATCAAACTCATTTCTTCCGTAGTCATCAGTGGACTTATAGGAAGAGTCAACACTTCGTTATGTATTTGTTCGGTTATTGGGAGCGACAGACTATTGTATTTTTTGTAACAGTTCTGTTTATGAGGTGGAATTGGATAGTGAATCAAGGTTTGTATTTCGTTTTCCGTTAAATATTGTTGTAACTTATCTCTTTCTTTACATCGAATTACAAACAAATGAAATACGTGAGCATTCCAATCTTTAACCTCCGGTAGTATTACTGCTGGGTTTTTTAAATGATCGATATAAAAACGAGCTATTTTCCTGCGATTTTCATTTTCATCTTCAAGATATTTTAATTTTACTGACAAAAAAGCTGCTTGTAGCTCATCCATACGGCTGTTCAAACCGCGATAATCAAATACATATTTTTGGGAGCTTCCATAATTCCCAAGTGTCCTCACTAACTCAGCCAATTGCTCATCATTGGTTGTTACGGCTCCTGCATCGCCCAAAGCACCTAAATTTTTCCCTGGATAGAAACTTAAACCGGCTGCATCGCCCAATGAACCAGTTTTTCTGACTATGTCTACTGATTCGTCAAAATATTCAGCTCCTAAAGCCTGGGCATTGTCCTCAATAATTTTTAAATGATATTGAGTTGCAAGGTTTTCTAATTCTTTGCTCCAGCAAGCCTGCCCATATAGATGAACAACAACAATGGCTCTGGTACGCTTCGTGATAAGGGGCTCTATCTTTGTAAAATCCAGATTGTAAGTATTGAGGTCAGGTTCTACGAGTACTGGTTTTAAATGATTATCCGTAATGGCAAGTATTGTAGCAATGAAAGTATTAGCCGGAACAATGATTTCATCTCCTTCTTCCATTACTCCCATTTCGATATAGGCTCTAAAAATTAATCGTAAGGCATCTAGTCCATTGGCAACTCCTATAACTTCTTTTACATCCAGATAATTTGCCAGCATTTTTTCAAAATTGTCAACTTCTTCTCCTCGAATATACCAGCCGCTATCAATGACCTTCGCAGCCACTTCTTTTAAATCGGCTGCATGTTGTGCGTTTATTTTCTGTAAATCAAGAAATTTTATCATCTGCGGTGTTATTGCCATAAATTTTAGTGTGTTATTTAACCATTTGTCAATAAAGTCTGACTGGTTTGTCAAATACTTAAAAAATTATAAAATAGTTTTGACTATCTATAATTCATTCTTCAAAATTAATATAAAAAATAACATTTTTTACAATTATAATGTAATTTTTCGTCGTAATATAATCAATTTATTTTTCTAACAAAATGAGCCGGATTTCCTACCCACAGTTCGTTATCCGGAACATTTTTAGTAACGACACTTCCTGCGCCGATCATTGCATTTTCTCCTATAGTGATTCCTCCAAGAATTACTGTTCCTGCCCCAATAGAAGCGTTCTTTTTTATCAAGATTTGCTGTAAATCAAAAGATTGATGTGCTCTGGGATATTTGTCGTTGGTAAAAGTTACGTTGGGTCCAATCTGAACATCATCCTCAATGGTTATACCATCCCAAAGATATACTCCGTTTTTAATAGTGACGTTGTTTCCAATCTTTACTTGATTTTCAATAAAACAATGAGAGCAGATATTACAATTTTCACCGATAATGGCACCCGGCAAAATGACTACATATTGCCAGATTTTGGTAGATGGGGCAATGTTTTTTGATTGTACGTCAGTTAAAGGATGAATCATAGTTGTAAAGATTTATAATTTGTGTGTCTGTTTAAAGTTTATTTAAATGGTATTTAAAGATTGTTTAAAGGTTAAAAATTCCTGATAATCTCGAATATAATCTTTTTCATCATATCGCAGAGATGCTAATACCAAGCAACAGGAACCTGATGAGAAATTGACCAGTTCACGCCAGATGCCAGGAATAACTATCAAACCTTGATATGGACGATTAAGAGTAACAACTCGGTGGTCTTTTCCATCATCCAATATTACATCAAAACTTCCACTTGCAGCTACAACCAGCTGATACAATGAACGATGAGCATGACCACCACGAGTTTCTCCTCCTGGTACATCATAAAGATAATACACACGTTCTATCGCAAAAGGAATGGATCGGTTATTTTCTATCACAGTAATATTCCCTTTCAAGTTGTGATTTTTTTCCAGTTCAATTAGTTGACACATTCCCACCTGACTTATCTGAGCCATATCAGGAAGATGGTGAAATGGCTTTTGTTCTAAAATTTGAATAGGAGGAAGTTGAAAAGGATAAGAAAGGAATTCTTCATAGTCCCTGATATAGTCTGCTGGGTCATAAAGAGTGGAAGCCAGCACTAATGCCAATGAATTGGTAGAAAAATTGTTCATTTCACGCCAAAAACCATTGGGAACAAAAAGTCCATAATAAGAACGATTTAACGAAAAACGTTTATTTTTCCCTGTTCTGTCTTTAACAAACACATCAAAGCTGCCTGAAAGACAAATAATAAATTCTACCTGTTGCTTGAAAGCATGACCTCCACGACACTCGCCACCTGGTACATCATAAATCCAGTAAACTCGTTGAATAGCAAAAGGAATATGTTGTAAACTTTCCAGAAAAGAAAGATTTCCTCTTTGATCAGGTATCTTTGGCAAATTTATGATATAAGGTTTGATTTTTTTCATTAACAATTTGGTTTACAGAAGAAAAGGTTTTTTGTTTTTTTAAATTAAGTCATTAAAAATTAATTGATAAAGAATGTTGAATAGTGTGCTTATTATTTTTTTATGATGTTTTATATTTTAAGAGTTTTATTCTTTTTGCTATGCAAAAAGCCCAGAACCCAATATGGGTACTTGTCAGTTGAAGAGCACGTTTTTCTTTTGGAGTTATTTCTTTAATCAGGGACAGTTGACGTCTGGCTTCTTTGTAATGAAAGTGATAAACAGCCACTAAAAAGTGTCTATAAACCATATAATCATGTGCCCAGATTTCGCTGAAACTTACCTCTTCAGGATAAAGTTCATGCAAATAGCGACGAATGGCTACCAGCCCTTCATGATAAGTCAGATAGGCAGGATGACCAACGTTGGTAAAAGTGAGGGATGAATGATTGACTCGGTAAACTACACATAAATCAGGAATATATCCAAATTTAGTGTGTTTTGACAATATTGCCTGCAGAGGAACATCTTCAACAAAAAAATTTCTTCGAAGGAATTCTTCAAAATCAACAAATTTCAGTAAATCACTTTTAAAAAATAGTGTTGAAGGAGTTGCATAAACGCCACCTTTCCATGTTAAAGGAAAGACATCTCCACCTGGTTCAGGGTGTGAAGGAGAAAGTCCTTTTACCAATTTGTTGTTTTTTACAATCAGACGATATCCATCGGTTGAAACTACACCAAAATCGGGATGTTGTTGTAAAAAATATAACTGTTTTTCGATTTTTTGACTGTCAATCCAATAATCGTCGCCGGCACAAATTCCAATATATTCACCTTTGCAAAGCCGAATGGTATCTATAAAGTTTTTTAATACTCCTTGATTTTCTTGTTGGAATAATAATTTGATAATACCAGGATGACGTTGTTGATAATTTATACATATTTGTCGGGTTTGATCGGTACTGGCATCTTCTCCTATCACTATTTCCAGCGAAAAATTGCCTTCTTGACTCAATACACTTTCGATAGCTTGAGCAATAGTTTCCTCCTGATTATATGTAACCATTAAAACAGAAACTAATGGATGTTGAATAAAATTAGAAGATGATGGGTTCATAATTAAAAAATTTATTTTTTAAATCATTTTTTCTTCTACATTTATTCTTGGTAGAAAAAATCTACCGCAAAACCATTGCATTTTTAAATTTCCCTTGATAGCAGAAAAACCAAATCGATAATCAGAATGGCTTAATTGACGAATATTTCGAATTGAACATTCCACGATTCTTCCATAAGGGAAGGCAAAGCATTCAACTTTCTTTCCTGTCAAATTTTCCAGATAACTTTTTGAGTTTTTCATTTCCATTTCCACTTCTTGTTCATCAAGATAACGAAACATTACATGCCGGCAACCATGCGAACCAACCGTACAAAGTGGATCAGCCGATAACTCTAACAATTGATTTATTGTAATATAATTTGGTTTATCGATCAATTCTGTTGAAACAAATATAATGAAAGGAATGTCGTGTTCTTTCAAAAAAGGATATGCTCTACTATAAACACTTTCATAAATATCATCAAAAGTAACCATAAATCTCCTGTCATTTTTTCTTTTAGCAAGTATTGTTTCACTCAATGTTTCAAAAGTAAGGGGTGAATAGCCTGATGTTAGTTGTCTTAATAAAAATTTTTCAAATGAAGAGCGGGAAATAGCAAATTTTGATTGAACTTCTTCCTCATTTTCTATAATTTCATGAAAAAGAAAAACGCTTGGGGCTGATGGATATAATCTACTGAATGACTTTATCAGAAATGAATAAATTCGATTCTGTTCCCTTATGATTCTTAGTCTGAATGATATCATTTCCCTTTTCTCTTTCTTTGCTCGAGTAGTAACTCTTTTCTTATTTCCTTTTTCCTTAAGTTTCCAAAAAAAGTCAATTCTCCTTTTCTTTTCATATACTTAAAATAAGCTTCCTTTTCAGAAAAATGAAGTCCATACTCCATAAATTTTTTACAGAAAAGCAAACAAGTTTGTATGAAGTACGACGTCATAGTTCTATTCCAGTGAAAATCGTTTTTTCTAAAAACAGCATAAGCAGTAGCAATACCTGCATTGTAACATCGTCGTCCAATATCTTTTACAGTGCCATGTCGTTTGACAAATTGCAAATGTTCCATGATGGCAAAGGGGGTCCATCCAATCAGCATATCGGCTTCATGCAATTTGTTGACCAGTCCGGTATCACCATCACCAATCTGATAACTTCCAATTAAATCAGGATTGAAACCACCTAATTGTTCAAAAATTTGCTTCCTGATGGAAAAAAGTCCACCATTTAAATATAAATCCTTCCCAGTTACAATTTGATCGCCGTAATCCAGTTTCCCGAGCATAAATTCATAAGGAGCGATCCATTCAGGAGGCACTTCATCCCAAAGAATATTAATTTTTCCGGCGACAGCTGAAACTTGAGGATATAGATAATAAACTTTTAAAATTTCTTCGATGCACGAAGGATTGAATAATCCATCATCGTCGCAAAACATCAGGATATCGGCTTTTGCTATGGCTGCACCTCTATGACGAGCACAGGTTGCTCCGGTTTTTGTTTCCAAAACATAGTGAAAATTTGGAAAAGGTTTTATAAAAGTCTGAACCAGAGTAGCCGTTTCGTCAATCGAATTATTATCAACTATAATCACTTCAAAATCAGAACTGTCCATCGTTTGATGTGTCCATGTTTCCAGCGATGACAATATGACTGAAGCGTGATTGTATGTAGGGATAATAATGGATGCGAGCATTTGAATCTAATTAGTTTTATGTGTAAATTTATTCAACTTTTTATTTATTTTGTAAATCCATCGCAAAATATTTTTTACCCATGAATAGCGCTGTAGTACAAGGTAAGCAGGTTCGACCATTAATGTTTCCAATTGAAATAAACGTTGTATGTCTTTCTGAATAGCATTTGGAATTAATTGGTTTATTACTACATTCGTTTCATTTTCAGCTAATTGATGATTTAAACTTGAAACTCCATCTTCATAAAATTCCGAAACTACAAAGTCAAGCGTTTGATATCTACAATCATTTAAACCCGTCGCACGAAGGAAAAACTCCCAATCCGATACTATTTTATTTTGCTCATTGTAATAACCATATTTTTCGAAGAGTGAACGTCGAATAAAAGTATTGGGATGTGTCAAGCTGTTATAAAGTGATTGATAAAGTGATAATACTGAAGGAGGAGAGAGAATGGTTTTTTTCTCATTAGCTATGAGTTGAATTTTTCCGGAAGCTATTTCTGTATTCGGATTTAGGCTGGAAACAGTTTTTTCCAAAACAGTGGAATCAAATAATTTATCTCCACTATTGATAAAAAGCAAAAAATCAGCTGTTGAATGGGAAATCCCTTTATTCATTGCATGATAAATTCCATTGTCAGGTTCGCTTATCCAATAATGAATGTGGTCAGCATATTCTTTTATTACTTCTACACTGCCATCGGTGCTTCCTCCATCAATAATAATGTACTGAAAATCCTGATAGGTTTGGTTTATCACGCTTTCTATGGTTTTTCGCAACCCATCAGCATGATTGTAATTAATGGTGATAAGAGTAAAAAAAGACATTTTTACAAGAATGTGTGTTGTTGATAAATTTCTTTTATTTGATTCCAACGACATTGCCAATTATGATGTTCTATAACTTCTTGATAATTGCGTTCAATAAGCGGAAAATAATCTTCATAATGATTCAATATTTCTATCAACTGTTCAGCAGGCCTCGTAAAATCAACTTCAACGACCGGGTTATAACCAAATAAATCTATCATTTCTTGCGGTGCATGACCCACTATTAAACATTTGGCAGCCATAGATTGTAAATATCTAACCGTCATAGTCGAGACATTTCCAGCACGAGCAGGATGGGTAAGGTCAGAAGGGAAACAAATAGAAATTTTTGTCCTTGCTAAACCATTAATAAACTCTTCCCGGCTTGAAAATACTAATTCTCCCTTAGTTTTCTCAAATAAATAAGAAAAATTATGTTGTTGTAATTTTTCTAAAATTGCTAAATGATAATCATCATATTTTCTACCAAATGCCAGCACATCTATATTCTTTTTATGATAAGGCAAAAATTTATAAATAGTTGTGTCAATTGCTTCAGGAACCCATTCTACAATAGTAGTTGGTAACATTTTTTTCAATTGAATAGTAGATAAGGAAGAGGTGACAAATAGATAATTTATTCTATAAATTTGACAGAAGTCATGGATTTTAATATAATCTTTTGGCCAGGCATCAAAAAGATAAATACTTTTATTATGAAAAGAGTTGAGTAAATAAGGCTTAAATTTATATTCATCCAATGCCATCATTATGGTAAACAAGTGTTTTTTATCTTCTAATGGCTTTTTTTTATATTTGGTTAAAGCACGAGGTATAATATTTATTTTAAGTTTGCGGAATATCCTAACAATAAAATACAAAAATTTATAGTAACTTTCAGAATATGAAGAGGCTAACTTAACCTCTTTTGTCTGGCAGAGAATGTTTTCAAATTCACAAACTGTGTCATTTGAAACATGTTGATATTTTTGGGAATTAACAAGTAACATTTTAATATTTTAAAACTTTTTGTAGAAAATGATCCACACGCCTGAAGTTTCGCTTATCCAGTTTATTTTGTGTTTTTAGAAGCCAATATTGAATAAATTTATCTTTTAGGCTGCGCGGGTCTTTGTATTTCTCAGGATGTTCTTTTTCATATTGCTTTGCTTTCTCTACCCAATTGATATCCCATATCCGGAGTTTTTTAAAACGAGCCGCTCCATATTGTTCTATCATATTCACAATTTGTTCTTCAAACCAATTGAAAGAAGCAGGATAATTCATTGAAATATCAATTTGTAATTTTTTATACTCGTCAATCCAATCTTGTGGAACTGGAATGATACTTTCTTTGGGAATTGCCAGCATGTGATGATATTGACGAAAAATTTCGACAGCACTTTTTTCTGGAAAAGTTATTTTTTCATAGCATTGATACCAACGATGTTTGCTCTCCATTCTTTCCCAATTGGTGTATTGAAAATGCATCACTTTAAAGTCATGTATTTCTATCTCTGGATGACCTTCAGGCAAAGGAATCCGTCCTGAATGTATTCTATTTGTTTCGTTATGTTCTACTCCATCGTCCATATATCCCCAGGGGAAATAATAGCCATACCACATTTTTTTAAAACCTGGCAATAAATTTGCCCATTGGAATTTTATAATTGTACCAGGCGCTGCATTCAATACATTTTCCCATTCTGCTGAATGAAAAATTTCAGGAGAAAACATTTCATCCGCATCCAATGCAATCAACAATCGTTGACCCTCAATTTTTCTGGCTTCATCGATCAGTAACTTTTGTCGATAGGATTCATTATATTCTACCGTGTTGTTGTCAATCAGTTTTACTTTGGGAAATTTTAAACAAATTTCTCTTGTATGATCAGTGGACATTTGATCACAAACAATAATTTTATCTGCCCATAATGAAACTGACATTAAGCAATGTTGAATATAACTTTCATTGTTCCGGGTAGGTATCAAACAAATTTTAATAACGTGATTTTCGCTCATATATCAAAGATAATTGAAGTAATAATTATCTAGGTATTCTTTTAAAGCTATTCGCCAATCACGCATCATATTTAAATGTCGTAAATTTAATTTTTTATTAATAAGACATTCATTATCAGGTCTTTGAGCAAAATAAATTTTATTAAAATATTCAGAATCTACAGTATAAATTTTAATTTTTTCTTCTAAATGTAAAATTTTTAGTAATTCTTGTGTTACTTCAAATCTGCTTGCTAAACCATTACAAACCAAATTATACAAACCCCAATATTCTTTTTCTAGCAAGATTTTTACATTTTTTGCAAAATCATGTGTATAAGTTGGGGTACCAAATTTATCATTTACAATAAAGAGCTCTTTCTCTCCATTTTTTAATTGTTTCATTATTTTTTGAATGAATTTCTTATCCTTCCGTGGGCCTCCACCCATCATCCAGCCTGCTCTGCAAATTAAATATCTTTTCGCATTTTCTATTACAAACCGTTCACCTAAATATTTTGAACGAGCATAAACACCAAGAGGGTGAGGTTGATCCCAATCATCATAAAAATTTTTTCTTCCATCAAATATACCAGCAGTAGAAATGTATAACAATGGAATATTTAGTTCATTAGATATGTAAACTGCATTTTCCACTGAAATGGTGTTAGTAAGATAAGTGTCATCTACATGTTTTTCACAAAATTCCAGATCTGTATAAGCACCTAAATGAAAAAGATAATGAGGATTAAATTTTTTAACATCTTTTCGATAAGCTTCAAATTCTCTAAAATCTAAAAAAGATAACCAATCTTCATTTACTTCCTTATCCGTACATTTTAGTTCGTAATCTGCTCTGAATTGCTTATAAAAAGCTTCGCCCAACATTCCCCCACATCCTGCAATGTAAATTTTTTTTCTCATATGTTTAAGTTAATAAAATATATTTTTGCCAAAATGTATTATATTCATATTTATCCCACGCATGGCAACCAAATGGTAAATTCTCATTATTGAATTCGAACAGAGTTGAGGGGTATAGTTCAAATGCAAATTTTACAGCTTCATTTATAGTGGGTTTTTTTAAAAACAAGAAACTTTCATCGTTCTGTAAATTTTTATTGATCCATAATTCATCTACGATTAAACAAAATATTTGATCTTCATTGACACCTGATTTTACGAAATATCTAATATTATTTTTATATCCTAAGCTTTTAATAATTGTTATTAAATAGCATTTTAAAATATTTTTAGAATGTTTCTTGTAATATTGAAAGATTACTTTTGGCTTTATAATAGGTCTTTTAAATGATAAAAATTCAATTACAGACTCTATTTTTCTTAAAGAAAAACCACCATTGCCAACATAAACTGGATCCCTTGTTTGATTAAGTTTATAATCTTTAATTGAAAGAACAGGCAATGGCGCTCCAATAAAATCATAATCCTGTTCACACCAATATTCCAGTTCATCCCTAAAAACATATGCATCCAATTGATAGATAAGTATAAATTTATAATCTGTAAAACGTTTATAAAAATCTTTTGATAGCATCAACTTATTGTATCCTTGAAGGTCTTTAAAGAAGATAGGGTCAAAATACTCGTACTTGTAATTTATTTTTCCTTCTTGTAGATATTGATCATAAATGGCAGTATCAAGTTCTTTATATGTAACTATTTTAAAATCATACTTATAAAGTATCTTGATAACCTGCTTTAAAGAAATAATTTCAAAATCATTGGGTTTTGGTTTATATACAGGAATTATAACAGCGACTTGCTTCATGAAAACAAAAATTTGAATTTTCTTTTTAATATTTTAAAAATCAAATATGAAAAAGAAAAAGGATAAATCTTAATAGCTTGAATGTAAATTGAAAAAAAATTTGTTTTTAAAATTTTTTTCAGATTAAAGTTGGCTTGATTCAACCAAAATTTTAGCCAATATTTTTTATTTACGATATTAAATCCTTTTTTCTCTAAAAAAACATTAATTCTAATAGCTTCTTCAATATTTTTAAAATTTAATACATTCTTTGAACTGCTTGCACCATAATGACGTCTAAAATAATTTAAAGGTTCAGATATAAAAAGACAGTTACCATTTAGTAATAAATTAATCCATAAAAACCAATCTCCGTTTATTTTAAAATGTAATAAGTCATTTATAACTATTGATGTAATTAGTTTTTTTCTAAATATTACTGCACTTGCGTTAGGAATAATATTTAGATATGGAAAATACTTTTGGATAAGTTCTTTCCCCTCTAAATAAAAATCATTTTGATATAAAGCAAAATTTTCATCATAAATACCATTAAGATTATTGAATTCATCTGAAATATAAGAATTTGAATATGCTAGACTAATGTTATAATTTTTTTCTTGTTCAACTTTCTGGACTTTATTAAAAATAGTATTTAAAAAATTTAATTCGCACCAATCATCCGATTCTGCGATCCAAATCCATTCTCCTCTGGCTTGCTCAATTCCTTTGTTCCATTGCACAAAAGTATTTCCACTATTTATATCATTATAAATTATTTTTGAGATTTTTGGATGTGTTCTATAGCTCTCAATAATTTCCCTACTATTATCCGTAGAACAGTCATCCAGAATAATCACCTCAAAATCCTGATAAATTTGATTTAAAATGCTTTCCATTCTCTCTTGAAGGAAGGGTGCATGATTATAATTTGGGACAATGACTGATACTTTTGGCATACGCTAAAACTATTCTTTTCGAAACATTCTTTTGATTTTCTTTAATGGATATAAAATATAATAACCAGTTTTCCATGTTATTGATTTTCTTAATCTCATTTCTGCCTCATAAACTGCATTTTCAATATCAAATTTAGTAATGACTCTTTTCTGTTCCGTATACATTAATATTTGATGTGGAATTGTGAATTTTAAGTCATTTGTTGCTATTGCAATATTATATTCAGGTAGAAATGAATGACTCTCTCCATTATTCTCGACAACCAAAGGCTTATTATATGTACTTTTGTCTTGATCCAATGCAATAATAGAACCTCCAAAATTTCGTTGACTGAAAAAGATCGATTTTTGGAAGTATCTCGAAATCAAATTTTTAAATTCTTCATAATAAAGTTCTTTGACATGAAATTCGTTTTTGAAATTGGGAACATCGGAATAATAATACTTGTCGGGTGAAGATATGATTAAAATTCCTTCCGATTTCATTACACGGCAGATTTCTTCCATCATTCTTTCTTGTTCTTCGAGATGTTCGATCGTTTCAAAACTAACTACAACATCTATGCTTTTGTCGGTTAAAGGTATTTTGGTTGCATTCCCCTGAATATACTCAAGATTATTTCGGTTATATACCTTTTGGGCATGTGCTATTGCTTCCGGGCTAATATCCACTCCTGTTACTTTTTCCGCATAATTAGCCAGAATATTCGAGCCATAACCTTCGCCAGAAGCAATATCTAAAACTTTTTTTCCCGTCAAGTTTATTTGGTTGACTACAAAATAATACCGATTTAAATGTTCCAGTTCCGAAAAGCTTTTGAAACCTGGAATTAATCTTTCACCCGTTACATCCATCTATTTCTTTAATTTTCTTAACATGATCATTCAAAATAAGCTGACCAATTAACATTTTATTTCATTCCTTTTTCCCCAATTTAATTTAGGACGAATTAAACCCGGTAAATCGAGATTATAGTCTTCAGGTCTTGCTGAATCTTTACTTGAATCGATATATTTAATTTTTAAAATATTTTCTTCGTGGAAGAGGATGTCAAATGGATTATATCGCAAACAGGCAACATTTACAAGATAATCACCGTCTTGAAGTAAATTTGCGGGTATCCAAACAACAGTAGAATAGAATCCTTTTTTTATTATGCTGTCCTTTTCGTAAGGATTGCTATCGTGAGAAGTAAAAATGTGGATTCCGGAAGTTGTAAATACATTAATACCATGAGTAAAATAAGGAATGTCTTCTAAAACCTGATATTCGATATAAATTCCCACTTTCTGAGAAATTAAGGAATAATTTATTGTTTGATTTTCTGAATTTATAGTATACAGTTTCCTTATTTTAATCTGAGAATTTCCCGGTGCATTGTCAATCGTATCCCATTTTCTATAGGATTCCAAGTTAAAGTTCTCGCCAAGATATAAATCAATAATTTGACTGGTTTTTCCAATATTTTTTATTTTACCATCCGAAAGTAATAAAGTATTAGTACATAAATCATTTACAGCAGCCATATTATGGCTCACAAACAGCACGGTTCGGCCGTCGCCTTTGCTTACGTCCTGCATTTTGCCAATGGCTTTTTTCTGAAATTCGGCATCGCCTACGGCCAGCACTTCGTCCACCACCAAAATTTCCGGTTCCAGATGGGCAGCAATGGCAAATCCCAACCGCACCGTCATACCGCTGGAGTAGCGTTTCACAGGAGTATCGATATAACGTTCCACGCCGGAGAAGTCCACAATTTCGTCGAGTTTTCGGCCAATTTCTTTTTTTGTCATGCCCAGTATAGCGCCGTTCATGTAAATGTTTTCGCGTCCCGTCATTTCAGGATGAAAGCCTGTTCCTACTTCAAGCAGGGAAGCTATCCTACCGTTCACTTTGATGGTTCCAGTGGTGGGAGCTGTCACTTTGGAAAGAATTTTCAGCAAAGTAGATTTTCCAGCGCCGTTTTTCCCTATAATGCCCAACACTTCGCCCTGTTCCACTTTCAGATTAATGTCTTTCAACGCCCATACATATTCGCTTTCTCCTTTGTGTGCACGGTCGTTAACTTCTCCTATTTTCAGGTAAGGATCTTCCTTGCGAAGAATTTTGGTTTTCCACCAGCGGTTCATGTCGTGGCTCAGCGTTCGGGTAGAAACCAATCCCAGACGGTATTCTTTGGAAATGTTGTTAAACTCTATGGCAGTAGGCATGATAGTAAATGTTGGAATAAAGAAATAAATTCATTTCAGGTTATAGTTTCCTTTATTTGTCGAACTGGTATCACGGTAATGTATTTGTCAATAAATAGTTGTCATTTTAAAAGTTTATTTATTACAAATTTACATAAAAAAAATGATTTTTATATGCCACGCAATAAAAATCAAGGCCATGATTATTCTATAAGCAATTAACATACTCAAAAAGTATAATTGTTTAATTTAAAATTACTTTCATATAAGAAGAACAGTCAGTGGTCTTCATATTCACAAAGAGAGTATATTTATGTGTATTTTGGATGAACAAGGTAAAAAAACAGAAAAAAAATTTGATGTGACCACCCGTGAAATAAAACGAATGGGTCTGGTCATGAAATCACACTTTGTAAGCGAAGTGGGTATGGAAAGCACAGGTATTTACTGGATACCTGTATGGCATTTGCTTGAAAACGATTTTCGATTACATTTGGTCAATGCTCAGTTTCTCAAACAACTGTTAGGACGTAAAAGCGATGTAAAAGATGCCGAATGGATAGCCACGGTTTTTACTGAAAGAGTTGGTTCACGACAGCTTTGTCCCTGATGGCAACATTTAAAGCTTTCGTTAATACAGAAGACGCATCAACGAGATAAACGAGGATTTGGTTCGTTGTCAGCAACGCATCGATATGATTTTGCAGCGTTGCAACATTCGCTTGAGCAATTACGTATACAATATCGACAGCAAAAGTTACCGCAAAGTGGTAAATGCACTTATCGAAGGTAAAACTTCATCCTATGAGTTGGTCAAACTTATTCATGGACGCACCATCAACAGTCATGGTCAAAATCAACAATTTGAGAAGCTCTCGAGGGAGATGTCAAACCAAGCGACAGGGATTTGCTCTTGCAATACACACAAATGTCGGATTTGTATCAACTTCAAAAGCAAAAATGCATGGATTCAATGATTCGGAAATGTCGCAAACTTTATCCCAAGGCTTTTCCCATATTGAATGTTCAGATGAACCATTGACTTCGAAGAGGAAATTAATATTTGTAATACGAAAGTGTTATATCTTCCACCAGAAGACACTTTGTCCTATTTTTCTCTATAATTGTATGTTATAAGCTCTTTAGAAAAAATTATAAGATTTATAGAGGAAATATATCATTAAAACAATAAATATTTGCAAAAATAAAAAAAATTAAAAATTCATAGACAAAACTTGTGCTTTATCTTTTTTCATCTGTTCAATTAATTCTTCTACATTATTAAATTTTATTTCGTCTCTTAATCGTTGGATAAATTCAATTTTCAATATTTCCTGATAAATATTTTTGTCAAAATCAATAATGTGCACTTCAATGAAAAGTTGATGACTATCCCCAAAAGTAGGACGATAACCAATATCCAGCATTCCTTTATAAAATGTTTCATTATATTTCACCCGAACGGCATACACGCCAATGGCAGGCAACAGTTTGTCATTATCGATGGGCTCCACATTAGCAGTTGGAAAACCCAGTGTGCGACCAACTTTGAAACCATCCTTCACTTTTCCGAGAAACGAATAAGGATAAGTTAACAAACGATTGGCAAGTTCAATATCACCTCTTTCGAGAGCTTTCCTAATGGTTGAAGAACTAATATGAACTAATTCAGGAGTAGAATATCTTTCTGCTCGCACAACTTTAATATCCAATTCCTCTCCATATTTTTTATATTCTTCAAATCCTTCTGCTCGATTATGTCCAAAATGATGATCATATCCAACCAATAAAGTCTGAACATGAAACAAATCACGAAGAACATTTTTTAAAAATTCATAAGCTGAAAGTTCCGACATTTCTTTCGTAAAATCCAATACTACACAAATATCTACACCTGTTGTAGAAAGTTGTTCCAATTTTTCTTCAAAAGTAGTTAGTAGTTTTGGTTGAAAATCAGAATGTAAAACTTTTCGTGGATGAGTATCAAAGGTAATGACCACACTGGGCAAGTGTTCTTCCTGTGCAATGGATTTTAATTTTTCAATCAGAAAGCGATGACCCACATGTACGCCATCAAAAAAGCCCACAGTAGCCACACATGCAGGAAAAGAAGTTGGGAAAGGAGAAGAGATGATTTGCATAATCATTCAATATTTCGTTTTAAGTTATGATTGTTCAAATATAAAAGTAGTCGGATGAAGCAAAAAGTTCAAATCTTCCCCTTCTTTTACTAAATGAGTTTGTATGCCTAATTTACTTGCTTCTTCAATATTTTTTATGCCATCATCCAAAAACAAACATTCTTGCGGCTGTAATTTTGCATCTTCAAGCAAAGTGGTAAAAATCAGTGGGTCAGGTTTTGCTAGTCCCATTTCATAAGAAAAATAGCACTTGTCAAAAAAATCTTTCAGTTGGTAACCGTTCCATTGAAAGAAATTTTTTTTACAAAAGTCCATGTGAATGACGTTGGTATTGCTCAGAAGATACAATTTAAACTTTTTTCGTAATTCCAGCAATAGTTGAAGTCTTTCAACAGGAATATCAACCAAAAAAGAGCAAAAAGCTTCATCAATTTGTTTGTCAGTTAAATTTTTAGGTGTAAATTTTCGTATCTCATTCCTGAATTCTTCAGGTGAAATTTTCCCTTTTTCCAGTTGAAGCAAAAAACCTGCTGGAAGATAATCATTCAGAAAACTTTCAATTCCATTCACACCCAATGAATGAAAATTTTCGATGCACCTGTCTCGGTCTAAATCCAGCACGACGCCACCCAGATCAAAAATAATGGCTTTTATATTTTTAAATGCTTTCATTTTTTCAAAATGAACTTGGAATTTTTGTAAAATGGCAATTTTTATTATTTTTGTAATTGCTTTTGCAAAGATACATTTTTTAAAGGAATATTGGGCCCATAGCTCAGTCGGTTAGTAGCACCTGACTCATAATCAGGGGGTCGCTGGTTCAAGTCCAGCTGGGCCCACAAAAATAAAAGAGACTATACATCACAAAAAATGCACAGTCTCTTTTTTAAAAAATTTCTCCTTACTTTCACTTTGCTTGCCAATAACATCTTTTAGGTGATTCAATCGCACCTTCATCTTTTAATTGTTTCATGGCTTTGTCCACTTCTTTTTTATCCAGACCAGTCAATTCTACAATTTTATTTACGTTAACTGGTTCACCAGCCTTTTTCATGGCTTCCAATACTAACACTTTTGCATCCATAACTTTATCTTTTAGTTTTTTAATAAACACAAGATGATGGCAAATTGTTTTTTGTTCATCAAAATAACATGCACTTATTGTATATTTTTCCTTACTTTTGCCAGAAAAGCTTGCATTCTTTCTGCATCTTTCTTTTCAATAATATCCAGCAAAGTAGCCAATTCTACTTGAATTTTTTTTATTTGTTCCGGTGTATAAGGATTGAATAATATTTCGGTTAACAAATAATCATCTTCCGAAAGCAAACCTTCTGCAATTTCCATATGTCGTTTAAAAGTAGTTCCGGGTGCTTCCTGATGTTTCATCACAGCAGCGAAAACTAATGTAGAAGCAAAAGGAATGGCAAGTGAATAAGCCGTAGTTTTATCATGTTCTTCAAAAGAATATTCAAAAATTTTCAAATGGAGAGAATGATACAAATCTTTAAAAAATGTTTTCCCCAAAAAATCAGACTCTGAAATAATGATAGCGTTTTGTGAGCTCAAATTATCCAGTGTTGCAAAAGTGGGTCCAAACATGGGATGTGTCGATACAAAACGCTTGCCTGTACTTTCGTAAAATTCCTTTAGCCCTGTTTTTACCGAAGCAATATCAGACAGCATACAATTTTCCGGCAGGTAAGGCATCACATTTTGAAAAGCTTCAATGGTGAATTTCAACGTAACACAATTCAGCACCAGTTCAGGCTGAAATTCCCTGATTTGCTCATAATCAGTCAGTCGATAAGTATTGAAAACAAACCGAAGTTTTTTAGGATCAATATCGAATATAGCCACTTCATGGTGGAGACATAATAAATCCGTAAAAAAAGTGCCCATTTTACCGGCACCAAGTATTAAAATTTTCATTTTCTAAACTAAAATTATATTTTCTGCAAAAGTAGAAATAATATTAAAAAGAGAAATCGACCAGCGAAGAAAATTAGTTTCTTGATAAAAAATTATTGAAATTAAGTTGTCGTCTTTTTCTTTCCAAATTCTTTATCGATTTTCATAAATGGAATGACAACCAGCGTTGGGATAGCACAAAGCACTACAAAAATAAAGAAATGGTAATAACCCAACAATTCCTGTAGCCATCCAGCAATCATTCCTGGCAACATCATCCCCAGTGCCATAAATCCTGTACAAATGGCATAATGAGGCGTTTTGTGCTCTCCTTCCGAGAAATAAATCAAGTACAACATATAAGCAGTAAAGCCAAAACCATAGCCAAATTGTTCAACAGCAACTGCCAGATTGATTAACAGCATACTTTCTGGTCGAACTGAGGAAAGATATAAATACACCAGATGAGGTAGCGTGATACACAAAGCCATAGGCCAAATCCAGAATTTCAATCCTTTTTGTGAAGCAACGATACCGCCAATAATGCCACCAATTGTCAAAGCAATAACGCCAACCGTCCCATAAACCAGTCCAACTTGTCCGGTAGTTAAACCCAATCCTCCCACTTCGCGCGGATCTAGCAAAAAAGGTGAAGCCATTTTTACCAACATTGCTTCGCCTAAACGGTAAAGAAGCATGAAGGCAATGGCCAGACCAATTCCCTCTTTCTGGAAAAAAGAAACAAATGTTTGTCCAAATTCGCGCAAAATATCTTTAGCAGTATGCGTTAAAGTGGGATGGTCTGAAGCAGGATAAGGCAAAATAAAACGATGATAAAAATAAATTAGAATAAAAAAACCCGCAATGATAAAGAAGGTGATACTCCATGCCAATTTTACATTTCCTGAAATGCCTTTAAATTCGCTTTTTACTTCGTCTTTTAATTTAGGATCCAGTTGAAATACCACATAAGCAGGCTTATCCCAATTTGATTCATTAAATACCAATCTTTCTCCCGTAACCAGTGAAATGCTTTTATCACCTTTTATATGCGTTATATTGAATATTAACGATTTTCCTTTTTCTGGTTTTTTTGTCAATCGTATCTGAACGAGACCAGCATTACCTACTCTTTCAGTTAAATCAGTTTTAATTTCTCTTTTTTCTCCAAAATGTGTGCGGATATAATTTGCCAATGGATCAGAAATATTTCGTTTCCACCAGGAATTTTTTTCTACTTTTCCCGTTTCAATTTTTTGCTCTAATTCAACAAAATTATTTTTTTGGTTCTGCTCTATTGCAAAATTTAATATTTTATTTAAAGAATCTCTGCTGATAGGTTGTGTACTAAGCACCAATTGGGAAGGATAAGCTACAAACGACACTTCTGCTGTATCAGCAGGAAGTATCTTTTCTGAAATTTTTACCGTTTCAATTTGTGAGGAATTAGTAGAAGCAACAGAAAGCAAAACAGGTTTTGTTCCTGTATGACTTTCCAATGCACCAGCCAGAATGATAAGCAACCCTTGCCCCGTAATCATGGCAAAACGATAGAAAGTGCTTCGTATTCCTACAAAAAAAGATTGCTGAGAACTATCCAGTGCCAGCATATAAAAGCCATCGGCTGCAATGTCGTGTGTGGCAGAACTGAAAGCAATAAGCCATAAAACAGCCAAAGTGGCTTGAAAAAAGAAAGGCACAGGAATGAGGAAAGCAACGCCAGCTAACCCCGCACCAATCAACAATTGCATGGAAAGGATCCACCAGCGTTTAGTTTTAATAATATCCACAAAAGGACTCCAAAAAGGCTTGATTACCCATGGCAAATACAACCAGCTCGTATACAAAGCAATATCGGCATTTGATATGCCTAAACGTTTGTACATAATGACCGTCACAGTCATCGCTACTACATAAGGAATGCCTTCAGCAAAATACAAAGTTGGCACCCAAGCCCAGGGAGAAACATTTCTGGTTTGTTTGTTTTTCATTGCTTAGTAATATTTATTAAAATTATTTTTTCTTCATTTAACAAACAAACTTTTCATTTTGGAAGGTTAAAATGCTGATAATGAACAAAAATAGAATCGAATAGTTCCTTTTTTCAAATATACAACTGATTTGTTCTCAACAAATCAGTTGGTAGAAGAAAATGGAACAAATCAGGAATGTCAATTACAATTTTTATAAAACTGATTCTTTATAAATTGTGAGACAAATGTAAACAATCGCTGCCAGATTCAAAAGAAATCCTTCAAAAAAATTATTTTTTAACAACAATTTAATAAAAAGAGCACGATTTTATAAATTGTTTATCAATCGCATAAGAAAAATAAACTGATATAAAGTAATCAAATTTGTAACAGATTTTCTTTTTTGGCGAGTATAAATTGCATGCAACAAACTGATTATTAATTATTTAGTCAAAAAAAATCCTCGAGGCTTGTTTTCGGGATTATCATTGACTTGTAGTCAAAATTCAAATGAAAGTATATATTTACAGCATCAAATAGAAGGCTACAGGGAGATATTTGGATATTATCCTGAATTGGTACAAACTGACGATATTACATAACCCGATTCAATAAGGCGTATTTGAAAAAACGAAATATCAGGCATACAGGTCGATCATTAACACGAAAGCCAAAGAAAGAAACCATTAACCCGTTAATAGAGGCAAAAACAAAAAAAAGAAAAAGTCGAATGCAATCAAATTGAAAGCAAGTTTGGGCAAAGTAAAAAACAATTACGATCTGAATAAAATTAAGAGCACAACTACCCCCCCTCCTATTCGTTAACCTATTAATGACGACTCATTTTTCAAATTTTTTATGTGACAACCCTGCTAAAAGTGCATAGTTTTAAGCTAATGCATCTGAAAAATAAATAAAAGGTAATATCAAGCATAGGTGGTAGTATTATAATATATTGAAATCAAGTTCTTTTAATATTTGTGCGAAATTCTTTGGGTGTTAGATTGTATTTTTTAAAAAATTCTCGATAAAAATATGTTTTATTATTAAAGCCACAACTAAACATTATTTCTTGAACAGTTTTATTTGTGATTGTGAGGAGTTTCTCAGCATGTTTAAGTCTTAGTGAACGTATATATTCAGTTGGAGTTTGATCGATAATATCTTTTATTTTGCGATATAATTGCATTTTACTAAGCGCTGTTTCATTAGCAAGAAATTCTATATTAAGATTTTCATTATCTATATTATCTATTATTATTTTTGTTATTTTTTCGATTAATATTTTATCTTCTTTTTTGATTAATTTTCCTTCATATTGTTCCATTGCAGCATATCCGGATTCGTTAAATTGAAGAATATCTTTATTCCCTTGTAATAATCTGTCAACGAGAGCTTTGAGATGTCTCGGATTAAAAGGTTTATTCAAATATGCATTTGCACCGATTTCAATTCCTTCAATTTGATTTTCTATAGAACTTTTCGCTGAAAGCAAAATAATTGGAATATGTTTTGTAAGTTCTTGGCCTTTTATTATTTTCATGAAATCTATTCCGTTCATAAAAGGCATTATAACATCACAAACGATAATTGCAGGCAGACGTGCTTTCATAAGTTCTATAGCTTCTTTCCCATTTGAAGCTTCAACTATTTGATATTTATCGCAGAGTATATCGTGAATTAAATCACGAATTTCTTTTTCATCATCAATAATTAATACTAATGCTGACTTGTTTTTATCTATATATTCCCATTTTAGTTCATTATAATTTGAATTTATGCTTTTAATATTCAACTTGGAGATGGGATCGAGAATCTCCTCATTTTTGGTTTGTTGTTTTTCTATTAATTCTTGAAAAGGAAGATTTACTTCAAAACAAGTATAGCTTGAACCATCGCTTTGAACTTTTATTTCACCACCTAAAAGTTTGGTAAGAGATTTACATATAGCCAGACCTATTCCATTACTGAACTCAAGTCCTTTTGAAATTTGCATTTCAAATCTATCGAGAACCTCAAATCTATTAAAAATTTTTTCAAAAGATTCTTGTTTAATTCCAGCACCAGTATTTATTACTTTGATTATCAATGAATTATTGATAACAGAGGAAAATAATTGAATGTTTTCATTATTTGGGGTATATTTAGCTGCATTTGAAAGCAAGTTAAAAATTATTTTTTCTAAACAATCTCTATCGGTATTCCAAATAAGATCCTCATTCAAACTCAAAGTAAAATTTATCCTTTTTTGTTCAATAATATCAATAAAGTTATCGGAAATAAATTTTACTAGTTCAAAAATATCAACCTCCTCAATTTGGATTTTTAAATGTCCAGTTTCTGCTTTTCTAAAATCGATCATTTGTTGAATAAGACTTTGCATTCTTTCAGAATTTGATTTTATCACATTTAGATATTTTTTTTCAATACTATTATTCAAATTCAGATCTAAAAGTCTTTCGGATGGTCCATAAATTAAAGTTAAAGAATTTGATAATTCATGAGCAATATTTGTAAAAAAACTTAATTTAGCTTCATGAATTTCTTCTGCCTTTTGTTTTTCTACTTCTTTAATTTGTAATTGATGTTGAACGTTTAATCGATATTTAAGCAGTTTATTGGCTGTAAAAAGTAAAAATATAAAGATTAAAATATAGGCAGCATATGCATAAGAACTTGCCCACCAGGGAGGTCTGATTCTGATATTTAGAATATAATACTTTTCATTCCAAATATTGTCAGCATTACTGCATTTAACTTTTAATATATAATTTCCAACAGGAACATTGGTAAAAATTATTGTATTAGAAGTCCCAATATTAATCCAATCGTTACTGTAATTAACTAATTGATAGGCAATTTCACATTTATTACTGGAAAGATAATCTAAGGGCGAAAATTTAAATCCAAATGATTTATTTGCATAAGAAAGCACCAACGTTTCTTTTTGTTTATCAGTTACAATGTAAGAATAAAGATTTGTTTCTTTATTATCGAGAAAGAAAGCATCTAAAATTAATTTTGGCATATACCTTGAGAATTTGATATCCTCAGGGTTGAAATAATTAAGTCCACTAATACCTCCAAAATAAATATTTTTTGTTATAGGATCTACAAACGAAGCTCCATCGGAAAATTCATTATTTTGTAACCCATCTTTTACATAATAAGAAACTATTCTATAATGATTAGAATCTTGAATTAAAGTTGCTATTCCTCTGTTTGTACTAACCCAAATATTATTTTTTTCGTCTTCAATAATTCCATGGATAGTATTATTAGGAATGCCTTCTTTTTCTGTAAACTGTTTAAAAATAGAAGATTCATTATTAAACCTTATCAGTTTATTAAGTCCTATGCTTGTCCCTGCCCACAAAGCTCCACTTTTGTCCTTATATAAACAAATAACATCATCGTTGCTGATGCAATCTTTTTTTGCGGAATTATATTTCAAGTGTATAAATTTTTCTGTGATAATGTTAAAGAAGTTAATTCCTCCTCCTCGAGTACCAATCCATAAATGTTTTTCATCTTCTTTAATTATTGAATAAACGATATTATTACTTAAAGAGTTAGGATTAGTTGGGCTGTAAGTATATTGTTTAAATTCTATTAATTGATAAGGTGTGGTTTGATAATTGATCGTGAGTTTAAATATCCCATTCCCGCTTGTACCTACCCATAAAGTATTTTTGGTTGTTGGTAGAACTGTATATACCGATGAAAGATTAATTTTTTTCTTCAAGCTGTCGATGATATTAACCGTTTTAATTGTATGAGTTTTCTTGTCAAAATAATTTAAACCTGCACCATCAGTCCCAATCCAATATTCAGAATTCAAACCTTTTACAATGGAATAAACAGAATTATTTAAAAGACCATCTTTTACTGTAAAATGATATAAAATTCTATGTAAATCTTTGTCAAAAGCAAGCACTCCTCCTCCTTTTGTCCCAATCCATAATATATTATTTTCTTCAAATATTGAACGAACAGGATATCTACCTAACTCGGGTATATCTTTTGAATTAATAATTTTAAATTTTTGATTAGATGGAGATAATAGCCATACACCTTGAGCGTCGCTTCCTACCCATAAAAGATCCTGGCTACCAATATAAATTGACAAAACAATTACGCCTGACAAAATAGGGTGAAGTTTATTCGTGGTTAAATCATATTCAAAAAGTCCATTAGAAGTGCCAAACAATAATTTATTGTTATTAATTACGACAGTATTAATCGTGTTACCAATTTTAGAAAAATCAAGTGGAAAAAATTTTAATGATCCTTCTGAAATATTATAAAGGTAAAATATGTTGGTATCTGTTTGAAGTAAAAATTCATTATTTGAAATTGAGAAGATTGATTTAATATTTTTTATGTGTTGAAACTTTATTATATTTTCAACTTGTGGAAAATTATTATTACCTTTTTTAAAAACTACTTTATATAATTCTTGATTATAGGTATGTATCCAAAGATTATCATCCAGATCGAAAAATATTTTTTCATAGGGAAGATTTTTTACAGCATCAATTTTTACAAATTGTTTATTTATTGGATCAAAAACAAATAAACCTTGTTCAAATACTGTAACAAAAATAGAATTAAAGCTGTTCTTTGCAATTAGATAAGCATGTTCATTTGATATGGTTTTAATATTTTTTTCAACTAAGTAATGTTCAAACGTTTTGGTTTTTAAATTAAAAAGATTAATACCACGATCAGTAGCAATCCAGAGCTGGTCTTTGTCATCTTCAATTATATCTCTAATAATATTATTACTAATGCTTCTTTCATTAGTAGGATCAGGTTTGTAAATTTTAAATTCTCGTCCATTATATTCATTTAAACCATCCCACGTTCCAATCCAAATTAAACCATTATTATCCTGAAAAATTTTATTGATTGAGCTATTAGAAAGGCCATCATTATTGGTAATATTTATGACATCATATTCTATGGATAAAACCTTCAATGAGATTAATAATAAAATAATCACTAAGATATTTTTTTTCATCTAAATAGGATTTTTATTGTAAAAATATCGAATAAGAGGCACTTAAACAAATTTATTAAATTAATTTTTTCATTTTCACGATAAAAAATAAGAAAATAAAAAATAGTATACCTTTTTGAAATTTTTAGATACCTTTTTTTGATAATAAACTATTTACTTTACCAAACAAAAAATAATTTTTATATGGATATAGCAAAAAGAAATAAAAATAATCCGTTGATTAAACCAACTGATTTGATACCTGCAATACAGGGAATGAGAATTAGTTGCCTACTTAATCCCGGAGTATTTAGAATAGATAATAAAACATGGTTAATACTTCGTGTTGCTGAGCGACCTACACAAATAGAAGGAAAAATAAGTTTTCCTATTTATAATATTCAAGGAAAAATTGAAGTTGTAAGTTTCGATAAAAATGATCCAAATTTGAATTTCACAGATCCGCGTGTCATAAAATATAAAGATCAAAATTATCTGACAACTCTCTCATATTTTCGTTTAATGTATAGTGAAGATGATGAACATTTTTTTGAAGATTCTAATTTTCCTCCAATTTTTGGCGAAGGCTTTCTTGAATCTTTTGGAATAGAAGATTGTCGAGTTGCAACAATGAAAGACGGTTTCTTCTTAACTTTTACTGAAGTTTCTCCAGTTGCAGTTGGAGTAGGTTTAATTATTACAAAAGATTTTAAACACTATGACAGAAAAGGCATGATTTTACCTCCTCATAATAAAGATTGTGCCATTTTTGAAGAAAAAATAAACGGAATGTATTATGCTTTTCATCGTCCAAGTAGTCCTGAATTAGGAGGGAATTATATATGGATTGCACAGTCTCCCGATCGTATTCATTGGGGAAATCATAAATGTATTGCTGTAACTCGTGAAGGGAATTGGGATTCTGTTCGTGTCGGGGCTGGCGGACCTCCTATCAGAACATCAGAAGGTTGGTTAGAAATTTATCACGGTGCTAATCATGAAAATCGTTACTGCTTAGGGGCTTTATTATTAGATTTAAATAATCCATCGAAAGTACTTGCTCGCAGCAAAGAACCAATTATGGAGCCAATAGCAGATTATGAGCAAACGGGTTTTTTTGGAAATGTAATATTTACAAATGGTCATTATATAAGTGGCGATACAATTAAAATATTTTATGGAGCCAGCGATGAAGTAATTTGTTCAGCAGAGTTTTCAATCAACGAAATTTTGAATGATCTAAAAAAATAATAATGAAGATAAATTTAATCAGAGAAGTTGATTTTTTTAAATCTCAACCACTTAATATACGCACTTTGTTGATCACAAATATGCTTTATGCCTTGATTTTACCTGTTATTGAAATATTTGTAGGAGCTTATATTATGCGTAATACAGGTAAACCATCTTATGTGGCTATTTATCAGTTATGTATGTATATAGGTATTGTAACTACTTCAATTTTAAATGGAGAATTATTAAAAATTTTCAAAGTAAATTTATTATATAGTTTTGGTATAATTCTTTCAGCGATTTCATTAATGGCTATGATGTTTGTTCATTTGATTGGAATAATTGAACTTGGTATTGCGGGATTTATTTTAGGTGCTTCGACAGGTTTTTTTTGGACAAATAGATACTTATTAACATTAAATTCTACCAATGATGATAATCGAAATTACTTTTTTGGACTTGAATCTTTCTTTTTTTCTCTTTGGAATATTTTAGTTCCAATATTAGTAGGAGTATTTTTGGCTAGTATAGATGGCAAGTTAATTTTTGGTTATAAATTAAATGTAAATTCAGGCTATCAATTTATTACATTGATTGTTTTTGTTATAGCAATCGGGGCATGTATAGCTCTTTCAAAAGGCAATTTCAGCAATCCAGAGCAGAAAAAATTTTTATATTATAAATTTCATATTTTGTGGGAAAAATTTTTAGTTTTAGCAGGTTTAAAAGGAATGGTGCAAGGATTTTTAGTTACAGCTCCTGCAATTTTGGTAATGCGCCTTGTCGGAAATGAAGGTTCATTAGGATTAATTCAAGGCATAGGTGGAGCTGTAACAGCAATCCTTGTTTACGTGTTAGGGAGAATAACCAAGCCTAAGCATAGAATGCAAATTTTTGCATTTGGACTATTTATATTTTTTATTGGTACTTTAATTAATGGAATTTTATTTTCAGCAATTGGCGTTATCGTGTTTGTATTTTGCAAAGTGCTTTTTCAGCCATTGCATGACTTAGCATATTTTCCTACTATGATGAAAACCATTGATGTGGTTTCTAAAATTGAAAAAAGGAATGAATATGCCTATATAATGAGCCATGAAATAGGATTGTTTATTGGTAGGGCTTTCGGAATGATTTTGTTTATATCACTAGCATATTTTGTTTCGGAAGAATTTGCATTAAAATATGCTCTTATAATTGTAGGGGGTATTCAACTACTATCTCTACCTTTAGCTAAACATATTATCAAAGAAATTGATACTAAATATGTAACCACTGAATTAATTTAAGTTATATGAAGATCCATTTATCAAAGCTAAACTTTCTGTTTACCATTAAATCGGTGAAAATTTTTATAATTTTTTATATTATTTCTTCCACCATATGCTGGGGAGAAACAAACTACGGAAAGCCGGTGAAGCAAATTGCAATTTCTCGCATAGAGCAAATGCCGAATTTCCCAACACCCTATAAAATTGTTGATTGGAAACAAAAAGCAATAGATTACGATACTTATATTTTTGATTTTAATTCAAAATTACCTGCAGGAAATATGATTTGGCTTGATAATAATAGACGAAATATACCTCAAGTTACTTTTGGCCTTTATACAGCTATTAATGATTGTCGACAAGGTCCTTTGCATAATAATGGTGAATTTCACGAAAGCTTGAATTCTTTAGCTGCTATTTTAGGAGCTGGTTTGGTGGGAATTGATAAGACTAATCAGAATGGGTATAATTTCGTAAAAATGATTCAGAACTATTTCAATTCTGATACGGGGTGGAATATTATGATGAATAATACTTGTCCAGAAGTAGGCAAATTAGGAGGTGGTTATGGACGAGATTGGTGGTATGATGTTTTGCCAAATGTATTATATTATGCTATTTCAGATATATTTCCTAATGTGGAAAATGCTGATAATATCCAAAGAACAATTGCAGAGCAGTTCTGTAAAGCCGATTCTGTTTTAAATGGCAATTACGATTATTCTTATTTTGATTATAACCAAATGGAAGGAAAAATTAATCAAATTCCTTTACAGCAAGATGCAGCAGGTGGACATGGATATGTTTTGTATGCTGCTTATCAAAAATTTAAGGATGAACGTTACCTTGCTCATGCCAAATCAGCAATTGCGGCATTAAATAATCAAAAAGAAAGTCGTTTTTACGAGATACTCCTTCCTATGGGAATATATACTGCTGCAAGACTCAATGCCGAACAAAAAATGAATTATAATGTAGAAAAAATGATAAATTGGGTCTTCGATGGATGCAAAAATCCTAAAGCACGAAATGGTTGGGGTGTATTAGTAGGTAAATGGGGTGATTTTGACATAAGTGGGTTGCAAGGAAGCATTATTGATGGTGGTGGTTATGCTTTTTTAATGAATAGTATCGAAATGGCATGGCCTTTGCTCCCAATGGTAAAATATGAGCCTCAATTTGCACGGGCTATAGGGAAATGGATGCTTAACAATGTTAATGCTATTAAATTATTTTTTCCTAATGAAATTCCCGATAAAAATCAGTGGCTGCCCGATATGAAAAATTTAACAAATTCTATCGTAGCCTATGAGGGATTACGATATGAAGATTGTTATGATAAACCAGAATTAAAAGGAATTCATCCTGTTGCGTTAGGCGATGGGCCTAAATGGGCACCTTGCAATCCAAAAGAAAGTATGTTTAGTTTATATAGCACTTCCCCAATAGGAATTTTAGGTTCTATTGTTGATACTACTGAGGTCAAAATGATTCTGCGTCTTAATTGTAATGCCACTGACTTTTATTCGGCAAAAAAATATCCAACTTATTTATATTACAACCCTTATGAAGCAATCAAAAAAGTAACTTACAAGCCTAAAGGGCACGTTGATATCTTCGATATTATTTCTAAAAAATATATAGCAAAAGGAATAAGTTCTAATACCAAAATAAGTCTTCCACCCGATGAAGCTTGTTTATTAATTGAACTTCCTGCTGGGACATTTATTAAATTAAAGAATAATCAATTATTTGCAAATGAAGAAGTTATTGCTTTTTATTAATATTAATTTAATATCATCTATTATGCGGAAAACATTTATTATTATTTTATTAAACTTTATTGGAATATGGTTGTATGCTCAAAACTTCACGGAAATAAAAGGTGTAGTTAGAGATGCAGCAACTGGAGAAGAACTTATCGGAGTTAACGTAATTGTTGTAGGAACCCAATTAGGAACTATTACAGGAACTAATGGTGATTTTATTATTTCAGTACCTCAAAATGCCACACTAAGATTTTCATATTTAGGTTATAAAACTCAGGAAATAATAATTTCAAATGATAATTTTTTGAATATTTCCCTTGAACAAGATGTTAAAACATTAGAAGAAGTGGTTGTAGTAGGATATTCTGTTCAAAAAAAGAGGGATATCTTAGGTGCAATTAGCAAAGTCGAAGGAACAGAGGTAAGTAAGATTCCTGTTGCCACGACTCAACTTGCTCTTCAAGGAAGAGTTGCTGGAGTAAATGTGTCAACGCAAACTGGTGCACCAGGTTCCCCTGTTTCTGTTCGCATTCGTGGTGTAAACTCAATAAGTTTAGGTAATGACCCTTTATATATAGTTGATGGTGTTCCAGTTGAAGGGGCTTTAAACAATATTTCTCCAAATGAGATAGATAACATTACTGTTTTAAAAGATGCTTCTTCAGCAGCAATCTATGGTTCTCGTGCAGCTAATGGAGTTGTTTTAATAACAACAAAAAGTGGTAAATCGGGAACTTCAAAAATAACATATAATACCCAATTAGGATTTCAACAACATGGACATTTAACTCCAATGGCTACAACTGATGAATATATACGTCTTTATAATGAAGCTGCGGCTGCAGATAATTTAACTTCGGTTGTCAAAAGATCTTTAATTGAAGGAGAATGGTTAAGAGATTTCCCTAATATTAATCATTTAGAAGAAATTTTTAGAACAGCTCCACTTCAATCTCATGAATTATCAATTAGTGGAGGAAATGATAAAACCCAGTATTTAATTTCAGGAACGTATTATCAACAAGATGGAATTATAAATAATACTAATTATAATAGGACAAATTTACGTTCAAATATTAATTCTCAAGTAAACAACTGGTTAAAAATTGGTTTAAATGTAAGTGGAGGTATTTCAAATAATCGGCTTGTTTCTAGTTCAGGAGATGGTTATGCAGGTGAAGGAGGCAGTGTTGTTCGTTATGCATTATTCCGTAATCCTGCGATTCCTATTTTTAATTCTAATGGAGATTATGTTGATTTACCTTCAGAATATTATGGTGATCCGGTATACAATTCTTTCTTTGGTGATGGTTATAGTCCTGAAGGGTTAGCAGCAAATACAGATAGAACAAAAAAAATTAAAATGTTATTAGCAACAGGAAATTTTATAATTACACTCCCAGCTAATTTAATGTTTAAAACAACAGCAGGTTTGGATTATAACTCAACTGAATATCGGGAGTATAATAAAACTTGGGGAACGAATAATAGAATAAATACCACAAATGGTATAAATGCCTCAATTGTAAATATGATAAACTGGTCTATTAATTCAACATTAAATTTTAATACTACAATTAATAATAAACATAACTTAAATTCTCTAATTGGATTTGAAGCTATAGATGACAGTAACAGTGGCTTTTATGGAAGTGAGAGTGAATTTTTAAATACAAATCCTGATTTTCTTTTTTTAGGTTTAGGAAATAGCAAAACAGATGTAAGTCAATCAGTATCAGAAGCAACTTTGGTGTCTTTTTTTGCAAATGTAAATTATAATTTTAATCAGAAATATTATTTGTCTGGAATTATTCGACGGGATGGTTCCTCTCGTTTTGCTGCAGACAATAAGTGGGGTACATTCTTTTCTGTATCAGGAGGTTGGAATATTGAATCAGAAGATTTTATGAAAAATGTTAAAGCCATAGATAAATTAAAACTTCGAATAGGTTATGGTTCAATAGGTAATCAAAATATCCCTCTCTATTCCTATTTTGATCGTTATAGTAATAATTATTATTATACATTTGGAGGGAAAAGTTATAATGGTTTCGCTCAAACTCAACTCGGGAATACAGAATTAAAGTGGGAAACAAGTGATCAATTCAATGCTGGCCTCGATTTTGAATTTTTGAAAAGTTCTCTTGGAGTTACGATTGATTACTATTACAAAACAACGCGTAATATGTTATTACCTGCATCGCTTCCTCCTTCAATTGGGAATGCCACACCTTTTGAAATTAATAGCACCGGAAATGTGTTGAATACTGGAATTGATTTAGAAATTTTTTATCGAAAGAATTATCGTAATGGAGGTTTTAATATTTCATTAGATGGAGGTTATTTATACAATGAAGTATTAAATCTAAGTGCTCCTTATTATGCTGGTCGTGTCGATAATGGAGTTTATGCAACTTGTACAGCAGAAGGTCATCCTATTGGTTCATTTTATTTATACGAGATGGATGGAATTTTCCAAAATCAACAAGAAATATTAACTTCTGCTTATCAAGGAAACAACATAAAACCGGGTGATGTCAAATATGTTGATCAGAATCTTGATAATGTTATTGATGCTAATGATCGTAAATTTATGGGTAGTGCAATACCAACTTTTACGACTGGTTTAAATTTATCAGGAAATTATAAGAATTTTGACTTATCAATGTTCTTTCAAGGAGCTTTTGGTCAGAAGATTTTCTCCCAGGTAAATTTTGATATTGAGGGTTTTTATCGTGGTTTTAATGTCACAGAAAGGTACTATAAGGAACATTGGACAGGTGAAGGAACATCTAATACTCAGCCTAGAGCATCATGGTCAGCTAAGTCAAATAACGTAAAAGCATCTTCACGATTTTTAGAAGATGGTTCATACATGAGACTCAAAAATCTTCAATTAGGATACACTATACCTGGAACAAAAAAATGGAAAATAGAAATGTTAAGATTGTATGTTGCGGGAACTAATTTATTTACATTGACAGGATATTCTGGACTTGATCCGGAAATGACAGTAAGTACTAATTCAGCAGCTGAAGGTGATATGGCAAATGGAATAGATTGGGGCACCTATCCAGTAGCTAAAAGTTTTACTTTTGGAATAAATTTAACTTTTTAAAATTAAAATATTATGTCTAAAAAATATATTCTTGAATTAATAATTGTAAGTTTGGTTTTAACTTCTTGCGAAGATTTTCTTACTACTGAATTAAAAGGGGAATATACTTCCGAAAATTTTTATACTTCTGCAGAAAATGCTGTCATGGCTGTGAATGGGATTTACAATTCATTATATGGAAGTACTTTGTGGGTTTTTGGTGATGTAGCCTCTGATGATGCAGTAAAAGGTGGAAATGCTGGTGATCAGGCTGATATTAACGGTATAAATGATTTTACCGCTACCACAGATAATGGAGCTTTATATAACTATTGGAAAGCTTCTTATGAAACTATTTCTCGGGCAAATAATGCTATTGCATATATTCCAAATATTACGATGGATGGCACTTTAAAAAATCGTCTAATCGGAGAAGCTAAATTTTTAAGAGCTTATACCTATTTTAATCTGACAAATATTTTTGGGAAAATACCATTAAAATTGAACCCTCAAAATTCTCCAACCAATATCTATATAGGCTTAAGCGAAGTAAATACTATTTATGCTCAAATTGAAACTGACCTTAATGATGCGATTAATGCTTTACCTATCAGTTATTCTGATGAAAAAGGACGTATAACTAAAGGTGCAGCTTATGCTTTATTAGCAAAAGTAGAACTTTATCAGAAAAAATATTCAGAATGTCTTTCAAATATTCAATCATTAGAGAACTTACATCAATATGATTTATTAAAAAGCTATTCTGATTTGTTTAAATCAGGTGCAGAAGACAGTATAGAAGTAATTTTCGGGTTAAGGTATATTAATAACAATGAAGTCTCTTTAGGGAATCATTTGACTGTCTGGTTCGCACCTGCAATAGAAGGTGGTTATTATTTTGATGCTCCCACTCAAAGTTATGTTGACGCATTTACTGAAAGAACAATTGACAATCAAGATGATCCAAGATTGGATGCCTCAATTGGTCGCAATGGAAAACCTTGGTTTAATAATACAATTTTCTCATCTTCTTGGTCTGAAGCCACAGGTTACCTTGTTAAGAAATATGATGAAGATAGAGTTTCAGGATTGGCAATAAGTCAATCAACCATTCCATACCATGCTATTCGATATGCTGATGTTATTCTTATGAAAGCAGAAGCAATAAATGAGTTGGGCGGAGAAAATGCCGTAGAACAAGCAGCTTTTGAAGTTGATAAAATTCGTAATCGTGCTAAATTAAGTAATACTACTGCTTCAACACAAGCAGCTTTGCGTGAGGTTATTAGAAATGAACGACGGAAAGAACTTGGATTTGAATTTCATAGATTTTTCGATCTTATGCGGTGGGGTAGAGAAACGGCTGTTGCTGCTCTTGGACCAAATTTTAAATGGACTGAGCCACGATTTTATTTCCCAATTCCACAAAGCGAAATAGATACAAATGAAGCTTTCCATTAAAAGCATTATAAATAATAAATAAAAACAATTACAAACAACAATTAAATTTAAATTATTATGAAAAAGAATTTTTTAAAAAATGTTTTTTTTGCATGTGTATCATTGCTGATATTTTCAGCTTTTTTCTCAGCATGTAAAAATAGTGAAAATGAAGTTACACCGGCTGACACCTCACAACTGACAGCATTGATTGATTCATGCCAAACTTTGATTAATTCTGCAACAACTGATGATTATCCTCAAGATGCTATTACTACTTTTTCAAATGTAGTAAATGCAGCAAGATCTGCTGTTTCAAGTTCGACTATCACTCAGACTGCTGTAGATAATCTAATTGTACAATTAAGGCAAGCTAGGGAAGTATTTTTAGCTTCAGCTTACGATGCTATTCCGTCTTCAGCTCTTATTTTAGGATTGAGCTTTGATGAAAATATTTCTAATAATCAATTCACCACTGAAGGGAAAGGTTGGACAGCAGTATTGAAAAAAGGACCTTCTGAAATATTTGGAACCGCGACGAATTTTCCAAGTGTTGAGAATAATGGTAAAGTGGGTAAAGCAATGTATTTTAGTAATGGCTCGCATCTTGAAATTAGCGATTATACTGCCAATGATTTACTTGGGAGCAAATTGTCGATCTCAGTATGGGTAAATCCTGATTCAACCAGAGCAGGGAATTATATTATTTCTTATAATTATTGGAATTCGTGGAAATTTCAGTTACAAGAACAAAATAAACCATTTTTCACCATTCACACTAATGCTGATGGTTGGGTAGATGCAGATAATCAAGCAGATTTTTCAGCACCAAATAAAACATGGACTCACCTGGTTGTAACTTTAGATATGGATACTAAAGTGTTGATTTTCTATGTTAATGGAGTGAGCACAATGGAGTGGAATGCCACTACAAAGCCTGGTTTAACCGGTACAGGACCGTGGCAATATAAAAATATATTACCTTTGATAATTGGTGCTTGCACTACTTATGAAGAGGCAATTGCTGAATGGAATTGGTCATGGGCACAAACGCCTCAAGCTTGGGATAATTTTGTAGGTCTTCTTGATGAGTTAAAAGTATATAACATAGCATTAACAGCAGGTCAAGTAGCAAGATTGTATGAACAAGAAAAGTAAAAATATGTTTTTATCTCTTTATAAAAAAGCTCTGTTATTCAGCAGAGCTTTTTTATAAAATAATAATTTAATGATAAAGAGTTAACTAAAATGAAATACAAATTACTTTTTCTGACAATTTTTGAAATTATTTGTACTCTTTCCTTTGCACAACAAATATCAATATCACGAATAGATCAAATGCCAGATAAACCTTCTCCATATTTAATGCGTGATTGGAAAGAAGTTGCGAAAAATTATGACAATTTTGTTTTTGATGTCTCAAAATCAGGAACATTTTTACCACTTACAAAAATAAATACTACTTCAGGAATTAATTATAGTGATATTCATAATATTCTGATGGATACTTATGTAGGACAAAAAAATCACGGTAATGTTGCAGAGGCTATTAATATAATTCCTGCAGTGGTTGGTGCTACTTTGGTAGGAATTGATAAAACAAATCAATTTGATATTAATTGGGTAAAGAATATTAAAGATTTTTATAATTTAAAAAATGGAGAAAACGTTTATTTAAATGGTTATAGTAGTAGCACTGGCTCAGATTGGTGGTATGAAATCATGCCTAATGTGTTCTTTTATCAACTTTATGCTTTATATCCCAATGTTGACCCAGATTTTTCAACTCAATTTACTACTATTGCCGATCGCGAGTTAGATGTTTTATTTAAATTAGGAGCCAAAGTTCAACCATGGACTCCGCCATCAATGAATTACCGTGCTTTTAATTTGATTACGGGAGTTCCCAATTCTTCAAGTGTCCCTGAACCAGAATCTGCAGGTTCAATTGCTTGGATTTTATATCAAGCATATATTCAAACTAAAAATATTAAATATCTGCAAGGAGCAGAATTAGCTTTAGATTTTTTGCAAACATGTTCCAAAAATCCTTCTTATGAAATTCAGTTGCCTTATGGAATTTTAACTGCTGCACGTATGAATGCAGTTGAAGGAACAAATTATAATATAGACAAAATGCTTAATTGGACTTTTACCTCCGGAGAAGGGACATTACGAGGTTGGGGTACTATAGTCGGCAATTGGAATGGGTACGATGTATCAGGGCTTATTGGTGAAGCTAATGATAAAGGCAATGATTATGCATTTATAATGAATGGATTTCAACATGCAGCTGCTTTGGCTCCTGTTGTAAAATATGATAAACGTTATGCTATTGCAATTGGGAAATGGATTCTAAATTTAGCTAATGCAAGTAGATTATTTTATGCCAATGGTTTGCCTGATGCAAATCAACATTCAAGTGGCAATGAGTGGGCTAAACAATATGATGCTAATTTTTGTATTCCTTTTGAATCAATGAAGCAAAACTGGTCAGGGATAAGTCCTTACGCTACGGGAGATGCAGTACAAGGAGGATGGGCATCAACTAATCTTTCTTTATATAGTGGCTCATCTGTTGGATATCTGGCTTCTTTAATTAACAAAACGAATGTCGAAGGCATTTTACAAATAGACTTGAATAAAACTGATTTCAGAGGTGAAAATGCTTATCCAACATATCTTTATTATAATCCATTAAGCAATTCTCAAAGTGTTAAGATTGACCTTCCAGATGGTATTTATGATCTTTACGATGCTATCTCTGAAACAATATTAAAAACTAATGTAAGCGGATTCACAAATTTCAATATTAACAGTAAAGGAGCAAGAATCATTGTAGTAATACCAGGAGGTCAAAGTAAACAAACTATTGGTAGAATTAGAAAAATCTATGGTGGAGGTGTTATTGATTATCATTTTGGATACAATTTCACAAATCCATTAAGAATCAAATCCTTTTCTTCAGATAAGTCACGAGTGGTTAATCCAGAAATTGTTACTTTTAATTGTTTAATTGAAAATAATACTGGTTCTACGACTTATAAATGGTATCAGAATGACGTTGAAATAAGCAATACTACAAACGGTACATTTTATTGGACAGCACCACTCATCAGTGGGATTTATAAAATTAAATGTGAAGTTACTTCAAATTACAGCAAGGTAATTAGTAATGAAATAGAAATAATTGTTGCTCCTCCTGGAGAGATAGCACCAAAAATTAACGGATGGTCATTTTCTGATAATGAGCCCTATCCAATTTCTTCATCCATTAACATTGAAGCCTCAATAGAGCCCAATACTGCTTCCTATTCTTGGAGTTGTAGTGCTGGTGAATTACGAGATACCAATTCTTTAAATCCAACATGGATTTTACCAGTTAATGCTGGCGTATACTCAGTGACATTAACTGCATCAAATCTTCTTGGCTCTGTTTCAACAACAAGAAAAATATTAGTAAAAGACTTACAAACGAGTTTAATAGACGGTAAGCTTCTAATATATTATCCCATGAATGGAGATACAAAAAATGCAGCTCAAAATGCTTTTCATGCAATTTCACATAATGCTATACCAACAGAGGATAAATTGGGAAATTTAAATAGTGCCTATTCTTTTGCTAACAATAATCAATATATTTATACTCCAAATGATAGTGGACTTAATTTTACAGATAAAATTGCTGTATCTTTATGGATAAAACCTGATAATTTCCCAAACTACGAACAATTTGTTATTTCTCATGGTAGTTATGAGGAACGTTTCAAAATGTCCATTACGCCTGAAAGAAAAATGCGTTGGACTTTAAAAACTTCTAATGGAATTGAAGATGTAGATGATACAATTGGATTGCAATCAGGAGTTTTTATTCATTATACAGGGCTTTATACTGGCTATTCTTTAGAACTTTATAGAAATGGAGTATTAGCAAGTTACAAACCGCTGGAAGGAAGCATAGGAATATCTACCAAAGATATAACAATTGCCAGGAAAGATGAATCAGAGACCAATTATAATTATTTAGGTACAGTAGATGAAATCAGGATTTATGATGCTAATTTACCTGTAAAATTTATAGAAAAATTACCACAAGTTTGGAATTTGTCAGAAGGAGAAAATTTAATAAAATCAAATTGTTCCATTTTAATTTATCCAAATCCTTTTACTTCATTTTTTACCTTTTCAATTGATTCATTAGATTTTTTTGATATAGAAATTATGACCATTGATGGTCAAATTATTTGGTTGAAGAAAAATGTAAAATCGGGAGATGTCGTTTTTCCTCAAAATATTCCTCAAGGTATTTTTTTCCTTTTTATTAAAAAATCCAATGAAGTTATTTCTGTTTTAAAACTTATAAAAAAATAGTTCAAACTTTTACTTCGAAAAATTTTGCATAAAAAAATTCAAATTATGTTAGCAAGTGCTTTCGTGTGGGCTGTTAATTATGCCCTTCCACTTTTGGGAAGTTCATTTTTTACTTTGAAAAAAGAGAAATATTAATCAGATTTTTCAAGCATCATTTTTTCTTTTCCAGATACAAAACAATTTTCCCCAGATAAAAGCCGCTTTTACCCATTTGAGCAATTGTTACAGATTTTCCGTTGGCGTTTTTTACAACAGTATTGGTTAAAAGTACATGAGAATGTCCACTAATAATAACATCAATATATTTTGTATTTTGAGCAATTACATAATCGTTCATTTTTTGCTTGATGGTGTCACAACCCAAATGTGAGAGGCAAATAATTACATCACATTTTTTCTTGTTTTTCAAAAAGTCGGAAACATTTTTAGCCGTCTCGAGCGGATCATTGAATTTCAATCCTTTATAATTATTTTTTAAAATCAATCCTTTAGGATCAATATTAAGAGCCATGATACCGATACGAATACCGTTTTTATTCAGTATCAAGTAAGGTTTAACAATGCTGTCCAGCAAAGGATTATTAAATTGATAATTAGAACTGATAATAGGAAACTTTGCATTTTTCAATACAACTGCCATAGTATCAAGCCCATTGTCAAATTCGTGATTACCTATCGTTATCGCATCATAATTCATTCTGTTCATTCCCTCTACTTCAATTCTGCCGTGATAAAAATTAAAATAGGGAGTTCCCTGCCAAAAATCGCCAGCGTCCAATAATAAAACATTTTTTTCTTGTTCACGTATTTGATTGATAACGCCCATTCTGCGTGCATAACCACCTCTGTTGGAAGTTGGTAGCGGTGATTTTTCAGTGGGTTCAATTTGGCTATGCGTATCATTGGTGTGAAGAATAACCAGTTTAACTTTTTCTGCCGAAAATGTTACAGAAAAAGAAAAAAATAATTCGAGTAATAAAATGGATAAATATTTGATTCTCATTTTTTTATTGATTAAAGAGCTTGAATTATGGTAATTCTACCATCTGTTTTTGATTGAATTTTATTCCCTTTTTGATTTTCAGCTTGGATATGGCTGATGAGTATGTCTCTGATTTTTAATCCTGTATCAATACGTTTTTCGTATTCAGCAAGTTGAATCATATTGTCATTTCCTTCGGCTAAATAATCACTGGTAGCGATAACGTACGTTTTTTCAGGATCAAGTGGTTGATTGTCAACAAGAATACTTTCTGCTTTCCCATTTTTTATGGTCATGTGTATACCTGAAATTCCTTCTCCTCCGATAGAAGCAAAATATTGCAGTAATTTTTCCAATTTATCGCCTTTGAGCCAGAGAACAACCAGTTCATTTTCAAAAGGCATCAATTCAAAAATTTGTCGTACAGTAATTTTTCCTGCTGGTATGATAGCTCTTAAGCTACCCAAATTAACAATGCCAATATCAATTTTTTCATTTAGAAATTCTGAAGCTGTTTGACGAAACACATCTGCACAAAAGTTGGAAAGAGGACTTTCGGGAGCATAACTTTTCAAATCGACCAATGTTTCTCCGATAACTCGATTCATTCCTGCATCGATTTTTTGTTTGATAGGCTGAAGGAATGCCTCATATTCCTTATCAATCAAGATGTCAGTTGTACTGTCAATAGAAATTTTATCAGATGCAGCTTCTACCTTTTGCCACGTTTTGTAGTTGCATGAAGTTAACATGCAAAACATCAGTGGTATTAAAACTTTCTTTTTGATAAGCATAAAAATCAATTTTTTTGAATTATTGACGGGGATAAAAATACAAAAAATTAGGTATAACTTTAGAAATTTTAAAAAGTTATTATAACACTACGTAATGTTCTCGTGTCGAAACAAATTCGAATACTGAAAAATGTTTTTAAAAAATACTTAAGGTTTTACAAGAGCTAATTTTTTGTAAAATTTTTCTTTTAATGCAAATATTGTAAAATAATTGAAACGACAAAAAATTTAATTCTTTCCTTTAAAAAAAGCTGATTTTTTCTTATTTTTGAAAAGTCAGGCTTTAAAAGAAGACTCATTTTTAAAACAGTTCTTATAAGAAGATTTACCTTTTTTAAAGTTTACATAATTAATTTAGAATCAGTCAATGTCATTTAAAATTTTTAAAAATATTGATAGTAAAACTTATCGTCCTGGATATGGGGCTTTAGAAATTCTCAAATTTTTAGGACCAGGTTTGCTTGTAACAGTTGGTTTTATCGATCCAGGAAATTGGGCTTCAAATTTAGCTGCAGGAGCACAATATGGTTATACCTTGATCTGGATGATTACTTTTTCCACCATTATGTTAATATTATTACAGCACAACGTTGCTCATCTTGGAATAGTAACAGGTCTTTGTCTTGCAGAAGCTATTTCAAAATATATGAAACCTGTCTATTCAAAATTTCTGCTTATTTCTGCAATGTGTGCTTCTGTTTCTACTTCTCTTGCTGAAATTTTAGGTGGAAGCATTGCTTTAAACATGTTGTTTCGTATCCCTATTCCAGCAGCTTCAATTTTGGTAACCGCTTTCGTGCTCATTATGCTTTTTACCAACTCTTATAAAGTGATTGAAAAATGGATTATTGCTTTTGTATCCATTATTGGATTATCTTTTTTGTATGAATTGTCGCTGGTAAAAGTTGATTGGTTACAAGCCGCAAAAGGTTGGGTGACGCCTTCATTTCCAGAAGGTTCAATAATAATTATTATGAGTGTACTGGGAGCTGTGGTGATGCCTCATAACTTATTTTTACATTCTGAAATAATTCAGAGTCGTCAATGGAATCTTGAAAATGAAAATGTTATCAAAAGACAATTAAAATATGAATTTTTAGACACGCTTGTTTCTATGTTGATCGGATGGGCTATTAACAGTGCTATTATATTACTCGCTGCTACCACTTTTTACCAAACTAAAACTCCTGTTACTGAATTACAGCAAGCCCATCAATTGTTAACACCGCTTTTAGGAAATAATGCAGCAGTGGTTTTTGCAGTTGCCTTGTTATTTGCTGGTATATCTTCCAGCATCACATCAGGAATGGCTGGCGGTACAATTTTTTCAGGAATGTATCAAGAACCTTATGACATCAAAGATAATCATTCTCGTTTGGGAGTTACTTTTTCTCTCGTACTGGCAATGATTATCATCTTTTTGATTGGTGATCCTTTTAAAGGACTGATTATATCCCAGATGATTCTAAGTATCCAGCTTCCATTTACTATTTTTTCACAAGTTTACTTGACTTCTTCCGAAAAAGTAATGGGCAAATATAAAAACGACTTAATGCATAAAATTATTCTTTATTTACTGGGAATAATTGTAACAGTTTTGAATATCTTGCTGTTTATCAGTTTTTTTAAATGAAAAAAATCATTTTTCTACTTGAAAATTATTCTTTCCAGTTTTTCAATTCATTGTACAATCGTTGAACAGGAAGCCCCATTACATTGTAGTAAGAGCCATTAATGTATTCAACTCCTATATAGCCAATCCATTCTTGTACAGCGTAGCCACCTGCTTTATCGTAAGGTTCGAAATGATCGAGATAATAATCAATTTCTTCTTCTGCAATTCTGGCAAATCTTACCTCTGATGCAACTCCAAAAGTTCGTTGTTTACGAAAAGTGGCAATGGTAACACCTGTAATCACATCATGAGTTTTCCCTGACAGGGTTGTAAGCATACTTTTTGCCTCTTCTCTATCTTTCGGTTTGCCAAATACCTGACCTTGATACCAGACAACAGTATCAGCAGTAATAATCATGGTTTTTTCATTCATGATGGAAGTACAAGCCTGGAATTTCTTTTTAGATAAATAAATAGGAATATCCATTCCAATTAATTCTGGTGGAAAACTTTCATCAACCTCAATAGGATATACACCAAAAGGAATATTCAGACCACTTAATAAATCTTGCCGTCTTTTCGATTTTGAAGCTAAAATAATTTGGTAATTTTCAAGATTTGAAAGCAACATAACTTAGTTTTTTATTAAAACACTTTGCAAATAAATATTTTTCAGGTCAAGAATGAAAAAACAAACAAGCCTTTAAACAATTCCACTTGAATAAAAGTGTTTATTTTTACAAAAATAGAAAATTTTCGTATAAAATGTAAAATATCCTTGATATATTTGTAAATATGTTAGCCAATTACATTATATCCGAAATAAAAGCTCAATTACTTTTTGAGCCAAACGAACAGCAAGAAGCACTTATTGAGACACTAAGTAATTTCCTGCTTTCAAAGGATAAGGAAAAAATTTTCTTATTAAAAGGATATGCAGGAACGGGCAAAACCTCTATTGTTTCTGCAATGGTTAAAGCTATGGAAAAATTACATCAAAGAACTATTTTGTTGGCACCAACGGGAAGAGCAGCTAAAGTAATTGCCAATTATGCTGGTATGCCAGCTTTTACGATTCACAAAAAAATTTACCGACAAAAATCACTTGCTGATTTCCATTTTCAGCTTTCTGAAAATCTTCATTCAAATACCCTTTTTATTGTAGATGAAGCTTCTATGATTTCCGAAACATCAAATGATAAAATTTTTGGTTCTGGACATTTATTTGATGATTTACTAAAATATGTTTATGGGGGAAATAATTGCAGCCTAATGTTGTTGGGCGATACCGCTCAGCTTCCACCTGTAAAAGAAGAAAAAAGTCCAGCTTTAGATACTGAAAGTTTGAAAAATTATGGTTTGAATGTCACGGAATTTACGCTCACACAGGTAATGCGTCAAGCTCTGGAAAGTGGAATATTATATAATGCTACAAAATTGAGAAATCATTTGAGTAAAAATAAAGTAAGTGATTTTCCATATCTAAAAATAAAAAATTTTAAAGATATTGTTTCGCTTCCTGCATCAGAGTTTGTCAACGAAATTCAACAAGCTTATGAAGAAGCAGGCATTAATGAAACAATTGTGATTACACGTTCCAACTATAAAGCTAACTATTATAATCAGGGCATACGCAATAGAGTTCTTTTCAGAGAATCAGAACTGACCAATGGAGATTTGCTGATGGTAACGCGAAATAATTATTTCTGGTCACAACCTTATGAAGGTATTGATTTTATAGCTAATGGTGATATTTTGGAAGTAAAAAGAATTCGTCGTTATACAGAAATGTATGGCTTTCGTTTTGTAGATGTTACGCTTCATTCTCTGGATGAAAATTGGGAAATAGATGCAAAATTATGGTTGGATAGCTTACAGTCAGAAAATCCATTTTATACAGAGGAAATGTATAAAACTTTACTAGAAAGAATTTCCGAAGATTATTCAGAGATAAAAAAACGAAAAGAAAAAATAAGAAAAATTTTCGAAAATGAATATTACAATGCATTGCAAGTTAAATTTGCTTATGCTATAACTTGTCATAAGTCACAAGGTGGGCAGTGGGAAAGGGTTTTTATTGATCCAGGTCTCATTACCGAAGTTCAAATAAATGCCGATTTTTATCACTGGCTTTATACTGCTTTAACCAGGGCGACAAAAAAAGTTTTTCTTGTTAATTTTTCAGAAAAATTTTTTAAAAAAATATATAAAAATACTTGATTTAAACAAATTAATTATTATTTTTGAAAATTAATTGAACTTTCTTTAAAAGATTGTTTATCAATAATTAAATTTACCTTTCTTCATTTACTTTTTATTAGTTGTATAAAACAAAAGTGTTTTTTAAAGAGAAATATAATCTCCTAAAAAATTAAACAAATTCTCCTTATTTTTTAACAATATTTAATTATTTAAAAACATCTACTATGAAACCATTTGTTTATAAATTCATGTTAATAAGTTTTATTACAGGTTTATTTTTTGTCTCTTGTACCAACGATGTTGATTTAACAAATATCTCATCAGACATTCAATGGGATGGAGCATTAGCAATTCCAATCGGAGAAGCTAATTTAAATATAGAAAATTTGCTGGCTCAAATTGACAGTCAAAAAATACTTATCACAGAGGGAGAAGAAATTATTTATCAAAGCGAAGACAGTACTACCTTTAGATTTAGAGATATTGACTTAACAAAAAATGCTCAGCCATTAAATATTTCATTTATATTCCCAATTTCACAAACTATTCCTGCAAACAACTCTTACAGTTTTGAAAAACCAAATGAGCTTATTAATTTGGGAATAAACACTTCTCCAGAAGAACAAATTGATAGTGTGAGAATTAACCGTGCTCTTTTAAGTATAAAAATAGTTTCTGAAAATCTTTCTATTTCGCCGAACAATGTAGAATTAATCCTTGAATTTCCGCAGAATAAGGTACGACATTTTAATGGGGATACGGTTTGTGTTAATTATAAACCTGCTGATTTTAATAATCCTACTGTAAAAGAGATTAATAATTTTATCATAAATACCAGCCAGAGTTCAACAATTCCATTTACGTTAAAATTAAAATTTACTGCTGGAAGTGTTCCCATTACCATTTATCCTTCCTCAAAAATAGATGTGGAAATAAAATTTACTCATTTCGACTTTGAGGTGGCTTATGGTTTTTTTGCTCCTGGTAGTATTGCAACAAGCACACAGCAGCAATCATTAGATTTACCTTCTTTTATAGAAGATTTTCAGTTTGTTGATCCACAAGTTATTTTGAATATAAAAAGTAATATTGGAACTTACCTGTATTTCAAAATTAACTATATAAAAGCCTATCTACAGGAAAAACCTTCTTCATGTATGGTTTATGCTTCATTCAATGGAAATCCTTCAACACAAAAAGCTTTAGGTATTAAACCTTCACAACCAGGAGAATGGGCAACGACACAAATATCTTTAGATAAAAATTATGGATCGATTGATAAATTTTTCTCTATTACGCCTAAACCTGATATGGTTGAATACATGTTTTCAACAACCTTAGATCAGGAAAAAATAGATCAAGATCATTCTACCAATTTTATAACGTCTGATGCTCAAATAAAAGTAAAATATAAAATTAAAATTCCTTTTTATTTAAAACCTCAAAGCTATTATGTTTATGAAGATACTTTGAAAGATATGGATATTGATTCAACATTGAAAGATGTAAAAATTGACAGTGCAAAAATGATTTTAAATGTAGCAAATGGGTTGCCTGTAAAAGTTGAATTAACCATGAGTTTATATGATGAAAACGATCAAATTATTAGGACTACTTTTAAAACTACTTATCAAATAGATGCCCCTCAGATAGATGCAAATGGTTGTGTAATTCCTACTGGTATAACTCCCCAGAAAATTATCGTTTCTTTAAATAATGAACAATTAGATGATTTTAAACGGGCTAAAAATATTATTTTTCAAATAAAAATAAACAGTAAGGATATTAATTCCTATATACATTTTCAAAAATCAAACACTTTCCGTGTAAAAATGAGCTTTTTTGTAAAAGGAAATTACACAAGCAACAATGATAATTCTAAATAATTCAAAACCATGAAAAGAAATATTTTTCTTCTTGTAATAGGAGTGTTGAGCTTGGTAAGTTCATTATTTACCTGTCTTTCAGCACAGCAATTGAACACTCTTTATTTTCTGGAAAATTCACCTGTTCGAAATTATTTCAATCCCGCCTTTCAACCTTTAAGTGGCTTTTATTTAGGTTTCCCTGTTTTAGGCTATACTTTTTTCGAATTAGGGAACAATTCTCTTACTTTGAAGGATGTAGTATATAATAAAAATGGAGAAACCATTTTATTTTTAAATCCTGCAGGAGACAAGAATAAATTTTATAAATCCCTCAGTAATAAAACCTGGCTGAATACTGATATACATCTTAATTTGTTAAATTTTGGATTTCGTTCTGGCGACGCATACTTTTCTTTGGGAATCACAGAAAAAGTAGATGGCAGTTTGTCCCTTCCGAAAGATATGTTTAAATTACTGCTTTATGGAACTCCTGAATTAGAAAATAATATTTTTAATTTTAAGGATTTAGGAGGGAGTGTCTCGGCTTATACAGAAATTGCACTGGGTTATTCAAAAATTTTAAATGATCAATGGTCAGTAGGAGGAAAAGTAAAATTTTTATCTGGAAATGCCAATACTTCATTTACAAATGAACGTTTAACTTTAAATGCTAATACTGATCAATGGCTTTTAAATGGGAAAGGATCTTTAAAAATTTCTTCTCCAGCACAAGTAACCATTGGTGAGAAATTAGATTCCATTGAATTTATCAAGCCATCATCAACCAGCGATTGGCTTAAACCATCAGGAATGGGTGCGGGTTTCGATATTGGATTTACTTATAAACCCATTCAGCAATTAACCGTTTCAGCTGCTTTAACTGATATAGGATTCATCAACTGGAAATCGAACATCAAGAAAGTAGGATATGACATGAATTATACATTTGATGGATTGGTTAAAATAAACAATCTGGATTCGGTGGATATGGACGCTTTTCTGGATACTTTATCAAATGCTTTTAAAGATTCGTATACCACTCAGCAAGCAACTTCTTCCTACACTACTTTTACTCCAACTAAATTGAATATAGGAGCAGAATATACTTTTTTGGATAATAAAATGAGTGTGGGATTACTTTCACGAACCATTTTCAGGAAAAATATTGATGAAGAAATTACTACTTCATTTAATTTACGACCTGTTAATTGGTTTAATTTAGCTTTATCTTATTCTTTTCTCAAAGGAAAAATGAGTAATATCGGTGCAGCATTAGGATTAAGAACAGGTTTTATTTATTGGAACTTATCGGCTGATTATATTTCATTGAATAACGCACAACTAAAATTAAATGAAATAGATTCTTCGCTTCCCTCTACGACAATTCCGGTACCTTATAATTCTAAAGGTATAAATTTAGGACTCAGTATCAATTTTGTTTTTGGAAATGCTACTGATAAAGACAAAGATGGTGTAAAAGATAGTAAAGATAAATGTCCCGATACCCCGAAAGCAGCCCGAAAAAAAGTAGATTTAAATGGCTGTCCGCTTGATACCGATCAGGACAGTATTCCCGATTATCTTGATCAGTGTCCCGATACGCCATTGGCTGCTCGAGGATTTGTGGATAGTAAAGGTTGCCTTTTGGATTCCGATAACGATAGTATTCCCGATTATCTTGACAAATGTCCCGACACGCCATTGGAAGTAACAGTTGATTCTTTAGGTTGTCCGCTCGATATGGATAATGATAGCATTCCTGATTATCTCGATCAATGTCCGGATACACCACAGGGAGCTCGTGGTTTTGTAGATTCACATGGATGTTTACTGGATACTGATAATGACAGTGTTCCCGATTATTTGGATAAATGTCCTGATACCCCTGCTGAAGTTATCGGAAAAGTAGATGAAAAAGGCTGTCCAAAAGATACTGATAAAGATGGCGTACCTGATTATCTGGATCAATGTCCTGATACACCAGTAGAAGCTGCGGGAACAATTGACGAAAAAGGTTGTCTACGTGATACGGATGGCGATGGTGTTCCCGACTATAAAGACAGTTGTCGTGATTTGCCCGGCGATTCTACCAATAATGGTTGTCCTGAAATCAAAAAGGAAGTAATGAACCTTGTTCAAGTAATGGCATTGGCAAAAGAAGCTTCGCATAAAATACAGTTTGAAAGTGGAAAAGCCACGCTCAAACCTTCTTCCTATCCTGTGCTTGATCAAATTGCAAAAATTTTAATAGAAAATCCTACTTACAAAATTGAAGTACAAGGTCATACAGACAATGTAGGAAAACCTGAAAAAAATTTAGAATTATCTGAAAAGAGAGCTTTAGCAGTTAAAGAATATCTCGTTTCGAAAGGTGTAGAAGAAAGCCGTATTTCAACGAAAGGATATGGTGATACAGTACCAATAGCCAGCAACAGCACTGCAACTGGCAGAGCTCAAAACAGAAGAGTAGAATTAATTATTTCTTTGTAGAAATAGGTTAAATATCTAAATGTATCAATAAATTAAAATAAGCTAACAACGCAATTGATTGTTTGGAAAAAAAATAATGTAAAGATTATTTAGTTAGCTATACGATGCAAGGTAAAAAGAAAGCGTATTATACATACCACTTTTGATGTACTGGTATGCTTAAATGATTAAAAAAGCATATGTAAATGAGTGATAAATAAATATTATAATAGACACCTAACAAATAGTTACTCAGTAGATTAAAAAAACAATAACACGAAAAGATGAAAAATAATTTTTAAAACATATGCATTATGTAGTGGCTCTTTTAGTACTTTTATTTTCAATGATTGCAAAAATTGATGTTTGGAATAATTCAAAGTTAAAACATAATTATTCAGAGAATAAAAAATTCAAATTAAGAATTCTCTCTTAAAGATAAACATTAATTTTTTGTCGTTTCAATTAGTTTACAATAAAAATTATTTTCGCTAAAAATTAACTTTTTATAAAGTATCAAACACTTTTTGATTTGTTTGTATGGTATATTTCAGTATTCGAGCAAAATTTATTTCCATTAGTGAATACGAATACCGCAACAGGAGGCGTTTAGGAAATGTGCAACAACATGTCTTGTCATTGATAACGGTAACCTAATTGAAAAATGGTAGTTTCAACATTGTTTCGGCTATACAATTCTTCTTGGGGAATGTCTTGCTGTTTTTGTCTCAAAAGCGAAGTTCTACATTTCTAAGATTAACACTCAATCACCATCACATATAATCTGATGCAAGAATTTACCATATATAAATATTCAATAAATATTAGTGTTCTTTATCGCTACACTTCCACAACTTGAAAAATTGCATTGATTACTTGAATTTACAACTTCTTAATAAATTTATTTTCAGATGAAAAAGGAAAAATTAATAGAAAAAATCAATTGTTTGAGAAAAGAAAAAAATGCTATTATTTTGGCTCATTATTACCAGGAAGCCAATATTCAAGATATAGCTGATTATGTAGGTGACAGCTTGGCATTAGCACAATGGGCGGCTAAAACAGATGCTGCTATCATTGTATTGTGTGGTGTTCATTTTATGGCTGAAACTGCAAAAATTCTTTGTCCTGATAAAAAAGTGCTGATTCCAGATATCAATGCTGGTTGCTCGTTAGCTAATAGTTGTCCTGCTAACGAATTTGAAAAATTTGTAAAAACTCATCCTGATTATATAGTTATTTCTTATATAAATACTACCGCTGCTGTAAAAGCTTTGAGTGATGTGATTGTAACTTCTTCTAATGCCAGAAAAATTGTAGAATCTTTTCCTAAGGATGAAAAAATTATTTTTGCACCTGACCATAATTTAGGAAATTATATCAATAGTATCACTGGAAGACAAATGTTGTTATGGGATGGAGCTTGTCATGTGCACGAACAATTTTCGATTGAAAAGTTGATTCAGTTGAAAAAGGAGTATCCAGAAGCTCTTGTGTTGGCTCATCCGGAATGTACCAAACCTGTTTTGATGATGGCTGATTATATTGGTAGCACCCAGGCTTTGTTGAATTTTGCCACCGTGTCCGATAAAAAAATATTTTTAATAGCCACTGAATCGGGAATTTTACACGAAATGAAAAAGAAAAATCCTGATAAACAATTCATTCCCGTGCCACCAAATGATAGTACTTGTGCTTACAATGAATGTAATTTTATGCGTTTAAACACTCTTGAAAAATTATATCAATGTCTTTTAAATGAAAGTCCTGAAATTTTGGTAGAAGAAGAAATAAGAAAAAAAGCTATTAAACCGATACAAAAAATGCTGGAATTGAGTTGAAAAAAATGATTTATGAGTTTTGAACAACCTTATATCCGCCGATAAAAATGATAAAAAGTCGGGAACTCCAAAATTTACCCGATAAGAAATCTTTACTTTGTCGAAATATTTTTTGGTTCAACAAACTGAGACTGATTAACAACAATTTACACTAATATCTAATCGCTATCATATGTAATATTGTATCTTTCTTCTATAAATCATAGGTTATCCACAGAACCGAACAGATATATTATATTGATAATCAGAATTATGTCTACTCTTTTAACCTATGCAAAAACAAAGCTAAAGCACTCAGTTTTATTTCTGAAAAACCGTAAACATGAAAAAATAAAATACTTCCTCTGCTATCTTCCCTTTCTCAAGTGTAATTTCATTGTCGACAAAATCTATTGTTCGTTTTGTGTATACGGGATAATATTTTTCAATATTTCGACCCAAAGATAAAGAACTTAAAAAAAACCGATTCTTTGTAAATACACTATCGGAGGAAAATGCCTTTGATCAAATCTTTCTGAAGATATTCTGCTATCCACTGCGCATCCTTTACATCACTCTTCCGACTAGGCAACTGCTTAATAAAATAAGGATTGGATAGTTTTAACGAAAAATCTGATTGAAGAACCTGCCATATAGGAATCCAATAAACACTGGTACTCTCCATAGCTACGTTCCCACAATTTTCTTCTACCAACGCCTCACACAAAGCTATCAAATTTGGAGTGAATGGTTCC
>Ga0116192_1000178_pt1 | contig 50843 bp, 37 predicted proteins | sample AD_UKC113_MetaG_FD_89876 | JGI IMG/M metagenome (GOLD analysis project Ga0116192, IMG submission 89876) | Active sludge microbial communities of municipal wastewater-treating anaerobic digesters from Hong Kong - AD_UKC113_MetaG | ecosystem: Engineered > Bioreactor > Anaerobic > Digestate...
AATATATACCCCTGGTTGTGCAACTGATTCGATCAATCTGGTCTGGATGTCTCGCGGAGAAAAAGGAAAAATATCGCTAAATGAGAGATTCTTTCTTACCGAAAGCGGCCGAAATCCGGCTGAGGAAACCGCGTCCCGCACCAGCATCTTAATTTTCTGTTCGTCCCACTGGGAATCTAACAACATTTGAGAAAAGGCATCTCCGGAACCAATCCAGTCAGCCACAGTAACGAGACCTGCAGCTACGGCTGCCTGTATTTCGGATAAATCAGGCCAGTCATTATCATTCGTAGAAAAACCAAAGTACTTCCGCAATCGGGTCGTTACTGTATCACGCTGCTTTTGCCACTCAATGCCCCCATGTATATCGCAATTCTTCTGCAGATTACTGACACAAGGGCTAAAACCATGATGTAGACCAATGACTTGCGGAATATAGTGATCAACATCGGAAAGGCTTACCTGACTTACCCCTGCATGGAAAGACGGTTCCTTTCTAGCAGCTCGCTCTGGGTTGGCACTTTCCAGACCCTGCAATGAATTCTTGACATATCTAGGAATTGCTTCATGCAACATTTCCTGAAAATCGGGACTGATCTTTCCGATATCATGACAGGCCGCAACAAGCTCAATGCCAGATGGAAAAAGTTCTGCGCGTATTTTGTCAGGATAAAGCTGCAATAACTCCTTTGCAACTAGTCCAACGATTCGGCAATGACTTTCTACAGAAACACCAGGTTTGACTTCTTCTGACGATATCTTCACCGTTTTTGCAATACAGTGTTGCGGATCCATAGCAGAGATGTAGAGGCTCTTCAGTGAGCCTTGCGACTTACCGCCTATCATTTAGGCCTCTCCCGAGAGCATTCGACTCATTCTGACATATGGCGCAGACAAAACATAGAAAGCCAATAATTATCCACAATAAAGGCGTAAAATAAAGGAAAGATGCTTTACCATACGGTATTCTGGCAGAAGTCGTCACAGTTTTCTCCATAACCGGAGCCTTGCAAAAAGCCAGGGTTGGAAAATGCATGTTCCTTGACTAGATAGTGACCAAGGCAATCAGGCATTTTCAATCTTCTTGAGAGGACAACTAATGTGGGAGCCATTCGCCGAAACAGAATTGACTCCCAGGGCTTTTAGCCTCTTTTTAAACCAGCTTCCAGTCTAAATGAGCCTTTGTATATTGTAAAGAATTTTTTCTGGCTTTCCGGAAGGGCTTGGCAAACATATGCGGGCCAAACGCAAGGTTAAGAAAGGTCAAGAAACGAGGGCTGTCCATGGAGCTTTGGTTGAAGTAAGGCAATTCTTCTTCAACCAAAGTTCTTTCGAGTGTTGCGCTTGCCCTAAGAGCTCTGGCAGCTACCACTATCTTCTCTATCTTAGTTCAGTCTTACCTTGCATGCGAAGGTGAGTCCTGCTATGCCATTACTGTAGCTTGGTACTAAGCTGGGCTCAAAGCTAAGACCGCCAAAGTAATTCAAAGACTGCTTAAGCGTGGAGTTGTAGTGCGCCGTGTAGGTAAAGGGGCGGACGATCTCAAAGATTCGTGAACTGAGAAGCGTTATATAACCAACGGTAACAAGCCCCACGCCATCCGAGGAACCGGCTCCAACCAGGATACAGGCAAGACCTGCCACATCGCTCCCAAGCGCAATGGCACCACCAGTCGTGTCACCCTCGATAAACGAGCCGATGCCTGCTCCAAGGACGAAGTTCACCAGGAATGGCACCCACTGGTCTTTCTTGTATTCGCTGTACAGAGCCATTTTTTCTGTTGAAGAAAGATCTTTGGAAAGCCCTTGAATCTGGGCCTGATTCTTAAAAAGATCACTTTTTATCAGGCCAGATACCGAGGAAAGTGTGCTGTCGTCGGCAAAACATACCCCTGCAACACACAAGAGAACCAAGACCGACACGAGCTTCTTCATACGTCCTCCAAAAAATCAAAGAGTCTTAAGCCGATACTTCGACCTGCGCAGACCACGAGGGGCAACTTTTTACAATTGTTTTGAAATTGTCAAACTTCTCCTGCTGAGTTCAGCTTTTGGGCGAGCAGGGCACCTGTTCCGTCCTGCAAACTCACTCGTCCCAGCGTCAATCGAGATCCTCAGTCCCAAGATGACTGCGCTCCTACCTATAACATGGCAAGTTCCGTGCCAAATGGCCGCAGAAAAAGTAAAAAAACATGATTTTGCGCAGTTTGCGTCGCCGTTTCGTGGAGGACATTCCATATTTCTTTGTCTGGCAAAGGCAAAGTGAGTAGTGGTGGCGTGAAACAGAGTACAGAAAGTCTTATATGGATTCTGAAATTCGTAATCCAGCGCAGCTTCCATGAGCTACAGTCTGTCGCTCGCAAGCACAAAAGTACCAAATGTTACTTTCTTGTGTCCGCAAAAGTACCCGCGAACGTAACGAAAGGTATTTTCTGGTTAATAGTAAAGTATGCTGACTACATTCCTTCATCACGAGGTGCTTCGCAAATCAGCACAGAATCAATGTCTGTGCCGCCGATTTTGTCTGGCACGATTCTTGCTCAATGTGCTAGCATGTACATCATGTCGAGAAAAATCTTAATCACGTTTGTTGGCATGAAAGACCCTTATCCGGAGGATGAAACTGCGCCAGGTCCGATTCTGTCCCTCCTAAAAGTCGAACAGTTCGACGAAGTTTATCTTCTCTGTTCCAATGCAAGTTTTGTAGAACGCGCCAAGGACCTTGAGACCGAGGTACAAGCCGAGCAAATTGCGGCGCGGATTAATATTGTCGATTTCCCCCTTCAGGATGTCATATCGTACGAAGAAATATGGAAAAAGCTCGATTCCGTGCTCAATTCGATAGAGCAGTCGATGTCTTCACAAAAAAACCGGTGGTCTTTTCTGCTCGATTCAGGCACGCCGCAGATGAAGTCCTGCCTCTTTTTGGCAGGTAAAACCCAGAAATATCGAACACGGCTTTTGCAAGGCATACCGCCAGAATTTGGCCATGGTACCTATCATGTGCGCGATATTACCAATGCGACTCCATCTTTGCCGGTGCAAAGCGCAACACTTACTGGGCGCCATATTCCCGAATCACAAGTGTTCTTTCAAGGTGAACCGACAAGCGGATATGTCGGGAACACTGAGGTAGAGAAGGATACTTGTCGCGAACCAGGCCTCATTTTTGAAGAGTTTGTTGTCGCGCAAAGTCCTGCTTTGCGGGAAGCGTTTCAGCGTGCGCGGCGGGTTGCCAAATACAGCGAGCCTGTGCTCATTCTGGGAGAAACCGGTACAGGCAAAACCATGTTGGCGCGTACAATACACGAACAGAGCCCTCGTTGCGACGCGCCCTTTATTGAGCTGAATTGTTCGGCGATTCCGGAAGGCCTGGCAGAGAGCACGCTTTTTGGTCACGAACGGGGCGCTTTTACAGGCGCGGATCGAGCTAAGAGCGGTGCACTTCGATCTGCCGACCGGGGAACCTTGTTCTTGGATGAAGTAGGTGACCTGCCGCTTTTTGTACAGGCCAAGCTGCTTAAGGCTATAGAAGAACAGCGCTTTACCCCAGTGGGGGCCGATCGTCCCGTCAGCGTCGACGTGCGGATTATTGCCGCTACCAACAGCGATCTAAAGGCAAGGATCGCTCAGGGGACCTTCCGGCGCGATCTTTATCAACGCCTCAACGTCATAACGATCACACTTCCGCCTTTGCGGGATCGTCCCGAAGACGTAGAGGCACTGATCAAGAACACCCTCGCTACATGGAATATCAACTATCAGGAGCATAAATATCTATCAGGCGAGGCCAAACAACTCCTCTTGCATTATGCCTGGCCGGGCAACGTGCGTGAGCTCCTAAATGCGGTTCGTAGTGCGGCGGCCATCGCCCCGCACGATGAGATTCTGCCGGAATACTTGCCGGATGACATACGAAAAGCAGGCAAATTAGCTAACAGCATGCCCAAGACCAGCACATGCGGGCGCTCATCGACAGACGTGCGGCCAACAGACTTTCCGCCCGTCCAGCCTCAGGCGGTCGACCTGCCGCCCAACGGTATCGACCTGCGTGCCAAGCTGCTCCAAATCGAATGGGAGTATTTTTCTCGCGCACTGCGCCAGGCCAACGGCAACCGCGAAGCCGCCGCGCGCTTACTCGGCCTTACCGGCCATAGTTTCCGTAAGGCGCTCAAGGAGCGCTTTGCCACCTTTGTGGAGAGCGAGGGGTGGGATGAGGAATGAATCTAGGTGGATAAACATAGTAAGTATTTGAGCTATAGAAACTTACAATAGCCGAGACCGGGAATCGAACCCGGCACCTGCGCATTACGAGTGCGCCGCTCTGCCTGATGAGCTATCTCGGCACGAAATTCAGCACCGGATCAAGGCGCTCAGACCATAACCCGTGAACCCTTAACCCAGAATGCACATGACTATAGCAAGGTCTGGCGGTTAAAATCAAGCGGTTATTCGGGCGAGTTTGGTTCTTTGGCCGCGCCGGAGTTGGTTGCTTCAGAGGCGGAGGCGGGATCCGTGCCAGTGGCATTCGCACCAGGGGAAACCGCGCCTGCAGCCACTTCTGTGGGCTGTGGACGGTAGATGGCGCGGATGTAGTAGTAATAGTCATTCCCTTCGCCAAAGAAGTTGGGGATGTGCCCGATCAGCTTGTAGCCTGCGTCTTCCAGCGTGGCGGCGCCCAGGGCCTGTAATTTATTGCCGGCTGGCTCTATGCGTATCACGGCGTAGCTGCCTCGCTTTAAGAGCTCTTCATCAATCAGGGACAGGAGGTACGATCCGCCCCGTGACTGTTGGTAGTCGCGGTTGACGACGAGGTAGCGGATGTCGTAGGTCGATTCTCGGCCCGAGGTCTTGCTGATGATGGCAAAAGCCGCTAGGGTCTTGCCGTCACGCACTTCGAGCAGGATGTAAGGATTACCGGGTGAGGTTTTCCAGGAAGAAAGGGTCTCGTGCAGAAGGTCTATTTCGACACTTTGGAACGCGCCAGTCCTGGCGGCAATGCGTTCAAATTCCTCAACCTTAATATCATCAAACATTAGAAGATCCTTAAACGTTTATAAGCACATAAAGGTAACAACTGAATAAGCAAATGGCATCATTTTTGCGCAAAAAGTGCGCAACGTCCGCAATTCCCACGCTGAAATTACATTGTCTGTTGACCCTCCTTCGTTCTGACGTTCTGACGTCTTTCAAAGTGACGTTCTTCAAACCTTTGTCACGCTTAGTATAAGGGATTAGTCGGGATATGCAAGTGCAACGTGCAACAAAAGGCATAATAAATCAGTTTTATTGAGTATTTTTTCATTTCAAAATTTGAACCTGTCGTATCAATTTTTAACTTGACGGTTGGAAAAAACCGGTCAATCATGACGTAACGGAATATGTGATTTCCCCGTGATATCCCAAGGAGGACCTACAATGCCGATGGGCGATAAATATGGAACGCATCGTGTCTTAGAACCAGTTGGGGCAATGCCGCAGACTGCCTTGCGGCTGGATAACGATATGACAAAGCTTTTCGACAACGAAATCCTGGTGGATGTCATAGCGCTGAACATCGATTCCGCCAGCTTTACGCAGATTGAGCACGAAGCAGGCGGGGACGAGGAGAAGATAAAAACCATCATCATGAGCATTGTGGCCACGCGCGGCAAACAGCAAAACCCAGTAACTGGCTCCGGTGGTATGTTCATTGGTAAAGTGGCAAAAATTGGCTCGGCATTGGCAAACCGGGACCTCAAGGTCGGGGATAAAATTGCAAGCCTTGTGTCTTTGTCGCTTACCCCTTTGCGAATAAACAAGATCCTGGCGGTACACAAAGAGATAGACCGCGTCGAAGTGGATGCGCAGGCAATTCTTTTTGAATCTGGAATTTACGCAAAATTGCCAGACGATATGGACGAACGGCTTGCGCTTGCGGCGCTCGATGTTGCAGGAGCCCCTGCTCAGACTGCCAAGTTGGTCAAACCAGGGGATTCCGTGCTCATTTTAGGCGCAGGCGGAAAGTCGGGTTTGCTTTGCTGCTACGAGGCTATGAAACGCGTGGGTCCGACGGGCAGGGTAGTGGCCAACATTCATTCCGAGCGCTCACGCAAAGTGTTGGAAGACCTGCACCTGGCTCACGAAGTCGTCGTGGCCGACGCTACGCGCCCTGTGGATTTTTTGAACAAGGTTCTCCCTGCAAACGGTGGCAAGGAATATGACCTTTCCATCAACTGCGTCAATATCCAAGGGGCGGAGATGGCGTCCATCCTGCCGGTGCGCGACGGCGGGACTGTGTACTTTTTCTCTATGGCAACAAGCTTTACAAGGGCAGCGCTTGGCGCAGAGGGCGTCGGCAAGGACGTCACGATGATCATTGGCAACGGCTACACCAAAGACCATGCCGAGATCACTCTGTGGGAGCTCAGGGAAAACCCGGCGTTGCGCGCGCTTTTTGAAAAGCTCTATGTAAAGTGATCCCGCGCTGCTTCGTGTCAGGTATTCGTGTCAGGTAGAGGAGGTTTTTCATGGCGGCAAAAGAATATCCCAAACTAAAACTAGACCGCTCGATGGCGCTTTTCGCCGAGGCCAAAGAGCTTTGCCCTGGCGGTGTTATGGGCATTCGTCGCCCTTATAATTTTGTGGAAGGCGAGTATCCCATTTTTATCGACCGCGGTTACGGCGGGCACATTATCGATGTCGATGGCAACGACTATGTGGACATGCTCTGCGCGTATGGGCCCGTCATCCTTGGCTACAACGAACCAGAGATAAACGATGCGGTAAAGCGGCAAATGGACGAAAAAGGCTTCTGTTTTTCCCTCGTCCAGAAGGTCCAGAACGATCTTGAGCGCCGCATCACCGAGATTGTACCCTGCGCCGAGCAGGTCGTGCTTGTAAAAACCGGTTCCGACGCAACAACTTTGGCGGTGCGCATCGCGCGCGGCTACACGGACAAAAAATACATCCTGCGCTGTGGCTACCATGGCTGGCACGACTGGTGCGTGGAAAACCGCGGTGGCGTACCGGAAGAAGTCTCGTCGCTCACCATCGAGTTTGAATATGGCGATCTTGAAGAGCTGGAAGACAAACTAAAAGAACACCGCGGAGAAGTGGCGTGCATTATCATAACGCCTGTGTCGCATCCAAACGCTAAGCCAGTTCTGGCGCCCCCGCCTGGTTACCTTGAGGGTGTACGCGAGCTCGCGGACCGCTATGGTGTCGTGCTTATTTTTGACGAAGTCCGCACGGGCTTCCGCGTTGCGATGGGCGGTGCGCAGGAGCGCTATGGCGTAACACCGGACCTTGCAACGTTCGGCAAGGCGCTTGCAAATGGCTATCCCATCAGCCTGGTGGCCGGCAAACGGGAATTCATGCAGGTACTCGAAAAAAAGGTGTTCGTCTCTTCTACGTACTTCCCCAACAGCCTGGAAATGGTGGCAGCCCTCAAGTGCCTTGAGATTCTTGAACGCGAAAAAGTGCAGGATGCGCTCTGGCAGCGCGGCACTGTGTTCCTTGAGCGCCTACGGACAATTGTGGCTGAATCCGGTGTACCTGCAACGGTTTCCGGAATTCCACCAATGCCTTTTATCACGTTCGACAAGGCGGAAGGCGATGCTGAGAAGGAGTACCGTCAGCGCAGAGAGTATTTTTATACACAGACGATACGTCGGGGGCTTTTTATCCAGCCTTACCACCATTGGTACATCGCATATCGGCACACGCCACAGGATCTTGAATTCGCGTTGGGCGCAATAGCAGAGGCGCTGGAATTGACAGCGGAAAAATTCCCTTCCGCAAAAGGGCGCTAGAAAACCCTGACGAATAGCTTCTAGCGAGAAGTCCCTGGCGGGGGCATGCCCCAGTGAGAGCGAGGAGAACCAAAGTATGGACAGTAAAATCGTAATCACCTGCGCCTGCACCGGTGCAGAAACGACAAAAGAGCAGAACCCTGCGCTGCCCACCACGCCGGAAGAAATCGCCGATGCTGCGTACGAAGCATGGCTTGCAGGGGCCTCTATTCTGCACCTACACGTGCGTGATCAGAATGGAAAGCCTACGCAGGACGTGCAGGTTTTCAGGCGGACAATCGAGCTCATCCGGCAAAAATGCAATATGGTGGTGGAAATATCGACCGGAGGCGCGGTGGGCGACACAGCAGACGCGCGCTTAAGGCCACTTGTGGAGCTGGAGCCTGAGATGGCGAGCCTGGACTGTGGGACTGTCAATTTTGGAGACGACTACATCGTCAACACGCTTCCGGTAATGCGGCGTTTTGCTGAGGAATTTCGTGGACACGGCGTTCAACCCACGCTTGAGTGCTTCGACCTTGGGCATATCTACGCGTCGCGCATCCTGATTAAAGAAGGACTTCTTACGCCGCCCTTCCATTATGGCCTTGTGATGAATGTCCCGGGAGCGGTTCCTTATACGGTGGAAAATCTCGAGGTCTTTAAGAAAGCACTTCCTGAGGGTGCCTATTTCACCGTGATGGGCATTGGGAAATCTTCGCTTCCCGCTCAATACGGCGCAATTGCGACCAACGGATGGATGCGGGTCGGTTTCGAGGACAATGTCTATTTTGCAAAAGGGGTCCTCGCAAAATCGAACGCCGAACTCGTCGAGCGCGCTGCTACACTTGCAAAGATTGCAGGGCTTAGTATTGCCACAAGCGACGATGTGCGCTCCATACTTGACTTGCGTGGATAAGAGGATAAGGGGATAAAAAAACTATGCAGGAATACCTTTCTTACGATTATCACAGAATCCCTCTGTATAAAGACGTTCCGCCGGAACAATGGAATGACTGGCACTGGCAGATGCGCAATAACATTCGGGATGTGGAAACGCTCTGTCAGGTGGTGCCGCTCACGGAAAAAGAAAAAGCCGATGTGAACGAGGTTCTAAAGACTTTCCGAATGGCGATAACCCCTTACTATGCGTCGCTTATCGATCCGGAAGACATACTGTGTCCCGTCAGGCTCCAGGCAATTCCACGCATCCAGGAAACATACATCGACGAAGCAGATCAGAATGATCCCCTCCATGAGGACATCGACTCGCCGGTACCGGGCCTTACGCATCGATATCCGGACCGGGTGTTGCTGCTTGTGACGAATATGTGCTCGATGAATTGCCGGCATTGCACACGACGCCGTCTTGTTGGATCGGAAGACGCGCACATGTCCGACGACCGCATCGACGCAGCCGTGGAATACATTAAGAAAACTCCTGCAATTCGCGACGTACTGATTTCTGGGGGAGACCCCCTTGTGCTGTCCACTGAGAGACTCGAATCGATTATCGCCAGAATCCGTGCCATTCCACATGTCGAGGTGATTCGTATAGGCACAAGGACGCCCGTAGTCATGCCCATGCGCATCAACGACGAGCTCGTGTCGATGCTCAAAAAATACCATCCGCTCTATATCAATACGCATTTTAACCATCCAAAAGAAATAACCGCCGAGGCGCGGGAGGCTTGCGCAAAGTTGGCTGACGCAGGTATTCAGCTTGGAAACCAGTCGGTGTTGCTCCGCGACGTAAACGACTGCCCGGTCGTTATGAAAAAGCTTGTTCAGAAGCTGCTCACTGTTCGTGTGAGGCCTTACTATATTTATCAGTGCGATATGTCGCGTGGGATTTCGCACTTCAGAACGACTGTGTCTAAAGGCGTAGAAATAATCGAGAACCTCCGTGGACACACGAGTGGCTTTGCGGTTCCGACCTATGTAATCGATGCGCCCGGCGGTGGCGGCAAAATCCCGGTCATGCCTAACTATATGATCAGCAACAACGAAAAGTGCGTTGTTTTGCGTAACTACGAAGGGGTCATTACAACCTACGACGAGCCGCCGAGCTACAGCAAAGATTGTGGAAACTGCAGCCTTTGTCTTAAGGAGCCACAACTCAAGGCGAGCTGTGGAATCGCACAACTCTTGAGCGGTGACGCCAAGGTTATTGAACCTGGCAACCTTGCCAGGAACGCCCGCGCTCACCGAGATTGAGCCTTTTAAATGTAGGCGCCTTGTCTTGTATGGGTGTTACATCCGAGCTTTTTCTTGATCGCGTGAACCTTATTACTGGTCAAGGCAGTGGCAGTGGTAAGACGACCTTTGCCAAAGAAGCTGCACGTACCATCCATACAAGAGGACAACCAGTCGCAATGCTCGCTGTTGGCGTAGAAGGGCTGTATACACAAGGAAATTTTACACAAGGAAACATCGGCGTAGGACCTTCGGTGCAGAGAATGGAGACGCAGAAGGGCAATTCCATAGTGAATTTGCATTCCGGCGACGTTTTTGTCAGCTCGGAGAACCTTCTTGCCCTTGCAACCTGCAGTCCGGCTATTGTGGACGTCGTACCTGGTTCCACTGCTTTGGGGCGGCTTTTTATTGCACGTGCCATGCGCGATGGCCGCGCCGCCCTTGTCGGCCCACACGCAAACGAATATCTTGCATGGATTGTCCAAAGGATAAAAGAAGAGGCCTGGACACGTACTATAATTGTGGACGGCGCGTTGGATCGGCTCACGCAAGTGGCAAGCATACCGGAGGCTCAGCTTTTTTATACCCTTCGCGCTGACAAATCGAACTATGTAAAAGCCGCGCGCTGGATGCGCCATTTTTTCCGTTTGGTTTCGCTGCCACAAGTGTCTGACGATTGCGATTGTACAGGCAGATATACAATAAGAGGGCCCTTGACTTCCCATGCGCTCGAGGCTGTGCCCACCGATACAAAAACAATTGTTGTGCAGGATTTTTCAAAGGTTTTTTTGAGCGAAGACCAACTTGTGCTGGCATTGCGGAACTACAAATTAGAAGTTGTTGAAAAGATTCCTTTCCGCGGTTTTGCGGTTTTTTTAAAGAGCGTGACAAAGGACGATTTTTCCACATTGTTGGGAGAAGAACTTCGCAGTCTCGTTCTTTCTTTTGATGTTTGTTCGGGCGTGGAGCTTTAGAATTGTTGTGTGCTCATTTTGTGTTGTTCCAAGAGTGTTCTAAGAGGATAATGTAGATATGGATGTCGATGTAAGGGCGGCCGATGCTTCGAGGCAATGTGCCGCGAGCACCCCTGTTTCGGGTGTTGCACAGGTTTCTCATGTTTCGCACGTCTCTCACGTTTCGCGAGCCTCGCGCGCCGCCTGGAATTTTGCCCAAATGGACGAAGTATGGCGCCAGTTTAGGCCTCAAACTCCTTATGGCAAGGACTTTGCCGCTGAGAAGTGCGTTTACGCCTGTGCTGAGGACCTGGCGTCGGCCTATGAGGATGTCCGCGTCTACGGAGAATTTGCAACCCACTGCCTTTTGGATCGTCCACAAAGCGCCACCATGGACAAGATTCAGTGGCATCTTGGGCGCATTCCAAGGTTACCGCCAATTGGCGCGTTCAAAAGAGTGGATGACGCCGCGCAATTTCAGAAGAGCGCGCAACTTCGGGAGAGCGCGCAAAGTAAAGAAAGTAACGATGCGTCTGTGGACATTTTTCTTTACAAAAAGTTTCTCTCCAATTATGCAGCCTTGTGTGGGCTTCTAGATAGCACGACGCGCGCGCACTTCGGCTTGCAATTTGAGTCTGACGAGCTCCTGCAGCTTCTTTTGCAAGGTGGATCTGACCCTGAAACGTTCTTTGTATCGGAAAAATACGATTCGCGGCTTACGACAATCCGTCAGGCAATAGCCGATCTGGGAGACCAAATTCTCAGGGAGCGCACAAAGCTTGTCCAGGCGGTAAAGAAAGAGTTTGGAATAGATCTGGAAGACCGCGATTTTGTTACGATACCGCACGAGCAAGGCCTTGTCTTGTTGGCTCAAAGTGATTTAGCAGCCCGTTGGCGCCTTGTTGTCGAAGCAAACGACGAGTACTCATTTATCGTGCGTCTCTTGCCAAACCCCGCAGTTGTGACGTTGCAAGGCAAGAGAGAGACGTTATACGAAACAGAGCGCAGCATCGAAAGCGAGGTTGTGCTTCGCCTATCTCAACGCGTTAATGCCGAAGCAGAACAAATGAGCAGGTATTGTGACGCTCTAAGGCGCTTGGACGTGGCAAAAGCCCGCTATGAATTGAAGAAAAAATATAGCCTTGTGTTTCCAGTGTTTTCCAATGGCGATAAAGACGACGATGCATCGCAGGTACGAGTAAAAATCCGGCAGGGGCGCTTTTTGCCGCTTTGCACCGAATGCGAAAAAATGGGGACACAGTACACACCGCTCGAGCTTGAATTAGAAAAGAACGCGCTTGTGTTGTTTGGCTCAAATATGGGAGGCAAGACGGTCGTTCTAAAGACAGTCCTGTTCCTGCAGTTGATGGCGCAAACCGGCCTTGGGGTTCCGGCAGATAAGTACGAGACCTCTGTCTTTGATTCGATCGATTACGTTGGAGAGCGACCGGACACGGTGGCAAAGGGGCTGTCGAGCTTCGGCTTTGAGGTACAAACCCTTTCCGAACTTGTGGAAAAACAGCGCTCGCAGCGTTGCCTTGTTGCCTTTGATGAGTTCGCTCAAACGACGAGTTCGGAAGATGCCGAGGCCCTTCTTTCTGCAGTTGTGCATTACTTTTCAAGGCCTGCCAAACCTTCGCTTGCGCTTTTTGCAACGCACTTCCATGGCCTTGTTTTGGACGAAAAAGCGCATTATTGCAGGATGGCTGGTCTGGATAAGGAAGCCGCCGACAGGATTTTTTCGGAAAGTGCACACAAAGAAAGTGCACACAAAGAAAATGCGGATAAGGGTGCAGGTACGGGCGAAGGGCTTGCAGCGCGTATCCGCACCATCAATAGACTAATGAGGTACGAGGTGATCCCTTTGGCTCGGGAAGATTTGCGTTTGGCGCAGAGTTCGGATGCGCTCCTGGTGGCGTCGCTTCTTGGACTCGATTCGGAGATCCTCGCAATGGCCGAGCGGTATCGGGCCGAAGCAAGCGCAGCCCTAAAGGCGATTGGTGTGAGGAGATATCTGTGAGGAGAGATCAATGAAAGAAAAACTCGGATTGTCAAAAGAAAAAATTGCCCAGGCACGAGAGTGTGCAATTGCCATTTGCGAACCGGTTTTAAGTTTTATCGATAGTCATACGACCGTCACGGTCGAACGCGCAACCGTTCGATTGCTTGGTGCAGACGGGGCCAACAACGATGGTGTGCCTGTACCAAATCTGATTGTCGATTCGCTTCGCGACAGATTGAGCGGCGGAGCCGCACTGTGGTATGCCAATGCGCTTCTTTCTACAGGGCTTTCCACAGGCGAACTCAATAGCCGCATTGCGAGTGGCCTAGACATAAGCGCTTTGCCAATGGCCGACGCCTCCAAAGCCCGAGCTTTGGCAGAGAATCTGGCAACACGAAACCTAGAAAGAGTAGCAGGCAACCGAAGTTATCGTGAGCAAAAACTGCAGGAGTACAAAGACCGGAACAACGATCCGCTATTGTATCTTATTGTAGCAACAGGCAATATTTACGAAGACGTAAAGCAGGCGCAGGCTGCCGCCTCGCGGGGGGCCGATGTCATTGCTGTAATTAGGACAACCGCCCAGAGCCTTTTGGATTATGTACCTTATGGCGCCACTACCGAGGGTTTTGGCGGCACCTATGCAACCCAGGAAAACTTTAGAATAATGCGCGCTGCCCTGGACGAAGTCTGCGAACGCGAGTATCGCTATATTTATCTGACGAATTATGCCTCGGGCCTTTGTATGCCGGAAATTGCCGCCATGGGCGCGCTCGAAAGGCTCGACATGATGCTCAACGATTCCATGTATGGAATTTTGTTCCGTGATATCAATATGTACCGTACCTTTGTCGACCAGAAATTTTCAAGAATGATCAATGCCTACGCAGGCATTATTATCAATACGGGCGAAGACAATTACTTGACTACAAGCGATGCATACGAAAAAGCCTATACCGTGCTTGCATCGCAGTTCTTAAACGAGCGCTTTGCGTACGCCGCAGGGCTTGAGCCTGCACAGATGGGCCTTGGCCACGCCTTTGAAATGGATCCCAGCATTCCAAATGGTTTTTTGTACGAGTATGCCCAGGCGCAGATGGCAAGAGAAATTTTCCCGGAACACCCGCTCAAATACATGCCGCCCACAAAATACATGTCTGGCGATATTTTTAAAGGGCTCGTCATGGATAATCTTTTCAATTTTGTTTCCAAGGCGACAGGGCAGGGCATTCACCTTCTGGGCATGCTCACCGAAGCGATCCATACGCCCTTCATGATGGACCGCTACATTGCCGTGGATACCGCAAAGTATGTGATGAACAATATGGCCTCTTTTGGAGACGAAATCGAATTCAAGCAGGACGGAATAATTGTTAAGCGCGCCCACGAAGTTCTCGACGAAGCGCTCGATTTCTTGCGCGAAGTCCAAAGGCTCGGCTTAATGGAGAGTATCGAACAAGGCCACTTTGCCGATATCAGACGGGCAAAGGATGGTGGCAAGGGCCTGGACGGCTTAGTCGAGAAGGCAGAGGACTACTGGAATCCTGTAGAAAAGCAATTGAAAAAAGCTTTGTCGATTGAGTAGGCAGGGTATTAGGACAAGAAAAAAGAGAGGTGGAGCATGGCTCAGATCATAAGACCCTACGGCGACACGCAAAATGATGGCAAGGTGCAGCTTTCCTTCACCCTGCCAATTCCGAATGGACCGCGGGCAATGGAAGCGGCGCGCGAACTCGTACTGTCCTGGGGATTCTCAGAATGCGACGTGGTGCATGCGGCTGCAATTGCCGACACTTTTACCTTCTTCGTTGCGTATGCAAAAAATGAGCACGGAATCGACTTCGACCTTGTCGTTGCTGACGTCGACGAATCGGTGCGCGCTATGACGATGGACGAAGTCGATGAGTTCATCCGCAGGGAAATTGGCCGCAAGGTGGTGATTGTCGGCGCCTGCACGGGGTTCGATGCGCACACAGTGGGTATCGATGCCATCATGAATATGAAAGGCTATAATCATCATTTTGGCCTTGAGCGATATCAGATGATTGAGGCGCATAACTTGGGAGCTCAGGTCCCCAACGAAAAACTGATAGAGTACGCCGAGCGCTGCCATGCCGACGCCATTCTCGTTTCTCAAGTTGTTACGCAGAAGGATGTCCATATCAAAAACCTGACGCAACTGGTCGAGCTTTTGGAAGCCGCAGGGATACGCAACAAGTACATTTGCGTTGCGGGCGGCCCGCGGCTGTCCAACAAAATGGCGGTACAACTTGGCTACGATGGAGGCTTTGGCAAGGGGACATATGCCGAAGATGTGGCAAGTTTTGTTGTGCGCAAACTTGTAGAAAAGAAACGCGAAGAAACACTATGGTAGAGAAACCGATACTTACAGCCGCCCAGGCGGCCGAACTTGTGCAGGAAGGAACGACAGTCCAGGTAGGGGGATTCTTGGGATGTGGTTCACCCGACAAAATTCTGGCGGCGCTTCTGGCTCGTCATCTTCACAATTTGACACTGGTCTGCAACGATACTGCAGTTTACGACCCAAGAACCGGCAGAATAAATGGTGTAGCTCCGCTTATTCTGGACAAAGCTTTCTCCCGCGTCATTGTGTCGCACATCGGCACAAATGCAGAGACACAGCGGCAGATGAATTCAGGAGAACTGTGTGTGGAGCTGGTACCGCAGGGCACCTTGGCAGAGAGAATTCGTGCGGCCGGCTATGGCCTTGGGGGCATCCTTACACCAACTGGCGTGGGCACTGAGGTGGAACAGGGCAAACAGAAGCTCGTGGTCGATGGCAGGGCGTATCTGCTGGAACTGCCGCTCAAGGGCGACATCGCGCTCATCAAGGCAAAAAAAGCGGACAAATCCGGCAACCTCATCTTCTCCAAGTCGGCGCGGAACTTCAATCCGCTGATGGCTATGGCCTGCACGGTCGTGATTGCCGAGGTTGAAGAAATCGTAGAAATCGGGCAGCTCGATCCCGATTTTATCCACACGCCGTCGCTTTTTGTAGATTACCTGGTTCAATGAGAAGCCTGGTTTAGTCCTGGTTTAGTAAGGAGACTGCTATGGTCCAAACCGAAACAATCGGATATGCGGAGAATAAAGAGATTATCGCCCGGCGGATTGCCAGATTTTTTAAGACCGGCGACGTTGTCAACCTGGGCATTGGACTTCCTACCTTGGTGGGCAACTATATCCCCAAGGGCGTTACCGTTATTCTGCAGTCCGAAAACGGTGTTCTTGGGCTTGGCCCCAGTCCGGAACCGGGCATGGAAGACAAGGATTTGACCAACGCAGGGTCCTTGCCCGCGACAATTCTTCCTGGAGGCGCTTTTTTCGATTCGGCTTTCAGTTTTGGAATCATTCGGGGTGGTCATGTCGATTTTACCGTGCTGGGCGTGCTCGAAGTAGACCAGGAAGGCAACCTCGCCAATTACAAGATTCCCGGGAAAATGATCCCCGGCATGGGAGGCGCAATGGACCTCGTTGTCGGCGCCAAAAAAGTCATCGCCGCGACCACACATTTTGAAAAATCCGGCCAGGCCAAACTCAAGCGGTCATGCAGTTTGCCACTGACGGCCGTCAAAGAAGTGGACTTTGTAGTCACAGACCTTGGTGTTTTTGAAGTGCAGGACGGCCACTTCCTGCTCTTGGAATGGTTTGCGCCTTATTCACCTGAGTATATCCTCGCCACCTGCGATGCGGACATCGTGGTGGCGCCGGATTGCAAACAGGCTGAACTCGACTAACGTTTTGGCCTTTGGCTCTTAGGCGCCTAGCTTCTAAGCGTTTAGCTTTTGGGGCAGCCTTATTCCGCCCACGCCTTTGCGAGGTTGAGAAGCGTAAGCACCGCCAAAGCCATTTCGTTTACCGAAGCCCATTCGAATCGGGAATGGTAGTTATAGCCGCCTGTAAAAACGTTGGGCGTGGGAATCCCCATCTCGGTGAGCCGCGAGCCGTCGGTGCCACCGCGAATTGGGCTCATAACTGGCTCGGCGCCGGCTTGCTCGATCGCCTTGACAAGTTTTTCCAGCACTTCTGGCGTGGCGTCGAGTTTTTCTTTCATGTTGAGATATTGCTTTCTGATATTGAGGTCCACCTTGCCGAGCGGGAACTGCGCCTCGACAGCGGCGGCAAAGGCTTTTACTGCCTCGATCCGCTTTTCCATTCCGGGCATGGAAAAATCACGCAAGTACACGTCTACAATCGCGTGTTCCATGGTACCGGAAATCTCGATTGGGCAATAATAGCCGTACCAACCATCGGTCGCCTCAGGGCTTTCTGACCGCGGAAGCATGCTGACAAAATAGCTCGCCATAGCGACCGCGTTGGCGAACTTCCCCCGGGCGGCGCCAATGTGAATCACCTGTCCGGTGAATTCGGCGTGCACGCTGTAAGCAGTAAAACATTCCGCCTCGACTTCTGCGGCTTTGCCGCCATCGAGCGTATAACACGCCACTGTCTTGGTCTTTGCAAGCGGGAACATGTCCATGCCCTTGCCGGTCTCTTCGTCCGGAGTAAAGTACACCTCCAAGGGCCCATGCCTGAAATTCGGGTCAGCCATGATGAGCGACAAAAATGTCATAATCTCAGCCACACCGGCTTTGTCGTCCGCACCCAAGAGGGTGGTTCCATCCGTCGTTATGATCGTGTCGCCAACGTGGTCGCGCAGGTCCGTGTATTTGGCAGGGTCCAGCTCCCACCCTGGTGAAAGCTCTACGACGCCTCCGTTGTAATTCTTAATGACATTTGGCTTTACGTTTGTTCCTGGTGCGTCACTTGCCGTGTCCATGTGGGCCATAAGGCCAACGCAGGGCTTGCCCTCCAGCCCTTTGGACGCAGGAATCCTGGCGATGACATAGCAATGATCGTCTAACTCCACGTCTTTAATACCGAGGTCTTTGAGCTCGGCGACGAGCAATTTGGCCAAGTCCCACTGCTTCTGGGTTGAGGGGATATCTTCGATATGACGGTCGCTTTGTGTGTCGAGTTTTGCGTAGCGGACAAAACGTTCCGTCAATGCAGGCACAAAAGCCTGGTTCAAATACTGGTTTTGGTTCTTCATAAGAGGGAGTATGGGCTAGAAACTTGAGCATTGCAACTGCTGGAATCGATATGGGCGCGCCGAAAAACCACCAAATGCTTGCTTAACGCCAGATTTTTTCTTATTATGGATTGAAATGGAAATACCAAAATACCCGGAATTTGCTCCCATAGACTTCTCGATGCGCGATTCCCTCTACCCAGCGCTCAACCTCAATAAAGACGGCATCTCGGAGTTCACCTTTGCGGGCCTCTATCTTTTTAGAAAGACCTACGACTACAAAATTGCACGCCTTGGTGAACAGGGCCTTCTCCTTGCAGGCACAAAAAATGGGCAGAGCTTTTTCTCCGCTCCGTGCTGCTTCCCTGATCCCAATGTTTTCGACGAGCTTATGCGGCGCTTCGATTTTATGAAGAATATGTCAGAAAGCCAGGCGCAAGCACATCGGATCGAGCTGGAAGGGCGGGGCTATATCGTTACTGAGGATAGAAATAACTTCGATTATTTGTACTATCGCAAAGACTTGGCCGAGCTGAGTGGGCGCGAGTATCATAAGAAGCGCAACCTCGTGAACGGCTTTATCAATACCTATGAGTGCATTCAGCGTCCACTCACCAAAGACAACGCGCGCGACGCCCTCGTGGTGCTGGACAAATGGCGCGAGGAAAGAGGTTCGGATGGAGATTACGCCTCTGCAAAGGAAGGAATCGAGCTTTTCTCTGAATTGCAACTGAGGGGCGCGGTCTATTACATCGAAGGCAAGCCTGTCGGGTACTGCATGGGCGAAGCGCTTGCCAAGGGCACGATGTTCGCGGTCCATTTTGAAAAAGCCATAGACGAATACAAAGGGATTTATCAGTTCATAAACCAGGCTTTTGCACAGTCGTTGCCTGCATATTTCAAGGTGATAAACCGCGAGCAGGACTTAGGCGACGAGGGCTTGCGCCAGGCAAAAATGACGTACAGGCCATTTGGCTTTGTAAAGAAGTATCGCGTGATGCGGCCGGATACACAAGATTTTGTGCCACGGCAGGTTAGCGAGCCAGCCGAGACGGGTCCGGGATGCGAGCATGATTGATATTCGCGCACTCGTTGGGCCTGAGATGGAAAAAGCACGCGATTTGCGTTGGCAGATCGCCGTGGATTTGTCCGAACGCTTCGATCTTGGGCACATCGAAGTGGCCTGCCTGACGCTGCTTGCGGGGGCAGGGACGAGGTGGGTAAAAAGCCTCACCGAGGCCAAGGCAAAGGCCAACACCGAGACCAAGGCCGATACCCACACCGATGTCGGGGCCATGCGTGTCGTTATAGATTTCCCTCTGTCGGCGCCACGAGGTCTTTATCCAGTAAAGAATTATATAAGTCGTATTGAGCCGCAGCCCCTTGTGCCTATGGCGGGTTACGCTATTGACGCATTCTTGGGGTTGGGCAGGCAGATTGTGGTGATACGAGGCTGGCAGGACGAGATTTGTTCTCAGGTACTTAAGCCTCTCCATATTTCTTGCAACGATGTGAGCTTTTTTGAACAGCAACTGGATGTCAACGGCAAGGTTGCCGGCCATGGCGATGCAACCTGGCAGGCCCAGGCTTTGTGGCAGGATTCAGACTATGTGCTCGTCAATTTCGGAGGCGACGCCAATTCACCGCTTACGGCTTTGGCTTCGCTCCTTGCTATGGCAGTGCTAGTCGACAGTAAAGAAGACGTGGCTTTACTTCTGCCTGTTGCACGAATAAAAAACCCGGCGTATCCGGTACTCCTTGATGACAAAGGCAGGCCAATAGGCTTTGGCCACAACAAACTCGGGGGCAAAACCGGCACGAGTGCCAGTGACGCCAGCGCACAAAAGAATGATGCCTATGCCTGCACCAATGTGGGTATTCGCGTGTATCGTGCTTCCGCTTTAGCCAAGGCCATTGCGGAGATTCGCGCGCAGTATTGGAATGCAACACGTGGTTATGCAATCCCGGGCAACGATCCGGAAGGGCACGAGTTCGCGTTGGACAATGTCGACGCCCTGCTCGCCGCCCAAGGCCGCGCCCGCGTCCTTCCAATCGCCCGGCCCGAAGAACTCACCCCCGCCAAGAGCTTCGACCAAATCCCCGCCTTCGAGGCCGCCATCGCCACCGTCAGGGCCGAATGGGACCGCTTTGTGGCCTCACACGCCCACCACGCCACCGCCCGCGGCCTCGCCCCGTATTTCGCGAAGCGCGGCGGCGAGCAGGGCGTCCCCGATTTCACTTTGTAACCACGCAAGCTCTGCCGTCCTCAGCCAGAAAATTCCCAGCCTTATCGGCTTGCCAGGGGCAAACTTCTCGGCCGCTCTACGGTAGAGCTCAAGCTGTACCGCATAACGCGCGCTTTCCTGCACGGCGTCCGACTTAAAATCAATGATGTCTATTGCATCGGTTCTCTCGACAAAAAGATCCATGCGCCCTTCGACCACCATATCGTCGACCTTGAGCAAGAATGGCTTTTCTGTCGTTATTGTGCAGGCACAGCCGAGCACAGGCACCTGCCTCCAATATTCTGAACCAAGAAAGCCCTGTGCAAGTTGTATTGCAAGAGAAACGGCGCGCGCGAGCTGCTCCCGCTCAAGCCCTTTTGCCACGGCGCGGCTTGGCGCAAACTCTGACCAAAAATCAGGGCCCGCACCTTGCTCACTCGCACCTTTTTCAAGCGCGATCTCGGCGCTTGGCCTAACCAGGCTTGCTCCGATTTCGCCAATATGTTCAGCCTGTAGCTGATGCAAAATACCCCATTCTACGGCATCGTGGCAGAGGGTGCCAAAACGGTCGGGCGGTATTGGCACATCGAAGGGCATTCGCCCAGTGCCCTGAATCTGCGCGCCGCCCTGCATCTGCGCGCCGCCCTGCATCTGCGCGCCGCCCTGCATCTGCGCGCCGCCACACACCTGTTCATCATCATGCGCCTGCGCGCTGCCCTGAATCTGCGCGCCCGCCGAGGCCTGTGCAGAGGCTGCCGCGTTCAGGGCCACGGTGCTCGTACGGATTCTTCCTTGCGGCACGGAAACAATGCGGGATTTCTTGTACGCAGCAAGAAAATCCCCTACAATCACCCCACCTTTGTGTTTCTGAACCTTGCCCACGTCTCCGATGGCCGAAGGCTCCAGATAGACTTTCTTAATCTGCTGTGTAGTTTGTTGCGCGCAATATCCTTCCAAATATGACATAAAAGCCTTAGGTGTCGGCTCATTTTTCATTCTCTTGCCAAAGAAGAAAAGATGGTCCTTTGCGCGCGTGCAGGCGACATAGAGCAACCTGCGTATTTCTGCTTCTTCTTTTTGTGATTCGAGTTCGCGGTTTATGTCGAAAAAGACGTTGTGCGACTTAGCTTCGGGCATATCGTACGGCTTTATGTCGATCGTTAAACCTTCTGGCAACATATGCCACAATTTTGTGGTACGGGAATTCAAGCCTGCGCTTTCCACCCATGGTATTATCACGATAGGGAATTCCAGCCCTTTGGCCTTGTGGATTGTCATAATCTGAACGCCATGCTGCCTAAGTCGCTTCACTGCAGAAGATTCAAAATCCCCACGTTTCCCCTCGATAAAGGGACGCAAAGCGGCGAGAAAGTCGCTCAAGTCCCCACCTTTGTCGTCGATGTTTGCAGCAATTTCAAAAAGATGATCGAATTGTTCGAGGTAAAAACTGGATTCCGACCTCGAGGCTATGTCCAGTCGTATGCCGGAAAAATGCCAGGCATAAAGCGCAACCTCTGCCACAGAACAGATTGTGACCTTTTGAGAAAGCGCCTTGTAGAAGGAGCTTGCCCTTTGCAGAACCTGTTTGTCATAATCGGCAAGATCAAATGTCTGTTCGAAAAGTTCCGGCGCAGTTGCCCCTTTGCAGTCCTCATCATACGCTGTCATGAGGGTCAAAAACCCTTCGTCGCTAATCCTACAAAGAGGCGAACGCAAGACTGCCGCAAACGCGAACTTGTCTGCAGGGTCTTCGAATAGCTTTAAAAGATAATAAAGGTCCTTGGCTGCGGATTCTTCAAAAAGGCTGCGCTGACTCTGGCTCTCAAATGGAACATCCAAAAGGCGCAGGTATTTCTCCAGTTTGCTTTGATTGGTTGTTGCCCGCAGCAAAATGGCAAAATCCTCATAACGGGCTGGCCCGTCTCTCCCTCTTATCGCCAGCTTCCCGACGCTGCTCCTGATAAAGCGGGCTATTTCCAGGGCGAGATTATCGTCGGCGTCCAGAAGTTCACCACGCCTTGCACTAAGGTTATCATCAGCAGGTGTGGGATCATCGCTTTCTGCCAAAGTTGTGTCACCAGCATCATTGCCGTCATCGGAATCGTCGTCGCTTTCGTCGTCGGAGTCTTGGTGTGTGTTCAAGTAGAAGTATGCGATTTGGCTTTCCGGTAAAAGGTCGGCGTACGCATTTGTATCGGCATGTCCCTGTTCATTGCCCAAGATGGGTTTGGTTTTTGGCGAATGCATTGCCACATAGTCCGCAAAATAGTCGCTTAAGTTCTCTTTTTGAAAGAGATATTCGGTAAGATCTTGCGCATGCTGCTTCTTCTTTGACTTGGTTTTTTGTTCAAAATGTACCGGAAGGGCATAAGAAAAGAAAGAATTAAAAAAATCGATAAGTCGACTTGAACTTCTGTAGTTAGTCGCAATTGTGAGGTTGTGCGATACAGGTTCGCCTGCAAGACTTGCACTGTCTTTTTGAACGGAATCGTCCAGATCTTGTGCAAGACGCTTAAAGACCGAGACGTCCGCGCCGCGGAATCTGTAGATTGATTGCTTTTCGTCGCCCACGAAAAAGAGTTTGTCCTGGGCAAGCGACTGTTTTTTTGGTATGTCTTCACTTACGACATCTGTACGTTCCGCAAGCAAAAACAGGAGGTCGCGCTGTAAATCGTTATTATCCTGGAATTCATCAATGAGAATGCTGTCGATTCCATTTTTCCATTTTTGGCGTAAGTCTTTTCTGCGCTTTAGGGTCTGGACGGCGCAGATTCCCAGATCTTTGTAATCCATGACATCGGCAGATCGCTTTGCTTGTGCACAAATCAAAGCAAACTCATCCAGACGGTCGATTATATCGTTATAGACTGGCAAAAAGTCTTCAAACTCCCGCAAGTCTTGGACATTGTGGCCTAAATCGCGCAGTGTCGAGGCAGCTTCCTTGATAGCCTGCTCATCGTCGGTTTTTTTGTACGAGCGCATTTCAAGCTGCAAAATGGGTGTGAGGGCAGCATCGAGTTGGGGAAAGCTACCTTCCTGTGGTTCGGTTGCTGCCCAGGATTCAAAGCCGCTCGCGGCAATAATGGCCGCCGTACAGTCTTTATTGTGTTGGCTCGACTTTACTGCTTCTTTTACAATTGATTTTGAAAGCTCAAGCATTCTAGCTATTAACGCTTGGAATGTTTGCGTCACAAGCAGCCTCATATTCGCTTTCATTGGCTCGAATTGTTTTGTAAGCAGTGCTTGGGGCGTCACGTAACGCTGTGCCACGTCTGCAAAAAGATCGTCTGCCACAGAATCCAGCGGGTGAGCGAGCAACAGTTCCGAAAGTCCCGGCTTTTGCGCGTTCTCCCTTACAAAATCTCTGGCAAGGGTTTGGATCAGGTCCGAGGCTTGCTCTTCGTCGATAGAAAAATCGGGTGTGTAACCAAAGTCTCGGGCGGCTTCGCGCACAATTCTTGCGCAAAACGAGTCCAGTGTGGTGATCTGAGCGTTGGAAAAATTAGCAAGCTGCGTCGATGCCCACGAGTCAGCGTCGTCCAACGAAGCGAGTCTTGAAAGCTCTGCATAAATCCTGCCATACATCTCCGCAGCAGCTTTGCGTGTAAAAGTGAGGGCCAGGATTCGCTCAACAGGGATCTTTTTGTCCATGACCAGGTGGACATAGCGGGCGGCCAAGGTGGTTGTCTTGCCTGCGCCGGCTCCAGCAGTCACTACGCAGTTGACCTTGGCAGAAACGGCGCGTGCCTGCTCTTCATCGAGGCGCATATGCGGGATATGGATAAAGGTAGTCATAGATACTCCAGCGCAAAGTGCGCCCTGCATAAGGCCTTCCACTGGCAGGCATCGCATGCATGCTTTGACGGGCTAATCTTCATGAATTCACCATTCCTAATAGATTGAGCTGACTTTTCGAGCATATTCCGCACGGCCGTTCGTTCCTGGGCAAATTCCACAGGGTTTTTTGTCCTATATCTTTTTGTTTCGCGCGCTGGCAACCATTGTTGCGTCGTCGAAAAAACACACACTGGTTTTGCACTTTCAACTGACCAATAGAAGGCAGTCTCGACGGTCTCGCCTTGCGAGGTGAGAATCTCTGTGTAAGCGGCAAGCTGCATGTCCTCAAGCTTCCCTTCGTCGTCTAGATAAAAGTCCGTCCTTTTTGGGGTGTTTTTTTTCTTAAAGTCTATGAGCGCGAGCGTGTGCCCATTTTCCACATTTCTTTGCGCAATGCGGTCGGCGCGGCCTTCCAACACTGCACCTGCAGATTCGTCGTCCAAGTGCAACGGTACCTCAAAGTCTCCGATGGACCAGCCTTCTTCCTCAAATGCGACTTCAAACTTGATAAGACTCTGCAATCTGTTTTTAATCCTGGAAAAGCTGGATCTCAAAGCAATTTCAAGGGCCGGTCCACAATTTCTAATGGTTTGTGCAAGAGCCTGTTCTAGTGCCTTGTCGATAATCGTGTCATAATCGGAAAGCCTCGTTAGCATAAATCGCCCATCGCGAGTCTGTACTTCGGAAAAGAGCCTTGCAATCGCGTTGTGCGTCATTGAGCCTTCTGCAAGCTCAAGCGTATTGCTTTCCTGAACTACTAACCCTGGCAAAACAGAAATAAGCCACTTAAAGGGGCAATCAGTGTAGAATGACAGCCTGTCGGGGTTAAAAACAGCTTTGCCCTGACTGAATGCTCGAGGCAGTTTAGTCAAAAGTCCAATCAGTCTGGAAGAAGTTGCCGTTGTCTCAACCGAGGTTTCTGATGCAGCAGGTTTAGCAAGGTGGGGCCCTTGTGACGCTGCGCCTTGTACTTGTATCAGTCTTGGTACGAGATAGCTTTCTGATCCGTTAAATAGACCCAGGGCTGCATTTTTTATGTACCAGGGTAGCGCTTGGGGAATGAGGCTCGCGTTGCCAGAAAACCAGGCAGCTTCCTCAAGGTCTTCCGGAGAAAGGCTTGTGTCTTCAGGCGTGGTCAGATCGACTTCAGAGGCTTTTACCTGTGCAAACCACGCATTCGGTACCGAAAAACCGCTCAATCCTTCATTTGCATGGCAGAAAATCGCATGGTTGACGTCAAAGGATTCCATAACGAGCGCGTCCGAAATGGCTACCAGTTCTTCTTTTTTAAAAACTTCCTGCGGGAAATCATTTAGCCACGTCGTAAAGCCCTGCAGCGAATCCTGCGAGCATTCCAGAACAAAGTGAATTGCGCTGGCCGTCAGTACCCCCGTCTGATAAGAAAAGACCGAAACCTTGTCAAGGTTAGAAACAGGCGGATTATAAACGACCATATCGAGCAGCGAAAGGAAAGTGGTAAAAGCGTTCGCTGTCTGCAGCTTGAGCCTGGCTTCATATTCCACAAGCCTGTCGAGCTCGTCCAACGTTCTTTCCAGGCTTGCTGCAACGCTGGGAGGCAGTGCAGACTCGTCGAGGAAGCGCTGCCTAAAGTCGAAAAGCGTCGTTCTTACAAGCAAGAAGTTCTTGGCTGCAAGAATCGCATCACAGCTTTTTTTAAGTTCGGAATAGAAAAGAAAAGCTTCGTCGGACTCCTTTGCGTTGTGCGAAATTGAAATTGAAAAAGTTGACAACCACAATTTCGACATATAATTTCTGTCTGACGAATTTTCAGGGATGGAATACTGCTCGCCTAAATGGATCAAATCGACTGCTGCGGCACGTTGTTTCCACGAAAATGCGCCGATACCTATGAGGTTGCGCAAACTCTGTAGCGACAGTCCTTCAGAAGCGGTTCGGGCAAGTGCACTAAGAAGCTGGCCAAAAGGATAGCTTGAAAGTCTGGCTCCAATTCTGAACTCGATGGGCACGTCCCACGATGCGGCTGCCTGTGCAAGATAGGCTTTAGTCCTGGGGGATAATACCGGTACCGAGATGGCAATTCCGCTCGGTTTTGTTCCCTGTTCAATTAAAGCCTTACAGGTTCCGAAGACCCAGTCGAATTCTTGACGGAAGTTGCCAAAGTGCAGAAGGGTGGGGCCGGCAGCCGATGGCTGTGGAACACTAGCCGCTTCAGGCGGCTTCGTCGTCATCAATTCAAAATGTTCATTCGATTTTAGAATCTGGGCATAGTGGGCGTAGGAAAACGCAAGCTGCGGCGCAAAAACAAAGTAACACATATCGTCATGGTCAAAGTCTGGCGCGTAGTGTAGGGGCTCGTATGCGTTGTGCGATATCAAAAAGCGGTCATAATCGTCATTTAAGATAAGAAAATCCCTGGTTTCTTGAGAGATCTGACCAATGACTTCGCTCTCGAGCGCTGAGCGGGCTCTGCCAGCAAATGCCCTCAAATAGGGAGCGACGCGCGCCAAAAAGCTGATTTGCGATTTTGTTGCGGGAAAATCGGGTTTGGCAAGTGCCGTGAGGATCGGCAGAGAAGGATTTGTACCGCCCGATACTCGGCTGTCGGCATTGCTTTTCGTAATACCGCTCAAAACGCCTGTTGCCCACAAGAGCCGCAGGGCCTGATCTGCAGGCGTCTTGTCCAACGGCAGAGCTCTATCCCGTGCCTGAGCAATCAGCACATCGAGGCTCAAGAAGCGGTCTGCCTCTATTGCATCGACAGCTCCGTAGCGTAAAAGTGCCTCAGCCCAAGAATCCGCAGAGGTCTGAGTAGGAAACACAAAGCGTACTTTTCTGTCGCCGAGCGCATCGAGTATGACTTTGCCCAGTGAGGATGTGCATGGGTTTTGAGTAGAAATTCTCATCATTACCTTATCATTGCCTTAATCCGCCGAAAAATCGGCCGCATTACCGAAACAATTCATTATATCGAAATAGGTTGTAACATCAATCAAAAAGGCGCCTAACCCTTATCCTAACCCTTATCCTGTTCGGCTAAAAGATCGATAAGTTGCTCAATCTTAAAGCCGCTCGGCTCTTCAAGTGCCTTTATGGCGTCACACATTGCGCAAATTGCAGCGATGTCCGGTTTGTTAAACGCCTCCAATTGGCGCTCGGACAATTGATGCTCGGATTGCGGTTGCTGCTGCTTTTGCTGCTCAGGATTTTGTGCGACATAGCGCTCAACCAGGCTTAAAAGCGGCGCAAGTTCGAGTGTGGCTTCCAGTTTTTCCTGGTTAAAGTACTCGACCCCTTCCCAGGCATTGATTCCAAGGGCAGTTTTGGCTTCAGCGTCCATCCTGGCCCACCGCAGGAGCTCGATACTGCGTTCGACAACGTCCTTCCTGTGTCCAACTTCCGTTTGAGTGCATTGCAGGGAGGGCGTTTCAGCATTCTTGCTTTCCTTGTCTCCGGCATCACGTCCAGGGGCCAAAGGTTTAAGCTGAGTGCGGTCGGACACAATTTCGGGCGGCTCTTCCAAGACCGCCGGGCGGGTCGCAAAAGCAAAGAGTATGGAACACAGAGCTGCTTTGTCTATGCGGTCCAGTGCAAGTGGCGAATCCTTACTGCCGTCGCACAACGCCTCAGTCATTTTTTTGCGGAGCAGGAACTTGTCCAGCAAAAACCGCAATTCTGCGGTACGGTTACCAGAATCTTCAACTTCTGCTGTGGCCAAAACAAAACAATAATAGAGCAGGGCATACAAGGCACGATCGGATTCAAATACACGTGCGACATGCGACGTCATCTTAAAGCTTGCCTCTGCAACGAATGCCATGCCAGATTCTAGCCTTGCGCGGCACTGTACAGCTGCATCGATGGTTGGTTCAGGAGACTCTTCTACTGCCATAGCCTGAGCCATGCGCGAAAAGAACGTTTCTGCGAGGTCGCCTACTCTGTGAATCTCGTTCTGTATTCGGTTTATCCGGTCGGTATCTTTGTCTCTCAACACGGAAACAAAGCCATTGAGGGATGCGAGCGTATCCATAAGGCTGCGATACAATTCTGGCCTCGATGCTTCTTCGAGCGCGGAATCAAGGTCCCGAATGCCTTGACTGTCCAACATTTCGTAAAGCCGTGCGTAGCTGCCATCAAAGTCGTGGACGCGCACAAAATCGACAAACACCTTTGCCTCGTAACCCTCCAGAGCCACTGGCCATCCGTCGGACTGTAGTTTTGCGCAAGAATACACATACGAGAGCCCGCTTTTTACTTCTTGAACGACGAGGTAATTGCCGCTGCGCGGGTCCAGGTCAAGCGCCTGAATCAATGACTCACGCCGCAAGCTTTTGCCTGCCCCGCCATCTTTGACCGCATATTGGCAGGACAAAGAGATTTTTCCGGACGTGCGCTCCCAGTGGTTATTGTAAAAAACGAGAGCGCGCTTGTCGCCCACGCCGTTGGAATATGCAAATACATTCTCGTCCACATAGCCTGCGGGCGTATAGAAGTCGTAAAGGTAGAAGTTCTCAACTTCCGCAAACAGTCTGCGCATTCGCACAAGCGGGAAGATTTCGCGCTCGTGCCGTTCTATGAGCGCGAGGTTAGGCTTTTCGTCGCGATAGGAGCGCCTGTATTCCATGCCGTATTTTTCGGTAAAGCCTTCAATCTGCCCGTGGCCGAACATGGGCAAACCCGGCATGGTCACCATCATCGTGCAGACGCCAAAGTACTTGTCGCCTGCGCCGAATTGATTGATCGCGGTCTCTTCGTCTGGATTGCTCATAAAGTTGACATAGCGCTTCAGTATCTGCCTGTCGAATTCCTGGGTGTTTTTTATGGTGAGGCGGTACATCGAGTTCTTTTCGTCTTTGAGCATATTCATAAAGGCGGAATTGTAGACTCGATGCATACCGAGCGTTCTTACAAAATAGCCTTCCATCATCCAGAAAGCTTCTGCCAAAAGCAGCGTGTCTGGGGCTCTTACAGCGCATTCGTCTACAACCTCGCGCCAGAACTCGTTGGGCATTGCCTTGTCAAAGGCTTCGTCGCTCATAGCGAATTCTGACCTTGATGGTATTGCCCCACCGGCACCGGGCGCTGGGTACCACAGTCTCCTTATGTGCTGTTTTGCAAGCACCATGGCCGCATCGAATCGGATGATGCTGAAATGCTGGGCAACATGGAGGATTTTTTCTTTTACCGCGGCCCGCGCTTCCGGATTGAGGAAGTCAATCTGGGCGGTATCGTTCCACGCCATGCCGGTGCCGTCATTGCCGTGGTAGATGTAACGCACCTTGCCGCTGCGCCTGTCCATGCGTTTAAACACGACAGCCGCGTCGGAACGGGAATAGTAGTGGTCTTCGAGCCAGATACCGATATTGGGATCGTCGGACAGGTCGGGCCCGTTAAAGGTATAGGACGGGTAGGGGCAATAGTCGAGGCCCATAAAGAGCTCAGGTCGGTTACGCACCCAATCAGAATCGATGCCGGTGTGATTGGGAACCATGTCCGCGGCTAGGCGGATGCCCCGCCACAGGCAGCGTTCGCGAAGTCTGTCCAGGGCAGGCCAGCCGCCGAGCTCGTCGGAGATGTCGTAGTCGTAGAGGGCGTACGCCGAAGCCGCGGCTTCGGGGTTGCCACACAGCTTTTTGATCTTTTCGCTCGCCCTGCTGCGCTGCCAGATTCCGATGAGCCAAAGGCCATTGATGCCCCGGCGGGCAAGCACATCGAGTTCTTCGTCAGGGATATCGTCCAGCTTGACGATGGGACGGCCATAACTCTCTGAAAGCTGATGGAACCAAACGAGCACATTCTTGGCGATGAGCACTAAAGACGGCATCCAGTCGCTGTCGGGGGAGAATTTTTCGTATTCATGACGCATTGAGCGGTAGTCGTATGGTCGCACAGGCCCGGGCCCAGGCGGAAAGCGTGGCGCCTGTTCTTCTTTAATGAGATCCAAGCTGGTCAGAATTCGCAGCCCGATCGTCTCCAGAGTAGCGCCCCAGTTCTCTTTGATCCACGCCAGTTGTTCGGCAAGCGAATTGGGTGCCATTTTTGCAGGCAGACGCAGCAGGCTTATGATGTCCTGTTCCATGCCGGAGGGACCAAAGGTTGGCATTGTCTTGCTGGCATTCTCTATTGCTGCGATGGCCTCAAGGTAGAGCGTATTTGCCGTCAGTGTATCCGGAACCGGCTGGTCTTTTCTGTCACCATCGTCAAAAAGAAAGCGGAATGGAGCAAACGCTGGATTCTCGTTGGCTAGACGCAGAAGAATTATCTCTTCCAAAACGAGCTCCCTATTGGACACGCCATTTTCCTGGCTCGTGAGTTGGTTGCCTTTTTTTGTTGCGCCAAGATCATCCCGGGAACTGGAAGATAACCAGTTTTCGTAATCGGTAACGCCGCGATACACGTCGCGGGGCGGGAATTCTCTTCCAAACTCTTTGAGCAACTTTTCATAGTTGCCTCTGCCGAGTTTGGCAATCACCGCCAGCTCGAATTCACGAATTGCGTCTTTCTTAGTTGTCTCGCGGTAAAGTTCGAAAACAAGATGCAGGATCTCATCGATAAGCGCCATCGCATTGAGGTTCCCGGCGCTGATTTTTGACACGTCCTGGCCTTTTATCGTGCCAAAAGTCCGCATCTTTTCGGCCAGGACCCGTGCGGAGAGGAAGTCCGGAAGTATCAGGTTGCCAGTGGTTCTGAAAAGCGAGGCCTTTGTCCCCAAAAGCGAGCGAATATCTGCCCTTATATGGAACTCCATTATCCGGTCGCCACAGTAGGGCTGTGCCTCTTCAGTTGCACCTGGACACGATCCCGATCTGATCTGTTCCGGGAACTCAGGGAAACCCTTCAGCCGACAGACCAGCACTCTCTCGTCTCTTGAGCTTTCCAAGCCGGGCACGACCTTATATTGCACCTGTGTTTTGTGGATTGCTTCCATACCATTGACTATAGTCTGTCAAAGGGCTCTACACAAGTTGGAATCGTTTTTCGTCACAAGAAAACGAACGATAGCTTTCAAGACTACACAGGGCGCTTCGTGGCTGTTATACTGGTTTGCGAGCCTGAGTTGTGTGGAGGCGAACGTGTCTGTTTCTGTTGAGCACGAAAAAAGAAAAAACGAAATCCTGGATAAGGCGTTGGAAGTTTTTGAAATCGAGGGTTACAAAGACACCACTTTTCAGAAAATTGCGGAACGCTGTGGCATTACGCGGACCATCCTGTATCTTTACTTCAACAACAAGACTGACATTTTCAATGCCTGCATAAAACGTTTCTTAAGCAAGCTGGAATCTGAGCTGGTCGAGGTTGCCAACAGCCAAAGCTTGTCGTCGCACGACAAACTGCTTAAGATTGGCACCTTGGTCGTCGAGATTTGCCAGGAAGAAACGCGGATGCTCTCTGTTATTGTCGATTACCTCTTGCGCCTCAGGTCTGGTGGCGGCGATCCGGACGAAAAGATACGGCGCAGAACCATAAAGATGCGTCATATTTTTGCCTACGTCCTAATCGAAGGGAAAAATCGCGGCGAAGTCTCCAAAGATATCTCGGTCAAAGCCGCCTGTGAGCTTTTTTATGCCCTCATAGAGGCGGTGGTCTTTAGGCTGACAGTCCGCGGCAAAAGAGAGGTTCAAGAGCTCCAAGAACCATTGGAGCTCCTCGTCTCAAGGCTGAGCCCTGTCGGCGAGCATCATGCCGGCCCTCATGATCAGTGCTGACCACCAACGCCCGAGCTCTCGCCTAAGTCCAGAAGCGGCATGGCTTTTGCCTGGTCTTGTGTCAAAAGTCCAAACTTGACCTTATCCATCATGGAAGAGCGTGCCACAACTTTTGCGGTAAAGAGGCTCGAGATGTTCTTTTCGTAGGTTAGGACGCGTGAAATATAGTCCAGCGTTTTTACGGGGGCGCCCTTCTGGGTTACGCGCGTTTTGCCGGCGTTATACATCGCCAAGGCAGCCACCTCATTCCCTGTGGTGTCAAGCGCGTGTTTAAGGTACTTAATCCCTTCCTTTGCGTTGTATTGTGGATCGAACGCCTGTTGTTCGGTCATTTTCGGGAAGGTTAGGGAATTGAGCTGGAATAGACCACGGTCCACCGTGTTGTCGTTGATGTTCACAGCCTTTGGGTTAAAACGGCTTTCTTCGTATGCCAGTGCAAAAGCGAGGCTCGTGGGTACCTTTTGCTTTACGGCATTGTCTAGAATTGCCAGTGCGATAGGTTTTGAATGCGTAAGCTCCGCGAAAAAGTCAACGACTGTTGGTTTTGTTTCCGACCTACTGTAGTAAAGCGCAATGGTGTCGGCGGTACTTTTTTCTTCTATACTTTCCGGCAGGCGCTCGGTGTTGGTCACGAGGGAAAGTACCTCGCTATCGATCTGTATATCCCTGCTGGAAGATGGCACACAGGATGATAAAAGCAGCAGAACTAGACTGAATGCCGCGCATAAGAACACCGCCCCTTTGGCCCTTTGTTGCTTATAGTACGGTTTCCTCAAATAAGAACTCCTTGATTCTTTCCCCCCTCAAAACCCCCAAAGAATAGTAAAGAACATTTTTATGGATATTGAAAACTTGGTCAAGAGGTTGAAAATGATATGATAACTCACTACTAAATAAGCAATAAATAAAATGTGATAAACTGGTCTTGATCTTCTGGCATGCCACAAGCTGCTCTTTTGGGCTTAACAAGGTGGGTTTTTGGCCACATACTTCTGTCTATGTCCAGAAGCAAGGCGCCTGCCAAACGCGAGTCTCTCCTTGCGGCCGCCAAGCGGTTTTTTGCCACGAAAGGTTACGAAAACACCTCCATGCAGGACTTGGCTAATGCGGTCGGCGTGCCGGTAGGCAGCGTCTACACATATTTTGCCTCAAAACAGGCGCTTCTTACTGCCGTTATAGAAGAAGGTTGGGCCGAGTTCTCGAATCAGCTTGCACAGGGCCTGGCGGCGTATAAGACATATGAGACATATGAGACATCAGGTGACAGTGCATTAAGTGCGCTTCAACAGCTTTCGTTTTTGATCGAAGTGGCGCTTCCGCGCCTTTTCTCAGATGTGGACCTTATCTCCATTCTTTTTGCGGAGGCTGGAAGGGCGTCCAATTTGGAGGCGAAGCTCAATCAACTTACTGAACTGGTCATATCGATCATAGAGGCTTATCAAAAAAGCAAAGGGCCGCCTCAAGTCTTGGACCAGCAGGCAATTAAGACCGAACTAGCCATCTTGTTCCTGGGAAGCCTGGAAGCGGTGCGGCTCCAAGCCCATGCGGGGATTGGAGTCCAGTCTCAGGATGTACTTGCGGTCCTGCAAAATGTTGTGGAAGCCACCTTGGGTTGTTCGCTTCCTAAGTCGAGCTGTTCGCTTCCTGGCACGGAAGAACCCGCAGAAAGTGCACCCGGGCATCAATAGCTACATTAATTTACAGTCGCAAAAAGAATTGGCAAGAATGAGCTTTTCCGCAGTATCCATCTCCGGACCGCCGGCCTCACTAAGCTCACCCATGGTACGTATTTGTCTGTCTTACATTGCACTTCCCGATAATAGTCCTCAAGACTCTTGCTTCTGAAGTGCAGTACTGAGTCCGCAAAATCCGAATCCGCATACCAACCACAGTGAAAGCCCGACTTTGCAAAGGCGCAGTCCGGCAGGAATCCAGAATCTCCCAGACCAAAATAACTAAAGATCCTATCAAGATAAGCGCGAAATATCGTGCGGCAGGCTGCCCCACCGCCTATATCGAAGATCCGCGTTTCGGGCAAGACTTCCGTCGTGGCTGCGTGAGCAAAGGCGCGTCCGGCATCCAGAGTGTGCACCACCTCGAGCCTGGTTTTAGGTGGCATGTGAAACATCAGTGGATCGAATTGCAGCCATTCGGGCGAAACGACATAGGAGAGGCGCAAAACCAAGGCAGGTACGTCAGAGCCAAGGACGAGTTTTTCGCTTTCTATCTTTGTTTTGCTGTAGATGTCCGAAGATTGGAACGCATCGCTTGTTTTTATCCAAAAATCCTCAAGCCGATCGCCATACGTGGCTATGCTGGAAGCCAATACCAGGCGCGCGGGCTTTTCCAGACTTGCATTGGCATCGATGACGTTCTTTGTTCCTCCTACATTGATCTGCCATGTAACTTCAGGGTTGTTGTCCGAGGCAGGGGGGATCAAGGCCGCAAGGTGGATGATTGCATCTGGCAATCCAGCACCCTGAAGATGGTTGAGAACATTCTCAACTTCTTTATAATTCCTAATATCGCAATAACTTATTTTTATTCTCTCTCTTTCTGAGGGGTAGAACCTGCGCAGAAAGCTTTGAGCCTTTCTACAGGCTGCAGGAGCTTCAAGTATGGTAACCGAGTGCCCTTCTTCAATGCAGGCCTTTACGGTGCTTTTCCCTACGTTTCCAAGCCCCCCAGTCACAACAATATTCATGTAAGGCCTCCTCAGCCTGAGGACTCCCACTGTGGCTTCTTATGGCTTTTCTAACCTCGAACCATCTATAAACTTGTTTGCCACCTCATCTCTATAATAAATAAATGAATGACCATTCAAGTAACATAAAATCTTTCGGCCAAGCCAAGAGACGCTCGAGTCGTGCCCCTTATTGACCCTATTTGCTTCGCCAAAGTAAACTTGCTTCCATGATTACCATCAATGAACTGCGCTCCAAATACATAGAATTCTTCAAGTCGAAAGGCCATGTGGAAATAAGTGGTAAATCGCTCATTCCTGAGAACGACCCGACCGTGCTCTTTACCACGGCTGGCATGCACCCCCTTGTGCCGTACCTCCTGGGCGAGCCACATCCTGCAGGCAAGCGCCTGACCGATTATCAGAAGTGCATCCGCACAGGCGATATAGACGCGGTGGGAGACACAAGCCACCTCACCTTTTTCGAAATGCTCGGCAACTGGTCGCTCGGCGATTACTTCAAGAAAGAAGCGATCTCCTGGTCCTTTGAGTTTTTGACGAGCCCTCAATACCTTGGCATCCCTGTGGAAAAACTTTCCGTAACGGTATTTGCCGGTGACGGGACCATCCCTCGGGACGAAGAATCCGCCGCAATCTGGAAGTCGCTCGGGCTTCCGGAGGACCACATCTATTTCCTGCCCAAAGAGGACAACTGGTGGGGGCCTGCCGGAGAAACAGGCCCGTGCGGTCCGGACACCGAGATGTTTGTGGACACCGGCAAGGAACCCTGTGGCCCCGAATGCAGGCCGGGTTGCCATTGTGGCAAGTACTTTGAGATCTGGAACGACGTCTTCATGCAGTACAACAAGACGGCCGCGGGCAATTACGAGCCGCTAGCCGCGCCTTGTGTGGACACCGGCATGGGCATAGAGCGAACCGTGGCAATGCTGCAGGGAAAGGATTCAGTCTACGATACCGAGGCTTTTGCGCCTATTTTGGCCCTGCTTGGGGATATATCGGGCAAGCGGTACGGCGCAAAAGAAAATGATCCGGAAGTTGATAAGAGCTTCAGGATCGTTGCAGACCATGTGCGCGCCGCCACCTTCATTCTTGGCGATCCGAAAGCCGTGATGCCGTCCAATGTAGGAGCAGGCTACGTGCTGAGGCGCCTCATCCGGCGAGCGGTCCGGCATGGCAAAAAGCTCGGCATTGAAGGGGTATTCCTGGCCAAACCCGCCGAGGTTGTGATCCAGAACTACGCAGGGGCATATCCCGAGCTCATTGAAAATCGCGAACGCGTCCTCGGGGAGCTCGCTCGAGAAGAAGAGAAGTTCCTGGAAACCCTCCAAAAAGGCGAAAAAGAGTTCGAAAAGATGCTGCCAAACCTGCTCAGGAATCCTCAGAAGATTATGTCCGGAAGGCTTGCATTCAAACTTTACGATACCTACGGCTTTCCCATCGAGCTCACCGAGGAGCTCGCCGCTGAAAATGGGCTCAAGGTCAATCGGGAAGAATTCGACGAGTCGTACAAGAAACACCAGGACCTTTCCCGCGCGGGAAGCGAACAGATCTTTAAGGGCGGCCTGGCGGATCATTCCGAGATTTCCACGCGCTATCATACTGCGACGCACCTCTTGCACCAGGCCTTGCGCACCGTGCTTGGCGATCATGTCGCCCAGAAGGGCAGCAACATCACCGCGGAACGTGTTCGTTTCGATTTTTCTCATCCGGCGCCTATGACCAAAGAGGAAATTGCCAGGGTCGAGCAGATCGTCAACGAACAGATCCAGCGCGACTTGCCCGTTACAATGCAGATGATGCCACTCGAGGATGCCAAAAAGGCGGGAGCCATTGCCCTGTTCGGCGAAAAGTACGAACCAATCGTCAAGGTTTATACGATTGGCGACTTTTCAAAAGAAGTCTGCGGAGGGCCACATGTAACCCACACCGGCGAGCTTGGCAAGTTCAAAATCATAAAGGAGCAATCCTCCAGCGCGGGGGTGCGGCGAATCTACGCGGTTCTGGAATAACTGAATAACTGGGGTAAGCTTAAGAAAACTTCCCTTGAGCCTGTGTACCTGCACTTTACGCTCAACCTGATGTCAAGAGCCTTGCTCTTTCATGGCCCTCAGGCCCTGGAAGACAAGGCCTTTTTCTTCTCTGATTGAGCGCAGAATCCATGGCCCTTCACACGCTCTTTGTTCCCACCAGACTTGGCGTACAAAACTCTCTAGCCCTTCCTCGACGCTTAAGAAATCGTCCTGACTCCACTGGCAGAAAACATAGTCCTGAGCTGGCAGAACATAGGAGTTGGGTTCTCCCGTTCGGAATGGCATCAAAACCATGCCTCCTGCAAAAAGCGGCTCAGGAAGCGGGGTTGCGAGTTTAGGCCCCTGCGCTTCGTCATCCACGACGAGCTCATCGTCGCCAAATAGCCTGATGCTGTCCAGTTCAGTTGGAGCACCGGCTGCATAGAAAAGGGGCTTTTGCAAGTGTAAACGGTATAATGTGATCTCGGCCATGACGGGTATTCTGCTCAGGAACCGTTGCTTTAACAAGTCCTTGTCGCCGGAGGCACTGGAGACTTTCTGAAAGCAGGTGAGTTTCCTCTGGAAATAAATCCTGCGTCGTGATACGCTTCTAATTCAATGGGACTCCTAGACAGCATTCAATCTCCGGCTGACCTCAAGGGTTTGACTGGTAAAGAATTATATAGGCTTGCGGCCGAGATCCGGCAACGAATTATCACAACTGTAAAGACGAACGGCGGGCATCTTGCTTCAAATCTTGGTGTCGTCGAACTGACCATTGCCATCCATCGGGTTTTCGAATCTCCGGTCGATGAAATAGTGTGGGACACTGGCCATCAAAGCTATACACACAAATTGCTCACGGGGCGTTCCGTCGAGTTTTCTCAGATCCGTAAAAAGGGAGGGCTGTCTGGCTTTCCAAAGCGGTCGGAGAGCCCGCACGACATCGTCAACACGGGGCACGCGTCCACATCTCTTTCCTCTGCGCTTGGCCTCCTGGAAGCCAAACGGAGAAAACAGGAACCCGGTTGCGTGATCGCTGTCATTGGGGATGGAGCACTTTCAGGCGGCATGGCTCTGGAGGCGCTCGGCAACGTCAGTCAGCTCAAGTTGCCACTCATCATCATCTTAAACGACAACAAGATGTCTATTTCTCCCAATGTGGGTGCCATTTCCCGGTACCTGTCGCGCTTGTCTGCCAGTTCGCGGTATCAGGCATTTCGAACGGTGTTTGATAACGGAGTGGCAAGCATTCCGCGGATCGGCAATACACTTTTGGGGGTTGTCAATCGAACAAAGCGCGCCATCAAGGCCATCTTTTTTAAGGATAACTTCTTTTCCGATTTGGGTTTTGAATACGTAGGGCCCATAGACGGACACAATCTCCCCGTGCTCATAAGCATTTTTGAACAAGTCAGAGAATTAAACCGGCCCGTTGTCGTGCATGTACTTACAACAAAAGGAAAAGGCTTCGAAAAGGCAGAAGAAGACCCCGAGGCTTTTCATGGCGTGGCTCCTTGGAGTGTCCGGAATGTTACCATCCGGCAGAATCCGTCTTTTACACAGGTTTTTGCCCAGACAATGACGGAGCTTGCGGCATCGAATCCAGATGTCGTTGCCGTTACCGCAGCCATGTGCCTTGGCACAGGCCTCGAGGGCATGAAGACCGAGTTTCCCAACCGCGTTTACGATGTTGGCATAGCGGAACAGCATGCCGTTACCTTTGCGGCCGGTCTCGCGGTGGGTGGCTTAAAGCCTGTTGTAGCCATCTACTCGACCTTTTTGCAGCGTGCAGTCGACCAAGTGTGGCACGACGTCGCCCTTAACAAGTTGCCAGTCATCTTTGCGTTGGACAGATCCGGTGCGGTGGGCGAGGATGGAGAAACACACCAGGGAATCTACGACCTCGCGCTCTTTAAGACCATGCCCAACACGACTATTTTTGCGCCGTCTTGCGCCGCCGAAATGCGCATGGCCCTGAGTGCCGGCCTAAGCGGATCCGGAGGGCCGACAATCATCCGCTACCCTAAGGCTCAAGTCGAGAATGACGACCCTGCGAGTAAGGCACCTCTTCAGCCCGGCCGCGGCGTGTTTCTGCGCAAGAGGCCGGCTGCCAAGACCCTGGTTTGTGCGCTCGGTCCACTGGCTCAAGTTGCTGCCAGGGTTTCCGACCGCCTTGCAGTAGAGGGTTTTACTGTTGACGTTTACTCTATCCGCTTCGCTTGCCCATTGGACCAGGCTTTCTTGGCTTCCATTTGTACGCAATATACGTCAATCCTGACGGTTGAAGATGGTGTCGCTTGTGGCGGCGTTGGGGAGAGTATTGTCTCTCTACTTGCGCAACATTCGATACAGGCGCGGTTTACTGTGCTCGGCTTTGACGCTGTACCCGCTCCTCAGGCAACCCGGGAGGAGCTTCTGCACGACGCTCATCTTGACGAGTCAGGGCTCTATGCTACGCTCAAAGCAACTTTTGCAGATAATGTGCATAATCAAAACTCCGAAGAGGTCATTCAAGCTCATGAATCTTATTACGTTGCCCAGAGGTAGGACACTCGACTTAAGCCAAAGGCCGCTCGTCATGGGTATCCTCAATCTAACGCCTGATTCTTTTTTTCCGGGAAGCAGGATACAGGATCCAGACATCGCTGCGGAAAAGGCACTTAGCCTGCTGGAAGAGGGGGCAGACATTCTAGACTTGGGAGCAGAATCTACCCGTCCCGGTTCCGAAGAGGTCTCGGAAGACGAGGAATTGCACAGACTGCTGCCGGCCCTCAAGGCTCTTAGGGCAAGGTCAGCTGCCATCATATCCATCGATACACGCCACGCAGGAGTGGCAAAAGCCGCGTTGGACGAGGGCGCCGACATAATCAACGATATATCCGCTCTGCAGGATCCTGCTATGACAGAAGTCGTTGTCAGGAGCGGGGCAGCAGTTGTACTCATGCACATGTTGGGGAACCCCAAACACATGCAAGATAACCCCGTTTACGTGGATTGTGCCCAAGAAGTATTGGATTTTCTCCTCAATCGTGCCAGGGAAGTGATCGAAGCCGGTGTACAACCATCTCAGATTATTCTGGATCCAGGTTTGGGCTTTGGGAAAAAGATCGAGCACAACCTGGACATCATGCGGCGGCTTTATCTCTTTGTTGAGTCGGGCTATCCTGTCTTAATAGGCGCATCGCGCAAACGGACGATAGGCGAACTGACTGGCAAGCCTGTGGAAGAACGCCTGGCAGGCAGCCTTGGAGCAGCCTGTGCCGCCTGTGCGCAAGGTGCAAGCATTGTGCGGGTACACGACGTCGGTGCCACCAAAGATGCCCTTGCTGTCTTTAAGGCCATGATGCCCAACGCAAACGGCAGAACCTAGGAGCACGAATGGATATCAGCGCGATTTCCACGTTTTTCTCGACCTATATCAGCCCCGTGCTCGATGTCCTCTTACTTGCCTTTCTTATTTACAAAACATATCAGATTCTCGTAAAAACGCAGGCTATCCAACTGATAAAAGGCCTTCTCATTGTGGCCGGCATTTACGCCGTGGCCTTTTTTTTGCGGCTTCCCACGGTCAGTTGGCTTATGGGAATACTCGCGCCTGGCCTCCTTGTGGGTTTGGCCATCGTTTTTCAACCCGAATTACGTAAGATTTTTATGCGACTTGGCCAAGGCAAGCTCTTCAGGTCGGGTCCGCAACCCAAGGCGAGTCAGATTGAAGCCGTCGTAACTTCGTGTGAAATCCTCTCGCAGATGCGCAGGGGCGCCCTCATAGTTTTTGGCAGAAATGTCAGTCTAAAAGAAATCAGCGATCGTGGCGTCAAACTCGATGCGATTCTCTCTTCAAGCCTCATCGTGTCCATCTTTGCGCACGACAATCCCCTTCACGATGGTGCGATCGTCATTCAAGGCGGCAGAATCGCTTCTGCGGCCTGCTTCCTGCCACTTTCCGATCAGCAGGACATCAAGAAGAGCTTTGGCAGCCGACACCGGGCGGCCCTCGGCATGAGCGAGGAATCCGATGCGGTGGTGGTGGTCGTGTCGGAAGAAACAGGCGCAATTTCGCTTGCCTACGATTCCAAACTCTACTATGGGTTGAATGGCGAGCAGATAAGGACCAAATTGGCCAAACTGCTCGAATTTGGCAGCTTGGACGAGCAGGACGAAGCGCAAGGTCAGGCCTATGCAGACTAAGAAGTTGCTCAAGTCTTTTTTTTCGGATTGGCCCGCCAAGGTACTGTCCCTCGTCCTGGCACTGTTCCTTACCCTGTTTTTTCAACTCACCCGCTTGGAACAGCGTTCGCTCAACATACCGCTCTCCGTATCAGTCAACGACGAGATGGCGCCATCGAGCGAATATCCCCAAACCATAAAAGTCATACTGCGCGGCGAACGGGACGCAATCTATGCAGTTGGCGAGGATGATCTTTCGGCATCTTTGGATCTTACCTCTATCAAGTCCGAGGGAGTCTATAGGGTGCCTGTTCGCCTTACAAAGCGCGGGAATGCACTTGAGGTTGACCCGCTTGAAATAAAAGCGGAGCCCGCAGAGATTGCGATTGGTATCGAGAAACGTGTCGCCAAAAAGGTGCCTGTTACGCCGGCGTTCAAGGGTTTCTTGGAGTCAGGGTACGAACTTGCATCGTTCGAGATTTCGCCCACAGAAGTGACGATTTCCGGGCCGGCAGGGCTAGTGGCACGGACCACGGAGATTGCCACCGATACGATCGAGCTTGGCGGCAAAAAGTCGGATTTTACGGTGAACGTCAGACTCGCAAAAAAGGACTCATTGCTCCAAATTGAGGGCAAGGACACGGTTGTCTTCTCTGCAAAGGTTAGGCAGTCGCTGGAAGCCAAGACGTTTACAGGGATTCCCATCTCAGTCACCGGGCTTTCGCCTACACTCTTCCTGGCGGACCTGTTGCCTACAGGTAACGCTCGGGTTCATGTGCCCCAGGACACGCAAAAACCGGTGGATCCGACCACAATACTCTCCGTGGATCTGTCTCAGTTTACAAAGCCGGGCATTTACACGGTTGAAGTTGCCGCTAACCTTCCGGAAGGTAGTGTGATAGAGACCTACGAACCTCAAACCCTGACTATTCGACTGCAGAGTGCTAACCCCGGGACCTTGGGCAGAACATTCGGCTTATTGCCAGGGCAATCGTTTGATCAGCCTTCTGGCAACTCGGGCGCCAATACAGGCAGCAATCCTGGCGGCAACCAGTCCGGTAGTGGAGCGCCATAAGGCGAGGGAAGGTAGCGTTTTATGGTTTCAGGAATTTCAGGGTTTTCAGGAACTTCTGGGTCTTCGGGGTCTTCGGGGTCTATAGGAATTTCAGGAATTTCAGGAGTGGGGATAGACCTTGTCCGCATAGAGCGTATTGCGCGCTGGATGGAAAGGCCAGGCATGGTAGAGCGATTTTTCCATCCCGAGGAGATAGATGCAGCCACGTCGCGTGGGGCAGGGGCCGCTGCATCTCTTGCGGCACGATTTGCTGCCAAGGAGGCGTTTGGCAAGGCGCTTGGAACAGGCCTTGCTGGGCTGGAACTGCGGGATATTTGGGTCCACAACGACGATTACGGGCAGCCATTCATTACGCTTCAGGGAAGCTCGGCCGAACTTTTTATGGCTCGGGGCGGGGGCATAGTGCACTGCTCGCTTTCTCACGAAAAAGACTATGCCATAGCGCTTGTGGTCATTGAGACAAAACACCAGAACAAAACTCGTAACGGATAGGAGAGGCCCTGACAAGCGTGACAAATCAAAGCAAAACGGATTATGAACCCAACGAGGTGCAGCGCGGGAGCCATGGGGAGCTCCACAAGAAGCGTGAGACCTGCCTCGAGGCCCGTGAGACCTGCAAGGAACACCGCGCGAGCCCTTCCGGCGAGGGAAAGAATCAGGCGGGTTTACGGGCTATCCAACTCAAACTTGCCTATGATGGTACCGATTTTTCGGGTTGGCAGCGGCAAAAAGACGCCCGTTCTGTCCAGGAAGAACTGGAAAAAGCGCTTGCAACCATGCACGGTCATTCGGTCGCTGTCACAGGTGCCGGCAGAACCGATGCTGGCGTGCACGCACTGGGTCAGGTTGCAGGATTCTATACTGATATTGCTTCTATACCCGCAGATCGGTTTGTACTTGCACTCAACTCACTTTTGCCAAAAGACTTGCGTGTAATAAGCTCTTGCGAGGCTAATGCGGATTTTCACGCTCGTTTTGACGCGTCCATGCGGACCTATCGATATTTTGTCACGTGTGCGCATACACCCAGCCCAATGGCACTGCGCTACTCGTGGTTTTGGCCACATAGACCGGATGTGTCTATGCTAAACACTATGGCTTCAAGCTTTGTGGGGGAGCACGATTTTTCCGCCTTTGCCTCGATAAGAGACGGGAGCATGTCGAGTTTTCGATATGTCGAGGCCTCAAGTTTCTGGTTTGAGGGTGATCTTCTTGTGTATCAGATTTCAGCCAACGCGTTCCTGTGGAGGATGGTGCGCTCGCTTGTGGGGACGATGATGCGTATCTCGTCTGAAGCAAAGACAAATGAAGAAGCAGGCGGCACTATGATGGAGATTTTGAACTCGCATGAGCGTGCATTGGCCGGGCCGACCGCGCCGCCGCAGGGCCTATTCTTGTGGAATGTTGAGTACGGGGAGCGCATGCGCGGCACAAAAAATCCGCGCAGCGGGCCTGCATCCTCGCCGCAGGCCCCCCGTGAGCCAGGCCCGCCGGCCACGCTGGGTTTGGGGCCGCGCCCATGACCGCCCCCGCCGAACGCCGCTGGCAGGGCACCGCCCGCTTTGGGGGCCTGCGCGTGGACAAGTACCTGGCCGACGTGGAGCGTGTGCTGTCCCGTTCGCAACTCAAGGCGCGGTCGGCCCGCGTCTTCGTCAACACCCGTCCGCAACGCCTCTCTTACAAGCTCAAAGCAGGCGACAGCATCGAAGTGGTTTGGGCAGAAGAGCCCGTGCATTCTTTCTCAGCCGAGAACATTCCACTCAACATCCTCTATGAAGATGAGAATGTTTTTGTAATCAATAAAGCACAGGGTATGGTCACACACCCTGCAAACGGTAACTGGACGGGTACTGTAGCCAACGCCGTGCTGGGCCTTGAGGCCGCCCGAGCCCAAGCCAAAGCCCAGTCCGCCGCCCTGGCCCAGCCTGACCACTCAGAATTGAGCGCTTCCGCGGCTGTTGCCCGTGGCGGCATCGTGCACAGGCTCGACAAAGACACTTCCGGCGTCCTCATTGTCGCGCGCAACGCCGAGGCCCAGGCCTTTCTTTCCGATCAATTCCGCAATCGCCAGGTGCATAAACTCTATGTGGCCATTGTCCAGGGCACCCCGCCACAGCTTTCTGGCCGTATCGACAACCAGCTTGGCCGCGACAGGCGCGACCGCAAGAAGTTTGCATCCGTGCCTTCGGGTGGCAGGCGCGCTATCACCGACTATAAAGTGGTTTCTCGTTGGGCCATAGACGGCATCGTGCGCTATTCGGTTGTAGTTCTTTACCCAAGAACCGGCAGGACACACCAATTGCGTGTCCACATGGCTGAGTTGCGTTGTCCTATTGTTGGTGATCCTTTGTATGGTAAGAAAGATAAGATCTTGCCCGACGCCACGTTGTTACTACACGCGCACAAGCTCAAAATACGCTTGCCGGGCCATAACGAAGACTCGGTTTTTACGGCTCCACTCCCACAGCGCTTCTACAATGCACTAAAAACAATCAGGGCCTCCTGCCTGCGTGTAGAGAATAGATCCTAAAGAGCAACAACCACTAAAGGGCAGTAGTCATCAACGAGTGACGGCCACTGAACACAAAAAAACGAAGCCCGCGAAAAAGTGGTAGCCCTAAAGAGAGTTGCCCAAAACAGTAGCCCAAAAAACAAACCCCTCCGCGGTCGAGAGGGGTTTTATTAGCTTTGAAGACGCTTAGTAGCGGCGCGGGCGGAAATTGCCACCGTCGCGGCGCGGTTTGTCTTCCGCTTCATTGACGCGGAGTTGCCGGCCCATGAACTCAAAACCGTTGAGAGCATCGATAGCTTTCTGGGCTTCGTCATCATTGGCCATCTCGACAAAACCAAAGCCTTTTGCTTTGCCGGTGTAGCGGTCAACAATAATGTTGACTGAGGTAACTTCGCCATACTGAGCGAAAAGATCACGAAGCTGATTCTCAGCGGTTGCGTAATTCATGTTACCGACATAAACCTTCTTAGACATGCGGAAAAACCTCAAATAAGGCCATCATCCTGGAATGACGGCACCGGATCCGTCCGCCTAGGGCGAACGTACTGTTACCTTAGGAGAACGACAATACACCCCAAGCGTCTTCAAAGCAGGAATTTGAGGCTAGTAATAATGATGCGTAGGTCTTTCCGAATGGAGTGGTAAGATGAGCAGAAGCTTTTAAAAATCCGACCGCGGAATCTTCAAAGCTAAAAACAAAGGAACGACGATGCATGAGAAGCCATTTCTACCTTAAAAACGGGGAGCTTGCTCCCTCCTAATGTACCTGGAAACGCCAAAGCGTTACCATAAAGGGAGTATACGTAACTTTTCGGACTGACGTCAACTGTTTTTTGCGAGTTTTTGACCTTTTCTTTTGCCTTGACAAAGAATTTCGCATCCGTATAATCAAAATCGACGGCATTTTAAGTTTTGGGGGGACAAATGGCACCTTTAGTATTGTATATTGCCCTTCCCGTTGCCGGCTTGATTCTGGGGTGGACGATCCGCTGGCTTTATGCCAGATTTCAACTCACAGCTGCTGAAAATGAAGCAGAGCGTATAAAACAGGACGCAATTAAAGAGGCCGAAGCGCAGAAAAAAGAGATCCTGGTAGAGGCGAAAGATCAGCTCATTCGAGAACGTAACCAGCAAGAACGGGAGTATCGTGAGCGTCGCATCGAACTGCAAAAGCTCGAGCGCAGACTCACGCAAAAAGAAGAGAACGTTGATAGCAAAATCGATGCGTTAGAAAAACAGGAGGCCATGCTCAAATCGCAGGAAAAGGCAATCACGGATCGCGAATCTGAGCTGGCGGATCAGGAGAACCGCTACCGGCAGGAGTTGGAACGAATCTCCGGACTCACCGCCGAAGAAGCCAAGCGCACTATCATGCAGAGCATGGAGAACGAGGCAAAGCGGGACGCACAGATTCTTATCAACAAAATCGATCAGGAAGCGCAGCTCACCGCAGAAAAACGGACGCAGGACATCCTCGTCACTACGATGCAGCGCATAGCGACCGACGTCACGGCAGAGACCACGGTGAGCTCAGTCAGCTTGCCATCCGACGAGATGAAAGGCCGCATTATCGGCAGAGAAGGGCGCAACATCAGGACCCTGGAAACCCTCACCGGCGTGGACGTTATCATAGACGATACGCCAGAGGCTGTGGTCATTTCTTGTTTCGATCCGGTGCGGAGAGAAATTGCCCGCGTAGCGCTTGAGCGGCTCATTGCGGACGGGCGAATCCACCCTGCGCGCATCGAGGAGATGGTGCAGAAGGTCACGCGCGAGATTTCTCAGAAAATCTACGACGAGGGCGAAAAGGTCGTGTTCGATCTGGGCCTGCACAACATGGCTCCAGAACTTATCCGGGCCTTGGGCAGGCTGTACTTTAGAACGAGCTACGGCCAGAACGTGTTGGCGCATTCTAAGGAAGTTGCGGTCATTGCAGGGCTGCTGGCCTCTGAACTGGGGCTCAACCGCGAGATAGCCAAGCGCGGCGCGCTCCTGCACGACATCGGCAAGGGCATCGAGACCGACGGCGACCAAAACCACGCCGAAATGGGCATGGAACTCGTGCGCAAACTCGGCGAGGACCCGCGCGTCATCAACGCCATTGGTGCACACCACAACGATATCGAGCCCAATTGTCCGGAGAGCGTCATTGTGCAGATCGCGGACGCCATTTCGGCCGCAAGGCCAGGAGCGCGCCGCGAGACTTTGGACAATTACATCAAGCGGCTTGAAAATCTGGAGTCTATTGCGGAGAGTTTTGCCGGCGTTGACAAGGCCTACGCGATTCAGGCGGGTAGAGAGCTCAGAATTCTGGTCAACTACGAGAATGTCTCGGACGATCAGGCCAAGGAGCTGTGCAAGAGTATCGCCAAGAAAATCGAGAGCGATCTGCGCTATCCAGGAAGGATAAAGGTTACGATTATTCGGGAGACTCGAATTGTTGAGTATGCGCGATAGTCTCTTGTGTGTCGCTGTTATTTCGATGCAAGAGTAGTGGGAGTACCTCGTTGTCTGAAGCACCAGCTACAATAATTATGTTGGGAGATGTTGTCGGCCCGCCCGGTTTGCGGGCCGTTTTTACACACTTGCCCTCTTTTGTCAAGAAAACGAACGCCGATCTGGTCGTGGCGAACGGCGAGAACGCGCAGCGTGGCTTTGGCATCGGCAAAGTTGAGCTCGAGGCCCTGCTTGGCAGCGGGGTGAATGTTGTAACAAGCGGCAACCATGTTTGGGAGCGCTCGGAAGCCGCGGAGCTTCTTGCTGGCGAAGATGCCTTGTTGCGCCCTGCCAACTATCCCGAAGGGCTTCCAGGCAAAGGCACTTGCCACGTTTCTGGCCGCAAATACGAATGGCTCATCGTTAACCTGCAGGGTCGAGACGAGCTTTACCCTATCGATTGCCCTTTTAGGACCGCTGACGAAATCGTCAACAGAGCCAGAAAGGAACACCCTGCGGCGCTCATCGTGGTGGATTTCCATGCGGAGAATCCCGAAGAAAAGGAAGCACTTGCCTGGCACCTCGATGGCAAAGTGAGCGCGCTCGCGGGCACACACACGCATGTGCAGACCGCCGACGAGCGGATTCTCCCTAAAGGAACAGGCTACCTTACAGACTTGGGCATGTCGGGCCCTGTCGATTCGATCATCGGTGTAAAAAAAGACATCTGCATCAGGCGCTCTTTGAGCCAGATGCCGCTCAAAATGGAGACGGCGGAGGGCGAGGCGAGCGTTCAGGGTGTGATTTTCAGCATTGACCCTGTGTCCAAGGCTTGCGTTGGGATAGAGCGTTTCGAGCTAAAGTGAGTTGCATTGGGCCCTTTCTGAGCGGGCCAGATCTTGCGAAGCGGGCGCGGCTTTGTCTTGACACAGCTGCCCAAATTGCGCTATAAACCATCTGTTGCGTGCGGCGATGGTGGAATTGGTAGACACGCTAGCTTGAGGTGCTAGTGCCGAGAGGCATGGAAGTTCAAGTCTTCTTCGCCGCACAATAAACCGTCGGATCAAACCGGGAAACCCGGCTCGTCTGACGGTTTTTTTTGATCTTACCTATTATTATCCTTTTGTCTGCTTTGTTGAAAAGTGAAGCCATGGATGGTTAGCCATTTTCTCTTGGACTTGATGGGTGTTCTTAATTACTTCCAGGGCTTTCTCAAATTTAGAATTCTGTCTTCCCGATTTACTACTTGGCTGCATTCATCCCAGTTGGATGTCGAGCCTATTCGGCCGTAACGCTCGTCAAACGGGTGTATTTTGGGAATCTTATCTAGGCGGGCTCTTGCCGCCTCCTGTTCGCCTAATGCGTAATCGATCCAGACATCCTCAAGAATATCAGGTATCTGGCCGAACATATCTTTAATCTGCTCGAGGCGAGTAGAAAGAGCCTGATGGACCTTGTCTTCTACAGAATCCTGGTAACGTAGGTTAAGGATCTTTACTGTATCCCTAACCTGTCCAATGCGCTGGATTCGGCCTTTTCTTTGCTCCAGACGAGTGGGATTCCACGGCAAATCTATGTTGATGAGCGTACCTAACTTTTGTAGATTGAGCCCTTCGCTCGCTGCATCCGTTCCGACAAGCAAGGTTATTGTACCGTCTTGCACCATGGCCTTGATTTCTTCACGATTCTTGGTCAGAGTCACCCCTTGCTTGTAAATGCGCGATTTGTTGCCCCCTGCGTAGAGTGCAACGACGTGCTGTGGAAACTGGGTCGCCAAATGCTGGGCTATCCATTGTGCCGTATCGAAATACTGGGAAAAAAGTATACAGCCTTCATTGGCCCAACCGTTCTCAAAAAGATACTTTAGGATTATTTCTAGTTTAGGGTCTTTATTTGCACTCTGTTCAAGGAAGCCCTTACATCGCGCTAGAACCTCTCGTTCTTCGTCGGTCAGCGTTCTCATTTGATTTGGTATTCTGTCTATTTCTTCCTGGATCTGAGCGTCTTCTTCCGTTGGCTCCTCATCTTCTTCATTTTCCTCGGTTTCTTCGACAACAGAACTCCATCCAGCAAGAATCTTGTTGACCGTGCAAAGCCCCGCATACATGGAGCTTCCAATCCTTCTTAAGAGAAGAGTTTTAAAGAATCCAGCACTCTGCACACGCATCGCGAGCAGATGGCAAAATTCTTCTGCTTCGTCATAGGCCGATCGGAGATAGCCGGAAAGCAGCACCGGGTTTTCCTCTCCAAAAAGCTCTATTTCAATCCTTCTTAAATAAGGTTCATGAGTTGCAGGATCGATTGTTTTCTCGAGATAGTCGCGTGTTCTCCGGACAATGCAACGAAGGAATGGATTAAGAGTACTAAAAAGCCTCTCGGACAACATCTGTACGAGCATTCGGTCAGTATGGGGGAGTTCTTCAAAACTTTTGGGGGCAACCGCATCTGTATCGTTCATTCCCCATTTTTTGCGCAGTGAACGAATCTGTGGGTCGTCCTCCCACTGTGGAGGAAAGGGATTTTTAAGCCAGGACCACAACTCTGACGGCTCACGAGGGGCCTCTCTCTGTCCTAGAATAAGAGGAAGGGTATCTGAGGGAGTCCGCCAACGGCTACCTATACCACCAAGCACATGGTCGTTTCCTTCAGACAGAAGTCGTAAGAGATCCCATGCCTCAATAGGATGCATTTGAACAGGCGTACCAGTGGAAAGGAGCATGCTTTTGGTTCTTCCTGCAAGTTTCCACAGAAAAGCATAGAGATTGTTGGTTTCGGTCTCCACATTTCCAATCGACGGACCATATTCATCTGGCAGTGGCAGTTTCTTTCTTCTTGCACGATGTGCTTCGTCGACGATGACACATTCCCAATCAATTTCCAATAAATCGTCGACCATCTCAGATCTATGTACAACAAGCCCCTGCGAGATGAGGCCAATCTTGCGCGGACAGTCCAAAAGCGGTTTACGCCCCGTTGGAGGATGGGCAATACCAACCTCGTCTATCCATTGGCTGCCGACCCATCGGGCGTTTGGAATTTCCAGGAGATCCCATAGCTCTGTTTGCCATTGTTCCATGAGGGTCTTTGGTAACAAAACGAGTATAGGCTTCTCGGAGGTGAGAGCCATAAGCTCCGCCAGCATGCCAAGTTGTGCCGTTTTCCCCAGGCCAACCTGATCGGCGAGAATAAAGCGCGCTCCCGTAGCGTTATGAGCCTTCCATGCAAGCTCAACAAAATACTTCTGATGAGGCCATAAACCGAATTCTTTGCGATAGACAGGAGCCTCAATCGCTATGCTCGCCGGCTCAGGTGTCGGATTTTCTTTCCAAAGGGCCACATCTGATTCCGTTCGCGTGGCCAGCCTCTTGATTTCTTTAACAATTGCATCGGCAAGCGGGCGGGCGAGAGGATGCTCCCACAGTTTGTCAAACTCAGCCTGTACCCAATCGCATGCCTCTGCGGAGTCATCTTCCCATACAAGCTCATAATTGAGTGCCCAGCCGGCATAGGTCTCGTTTGCACTGCCGAGAAAACTTGTCCGATGTCCATCCGGGTAGCTGATTACCCCAGCTTTGCCATGGATGAGACCGAATGCATCATCGGGAAGTACGCGTATCTCGAGTTTAGGCGGGCTTCCATCCAACGCCTTGTCGTTGAGTAAGTGCCATAACCGCAGCAATCGCTCGCTTCCGCGCTTCGAAAGCAGGCTGGGATCGTTCTTGAAAAAAGAAAGCCGTTGAATCTGCTCAGCATTACTGCCCGCAGTCTGAACATCGGCAGCTCTTATATCCGAGTTGCAAACGATCCGCACAGGGCCCTGAACACCTTCAACAGCTTCTCCCGCAATCTCAAAAAGGGACGTATCGAAGTAACCTGCAATCCGTGAGTAGGAGATGGCACCTTTTAGTTTATCCGTGAGAAAGGTAAAACCTGCAGGCTCGTTCATGTTTCGAGAACGCTGAAACGCATATCGCCAGATCATTTTGGTTGCCTATTTGTCCGATATTTCTGAAATCTGCTTGTGGGCTTGTCGGGAATAGTGGGTTCGAGAACTCCCAATTCTATGAGAGGGGCGAGAATTTCCTCTCTCAAATGTTTCCTATCGCTAATATTAAGAAATCGTTGGATTTCTTCTCTGCTGCGCGGTTCCTTACAGAATTCGAGTATTGAAAGCGCTCTTTCGCCTGTGACTTGGGGGGTGACTTGGGGGGTGAC
>Ga0116192_1000179_pt1 | contig 50649 bp, 52 predicted proteins | sample AD_UKC113_MetaG_FD_89876 | JGI IMG/M metagenome (GOLD analysis project Ga0116192, IMG submission 89876) | Active sludge microbial communities of municipal wastewater-treating anaerobic digesters from Hong Kong - AD_UKC113_MetaG | ecosystem: Engineered > Bioreactor > Anaerobic > Digestate...
GACAATAGAAATCTCCACCAACCAATGTTGGTGCACCTTCCAATGAAGTTAAGTTGCTATTATCACAATAGAAATTTCCGCCAACTGATATCGGTCCACCTTTTAAAGAAGTTAAGTTGTTATTACCACAAGAGAAATTTCCGCTAACCGATGTTGGAGCACCTTCCAAAGAAGTTAGTTTGTTGTTATAACAATAAAAACTTCTACCAACTGATGTTGGCGCACCTTTTAATGAAGTTAAGTTGTTGTGATGACAAATAAAATCTTCACCGATCAATATTGGAGCACCTTTTAATGAGATTAGTTTGTTGTAATAACAAATAAAATTTTTAACAACTGATATTGGTGCACCATCCAATGAAGTTAAATTATTGTAAGAACAAGAGAAATTTCCATCGATCAATATCGGTGCGCCTTCCAATGAAGTTAAGTTGTTACTATCGCAATAGAAATCTCCACCAACCGATTTTGGAGCGCCTTCTAATGAAGTTAAGTTGTTGTAATTACAATAGAAATCTCTGCCAACCGATTTTGGGGCGCCTACTAAAGAAATTAAATTGTTGTGATTACAATAGAAGTGTTTACCAACCGACGTTGGTGAACCTAATAAAGAAGTTAAACAACTTTTATCACAATAAAAACTACCTGTTATTTTCTTTGGTAAATCTTTAGGGAGTTCTCTTAAATTTTTACCCGATAAATCGATATCTCCTTCAAACGGGAGAACATATCTAATTGGTTTCATGCCAATCGCTTCATTTATATGTTCTCTAACTAGTTTCATATTATCTTCTATATTCTCCATAATCACTATATATAGTTCCTTGTACGGCACCTGTTCGAAAGTAACGCTCAATTTCTTCTTTAGGTATATAATTTTTATCACAATAGAAATCTCTACCAACTGATGTCGGCGCACCTTCCAATGAAATTAATTTATTACCATAACAATAGAAACTTCCACCAACCGATGTCGGAGCACCTTCTAATGAAGTTAGATTGTTAATATCACAAAAGAAATCTCCACCAACCGATGTCGGCGCACCTTCTAATGAAGTTAAGTTATTTATACCACAAATAAAATTTCCACCAACTGATATCGGAGCACCTTTCAATGAAGTCAAGTTGTTATTGTAACAATAGAAATTTCCATCTATTAATGTCGGAGCACCTTCTAAAGAAGTTAAGTTGTTATTATAACAATAGAAACTCTCACCAACCCATTCTGGAGCACCTTCTAATGAAATTAGTTTGTTATCATTACAATAGAAATTTCCACCAACCCATTTTGGAGCGCCTTTTAAAGAAGTTAGATTATTATTACAACAATAGAAATTTTTTCCTACTGATTTTGGTGAACCTACTAAAGAAGTTAAATTATTGTCATTACAATAGAAACTACCTGTTATTTTCTTTGGTAAATTTTTACGAAGTTCTGTTAAGCCTTTATTTGATAATTTGATATCACCTTCAAAAGGAGGAATATACTTAATTGGTTTTACACCGACCGTTTCATTGATGTGTTCTCTAACTAGTTTCATTATTTAACTAAGAATCCAATAGTTTTAGTATTATCTATATATATATCAATAATAGCATAATCATATCCTTTTTCCTTTCCAAATCTAACCTTTGGTTGAATTGAATATTGTGCAGATTCCGATACATATTGATTTATTTGAGATCTTATTTTTTCTTCTAAATCTCTAGAATTTATTTTAGTCTCAAATACATAATCATCTATACCTATTCCAAAATTTAAATCTCCTAATACATCTCCACGATGAGTTGATAATATCATTCTAATCTTAGATATTATTGTTTCTATAGGATCTGTATGTTCATATAAGAACCTATAATTAGGATCATTTGGGTTTCTTGTATATATTTCTCTTATCATATTTTATATATTTTAATTAATTGGTATCGGTAATTGCCCAGGTATCCCAAAAGTATAAGAACCTTTCATAACAAAGTTGTTACTTAAAAATTTTATATATGATAAATTAGATAGTTTTATGTTTTCGTATTTAGGAAATGGATCATTCTTAATAATAAAATTTATAGAACTAGAAATTTTAGACAAATATTTTTTATATTGAGCAGATTTAGAACTAAAATTTGGAGAAAGATAATCTTCGTTACTCATTTTAAATTCAGAGTTAATTTTATCTAAAACATCTAAATTAAATGTTTCATCTAATTTATCTGCAATTTCTATTTTAGGCTTTGGATTCTTTAGTGTTGGAGTAAAGTTAGCACTATTTGGTGCCAACGCAGAAGGAAAAACAATTAAAATTTTCTGCATTTTATTTACTAATTGTTCTAATTTTGTAAATTGTTTATCTATATTCTTTTGACGTTCATCTATAAAAGATATTTTAGGATCTTTTAATTCTTTATTTTCTTTTTCTGCGCTACTACCATTTTGAATTGCAATTAAAGAATTATAAGTCTTTTGCTTAACATATAAAGAAGATCTTAATGTAGTAATTATTTCTTTATCTTCGGCTATTTTTTTCATTTTATTTAATTTTTCTAGTTGTGTAGTTGGATTAATAGCTTTATCTAATGAATAATTAAACTCGGCATCTTTTAATTGAGATGAAATTAAATCTATTTCAGATTTTTTATTATTAATATAATTCTGTAGTATATTGTTTTTTAATTCTCTTAAATCTGTATTTAATATTTTTTTAATTTCTTTTATTTCATTCTTAATGGGTTTTGTGATATCACCAATTGGTAAAGTATATCTATTTGTTAAATTTCCAGATAATATAAAAGGCATAACAAAATAACCACATATGGTTAAACCAATACACATAACACCCCAATCAACTTGTAATCCTTTAATAGGAATATAAATAACCGGTAATAATATAGGCATTGGTGCTAATATTCCAGTTGACCATGAAGATGGATTAATTACTCCAATTAACGTAGCCATTGAACAGTATTTAAGCCAATAATCTATGTCATTTAATCCCTTTTTAGATTTAGAAGATAAATAAGGATCTTCATTATCAGTGGGTTCACAAACATTATCTTGTTTTATTTTATAATAAATATAATCTTCATTATTAATAGTAATTGTTGATGTTTGTATTGGTATAATTGTTAATTCTATCTCTTTTATTAATTTATCAATGTCGGTTTGTATTGTATCAAGAGACTTCCAAACGGTATCAAAATATCCCTTTATTAAAATAGCTTCCGATGTTGTTAAACTTTTAATAGAAACATTTGTCGGTTGTGATTTTTTAGTTAATTCGCTTACTTCTCTATAAAATTTGTATAAGTATAATACTCTATTTACTAATAATTGTACTTTACTTAACTCTATTTTCTTATTTTTATTTATTTTATCTGTTAAGAAATTTTTAATGCTATCATAACTTTTAGTATTATTCCATATATTATCAATTTGTTGAAAATATATATTATCTTTTCTATCATCAATGCCTTCTATTTCTTTTACATAATCATTAATTTTTTCTTTTAATTTTATTGTATCATAATTATCATTTATTAATCTATTAAGTAATATATCATGTATTATTTTAATATAATTAGTAAAAACAGTTTTTGGATCTTTAATATCTTGTAATAAAGATAATAAATTTACATAATAATCAATAAGACTATATTCATAAGATTTTGCTTGAGTGCGTTTAGCTTTATTCAAAGAATTATTATATAGTAATTTTAATTCACTAAATAATGTTTTTTCTGCTGTATCTATATCATTTTTAATACTTATTAAATTATTATTCTCACTTTCTTTTTTTACTCTATCTGATTTTGTTATATCTTGAATATTTTTATTAAAGGAATTTCTAATTCCTTTTTTGCTATTAAGTTTATTCATAGCTTTATTATAAATTTGTTCTATGTTCTTTTTTGAAGATCGTTTTTTTGAATTTGCCAATAAAATTGGATAAGAAGATTCTATATAAAAATTTTTAATTAGTTCTTTATCTTCATAATATGTCTCAAATAATGTTTTTAAATTTAAACTTTTAGTAACTAATAAATTTTCTTCGGGTTGAGAAATATCCTCTATAAATATTTTATTATTTTCTATTAAGGAAACTGTACCTATAACTGGAGAATATACAGATTCACCTCCAATAAAACCAAGAATTGTATTTTCTGTTATCTTAGAACCCACAGATACTTTAATACTTGTAAATTCACCTTCTATTATGGCTTTATTAATAATAGATTCTTTTGCTTTGTTTATTATTGGAGTTTCTTCATTTTGTTCTATAGAACATGTAACATTATTTATTTTTTCATTAAATGTCCTTTTTGGCACAGGAAATGAAGATCCAGGTTCATTTATATTACATACATTATCTGGAATAGAAGATGGAAATTTATTTGATTGTACTTGATAATCTTTAGCATCTTCGATAACTATGCAAGAAGAATCTGCTACTATAGATTTAAAATCATCTAATGATTGTTTTTGAGATTTAGATCTATTTAATTTGTATATAGACGAAATTAGTAATAAAGCCGTTATAGATGCATAAACAATTTTTATCGCAGGTTTTATTTCATTCCATAATTTATTTTTATCACCATAAAATTCAGAAAAATCGTTATACATATTTTTTAATAACGATTTTAAATATCCAACTCTATTTGGCGAAGGAAATTTAGATTTAGATATTTCAGATATTAATTCATAAAGAACATAACTAAAAGCTCCAATTACTAATACATTAGATATTTTATTCTTATTTTTAATTAAGAAATTAAAAAAATTAGAAGTATTTCCATCTAAATTAAGTAACTTCGAATTTGATTCTATATTTTTAACAAAATCTTCCGGAGTTGTAAATGTTGGTATTGAATTTATTATTTCTTGCGTTTTATCAGAATTTGTTAATTTATTACATATGTCATTTTGATTATTTAAAATATTATTTTCAAAAGAAATAGTTTTAAGAGTTTTAAATATAATATCCGATTTAATCGTTGTTATTATCTTTTCATCAGATATATCTTCATTTAATTCTTTTTTAATTTTAGATTTATTTTTTTCTATTTGTTTTGTTATAATATTAACAACAAAAAGAGACAACATAACATAAGTCTGTGGCAAACTAAAAAGTTTCTTTGACTCAGATATTAATTCTTCTAATTTAGCTAATTTTTCATCTATTAATATTTTAGTATTCTTTATTTCCATTATTTACTAATTAAAACATTGGTTGATAATGCAGCATCTTTAGCACTTTGAACTATTCCAACATTAACACCAGGAGTTGAAGGATATTTAGCATCTATATTAATTGCTAATTGTTGTAATATTGGCCATAATATTTCTCCTAATACTGCATGAAAATATGGTCCAGGACCTAATTTACTTGCCTGAGTTCCCGATGTAATGGTTTCATCGCCGGTTATTGAAATTCTTGAAGAAGCAGAAATATTAACTTCATTTTTTGTAGCTATATTACATTTATCTCCATCTAATTGAATTACAGATTCTTGATCGGCATGTTGAATAGTTATCATTGAATCTGGTGTTATTTGTAAATAAGATCCTTTATAAAAAATCTGGAATCCTAATTTTCTTTGATATATAACACTAAGTTCTTCATCAGGATCATATAATAGTACATGAGTTCCTTCATAATCGTCTTTTATTTTTTGTATGAGAGTATCATCTATATTTTGTATAGTTGTATATTCAGGCGCATAAATATCTCCATTATTAAATTGAACACGAACAATGTTTCCTATTTTTGGAACAGATAAACTACCGGCACCATCTTTAGCAAATACAGTAGAATTAATAGGAATTGCCCATGGCAACATGTTATCTGGTATTTCATCCATTAAACCATATACGCGAATTTGACAACGACCGGAGAATAAAGTATCTTTATTATTGACAATTATTCCTAACCAATCATTATCATGTAAGTCATGTTGTATAAAATCTATTTCACTCATTTTATTTTATTTTTCTTTTTAAAAATATACTACTTGGTGGTGCTTCAATAACCGTTTTAATAATTGTATTTTGTTTTTTATCATTATCTTTTATTTTAGCTGCAATTATTTTAGAGTTAGTTGCTTTAGATTTATCTATATTTTCATTTTTTGTAAAATCATTTTGTTTAATATCTTCTATATTTCTTTTATTTTTTTCTTGGGTTAAAGATTTATTCATCTGACTTGTCAATTGATTAGTTTTTTCTCCTGCTAATTGAACTAAATTAAAAATAGATATACCACTTATTATTTTTTCTACAATTAATCTTTCTGACGGTTTTAATGTTTGGGCTATATTTAATATAGCTCTTTTAGTTAAACCATAAATGTTATTAATATCTTGTGATGATATAGCAGCCTCGGCACTATTATAAGATACACCGGCTATAGGAGTCATCTTAGCTTTATCTAAAGCAGATTTAGCGGTATTTTTTAAAAATGCATTACCAAATTTAACAGCATTTCCTGTAAATGTTTCTTGTTCGTATGGTGTAGCACGCAATGGTGGAGTTTTAGTTGGATTTCCATTATTATCGGTAGTTAAATTAGATTCATTAAATGGCATACCAGTAACGTGTTCAACTTTTTGAGAATTAACATCAACTCCTTGTAACATATTAACATTTGTTTCGGCCATTGTTATATTAGCAGAAGATACAACACTAGTTGTGTTTACGGTTTCTGAAGTTCTAAATATACCATTAAGTACTACATCATTTAAAATTACTTCAGGTTGTTCTTCTGTTCCATCTATAATAGAAAATAAACTATATTTTTGAATTTCATTAATTTGTCCAACATTAACTTTAAATTCAAATGTTGATTCCCTTTCTTGAGCAGCAATAGATAACTCTGAAAAAGAACTATTAACTAAACTTGTAATATCAAATTCACATTGTTCACATCTAATTCTCCAAAATGGTAATCTACTATTTATAGAATTAACCGCAGTTAATATACTTCCAGTACCTGCGCCAGGTGAAGATATTCGAGTAACATTTCCTAAAATTGCTTTGGATTCATCATCCGATCTTAAAACTTCTGTAGTTTTTGTTATAGGTTCATGAAATGTTCTTATTTCAAATATATAAATATCTAATGTAAAATATCTCATCATATCTGGTACAACCCATTTCTGATAAGTTTCGTCCCATACGATTTTCTTATATAAATTTAATAGATAAGAACACCTTAAGTCTATGGCTTCTAGACATTTAATAGTTAATTGAGTATTATCCGGAACACGAATTCCTTTCTTTGGATCTGCTTTTATTAATTGATCCAATCCAGTAATACTTTGAAAATAATATTGATATTGATCTTGAAGATTATTAAATGATTCAATAAATGTTTTTAACATAGAAGCACGACTATGTTCATTAGAATTTCTCAAATAATTTAATGTACTATATTCTACATCGGGTAAATTTAAATTAACATATGATAAATCTTTATACTGATCTTTATCATAGAACAAAGGATGAGGCATTTTATCATATATAAGATTATTTTTATTATAATCCTGATCACCTTGATATCCAAATACTAATTTAAAAGTAAGATATGTAGGTTGATCATATTTTTTTGTGAAATAGCCACCTTTTTCTAATTTAGAATTTCTAAAAAAATTATAATCTACGTTATAAAAAGGATATTTACTTTGATCTATCATTTTATTATTTTATTTTATTTACTTCTTTAAGTGGTTCAATAGGTACTGGTGCTGGCCATTCTCTTCTAGTTAGTATAAATGAATGTGAAAAATTTGAAATTATTTGTGGTGGAATTCCTTGTGATTCTTTATCTTTAGTACTTGTATTCCATGAAATATTAAATCCTTTTACATAATACCAACCACTATAAAAATAATTCTTAGTTTCTGTAGTTTGTGCTTCTGGATTTATTTTCTTAATAACAACAGGATCCCTTTCCATTATAATAATTGGAAGTTTGTCTCCTCTTAATATATTTAAATTAATTCCATTTGTATTAATTTCTAAATTTAATTTATCTAACTCTTTATTATTTATTAAATTAAATACTCGTGCTCTTAAATAATTGGCATGATGGTTACCATCCCATTTTTTATTATCATCATTTGGATTGCTTAATGTATATTGTATTCCTAACCATGGATGTTTTTCATATATTTCTGGATAACTATAATTAGCTCTTGCTGTTTGTTTTTTATCTCCAGATTTTATTTTATCTTGAATTGTTCTGCCTCTAAGTATTATATGATCACTTAATTTTTGCGGATCATATATAGGATCCATATCTAATGACCAATATTTCGATGCATCGGTTGCATATATTTTTTGGTTATGTTGAAATAATTCAGCAAAGGTTCTCGTTCCAATTAAAAAAGTAATCTGAGAAGATTTATTTATAGGTTTCCAACTTGTAATATAAAATGGTGTACTTATATAATCGGACATATTGCTAAAAACCTTTACCGTTTCTATTGTATTATTTTGATTACTATCTAATCCACCAAAATAATCTTTATCAAATGCATTTAAATGTACGGCACTATCAATATTAGACTCCGAAGATAATAACTGTTTATTAACATTTACAAAATTTAAACAATAATAAATATCAATCCAAGAATCAAAAAATGAATTTGAATCTTTCCATGCACATTCTGTTGTTTTTTTAATAAAATTCTCGGGCGTTTGATTAGCACATAACCAAATTTGAGTATCATTAGTCCCGTCTTCATTTGTAGCAAATCCAATATTTAAATTTTTTGCCATTTGTTTTATGGCTTCAAATGAAGTATTTTTAAATGCATAACTTCGTTTTGTACTTTTTAATCCAGGGATAAATAATTCTCCAAATAATGTCATAATAATCCCCGATTTTATTGTAGTAGAAACATTCATAGTAGGGGTACCTATTATAACATAGTCATTACGAATAGGATGTAATGTATCATTTTTATTTCTTATAGCAATAGATATAATATCACCATCTTTTGGCATTTCTTTATTAATAAATGTTCTATCTTCAAATCTCACGGTTAAAGAAATAGTAGGTAAAAATCCAACACAATTTATCTCTAAAGAAATTATTTCTGAACTAGCAAATATATAATCATTAATTTTAACTAACGGAAATTCAACCGATGCTCTATCTTCTTGTTTATATTTAGCATCTTTATCTGCTTGTGATATCGGAAATGATAATTCATCTAATATTAAAGTAGGTTCAACTATTTTTCTTATTCTATAGACAATACCATTTTTATTACTAACATTTGTAGTAATAGGTTGTGTATTAACCGGAGGTTTAAATTTATATGCCATTATTTACTTTTATTAACAATTGTTATAAACTCTGATATAGTTTGACCATTTTTTAAACACTTGTTAGCAGGTATCCCAATATTAGTTCCAAATTGAACTCTGCCATTAGTATATTCTATTTGTGTTGCTCCTTCTGGTGCTATATTTGGTGGTAATGCATTAGCTAAATCTTTATTAAGTTTTTCAAAATCGGTTACCATGGCGCTTCTTTTTGGTATTTTAAGAGGATCAATATATAAATAACTTTTTCTTATTTTATTTGCTGCATCAGCGGCTTGACCACTTGGTGCAATTTGTTTTTGTGCACTTTCTAATGGTGGTACAACTATAATATCTCCTTCATTTATAGTTAAAGCATTTGATATACCATTGAATTTTAATATAATTTCGGCATATTTAGTATCTCCATAAACAGCCTGAGATATTAAATCTGGTCGCATTACATATTGTTTCGGTACTTTATATAAATTATAAATAGGAACATCGTTATTTTCTATTGAAAAATTAAACATAGATTTTGTTAAATCTTTCAACATTGTTCCATCATCTTTTGTAAAAAATGGTTTATTATCAATACTGTTATTGAACATATTGTATTATTTTTTTTAATTATATAAAAGCAGTTATATTTGTCCTATAGACAAATTAAATACTATAGGAGACAACGTGTCCCCGTTCTGCTTTAATTATATATCTTAAAATTAAATATAGAGGAAAATTTATGAAATCATTTAACAGAGAACAAAATAACTTTGCTTGCTAACTGTGTGGAAAAACAATAAAAAACAAAAATACTATATGTATGTACACATATAAAAAATATAATTACTACACAAAAAGGAAAAAAATACAAATATTAAGAAGATCGGCGTAAAAAATGTAATACAATATCTTAACTTATTTTACATCAAAGCTTTACGGGCTATCCAATCAAGTCTTGCAAATCGACTTCTGGTAACATATGTATTTTCATTTATTACTGTTTCATCACCAGAAATACTTTTAACATTAAATGTATTCCAAACACTAACACTACCACTTGTTGCTGGCGGTCTTATTGTTCCATTAGATGTTGCTCCCATATTAGTTTTACTATTAGCTATAGGATAATTCCAACTAACACTTAGATTTAAATTTCCGCCTGTTCTATTTTTAGTGGCTTTATCAACATAAGTTTGTTGATCGGCGGTTCCTACAAAATTATCTGGAATATCATATATTCGACCCATACCTCTATTAAACATAGATTCTATTCCATCTCTATCTCTTGCCATTCCATGATCAAGATTTACGGTTATTTTAATTTCAGTTGGAAAATCATCCGGACCTAATTCATTTCCAAATTCTACTTCTATACCCGTACATATTAAATTACCAATTAAAGCAATTGGGTTTAAAGGGTTTCCTATTGTAAGATGCCATTCACCGACGGGTTCACCTATTAATAAAGCCCTTAAACCTCTTAAATATGGAATCTGTCCTTCAGATTTAGAAGCGGCATAAGTTTTTATTGCGTTTCCAACTAAACCTTTAGTTAAAAAATCTCCTAAATTAGAACTTCCACCTTGACTAGATCCTCCTAATAAAGATCCAAACATATTTTTCACACTTTCAATAAAGTTACCACCAGCGGCTTTCCCTTGATCAGCAAATGAAGTAAGAGCTTTTCCTGCCCAGCTGGTAACATTTCCACTATACCAATCTTTAGCACCGGCATCACCACCTATAAATGGATAAGATGCTGGTGCACCCATGAATCTATGAGCACCTCCCCAAAATACGGCCGAGGCCGAGCCTATTATTAAAAAATTAGATAAAACATCTAATAAAACAGCTTTAGGATTTATTCCGCCAACAGGTCTTGCTACATAATGAAATTTTAATTGTAATCCCGTCATTTTGAAATCCAACCCAGCCTTTCGTTTTTTTACAGAATCTATTCTATTAACTGGACCTTGAATTCTATTTTCATAAGGACCGTTTGTATATGGATCTGGTGGAGGATTTCCTTTATTCATTATAGCATTTGTATCGGCTTTTCCTGAAGCTATACCTAACATTTGTGCAAACTTAGTTAATCCTGGATTTAAACCGCCAGCACCAGATTCGGCACCCGGTGACTGTCCAACTTCTATATTCCACACATTTGCTTGAACATCATCCCAAAGAACTCCGGTTGTAAATTTTAAAATAGAACTTAAAGAATTTTCTGTACCTTCACCAAAATAAGTAATTGCTGTTGCCATTGGTGCAAACATAATTTGTTTAGAAGATCCAGCATTACTATTTGAATTATCACTATTTGTAGCTTTATCACCATTACTCTTTGGTGTTGAATCTTGACCAGCTTTAGTATCTCCATCCATTCCTTCAAATTTTAAGTTATCCAATACCGGAGCTGGATATCTTCTTAAAGTTATCATTCTATTATTTGGAATTCTTTTCCAATATTTACACAAAATAAAATCAGAAAAATGATATGGTGTTCTTCCATAAGGATCTTGATTTCCCCAATTAATTATATTAGTAGTAGTTGGTATTAATGCCAATCCATCTGGATCGGTATTTACTTCATACCATTTTCTTTGATATTTTTGATTTATTAAATAATTACCACCATCAGATCCATATAATTTAATTAATGCATAAGTATTCATTAAAGCAGGAACACCTTGATACATAGGATCCTTTTTCATAGATTTTAATTGGTTTTCAGCCGCTTGTTTTTGTTCTTTAGTTAATTTATTATTATCTTCTGTTGCAACAACATATCCCCAAGTTCCAGAATCTGATTGTGCCACAGAAAATGGTTTTTGTAATAAAGCAAATTTATCTTTTGATACCATCATTCTATAAAGTCTTTGGTCGAATGGTGTTTGTTCTGCTAAAGTATCTATATCTGTCGGTGGTCCTAATTCTGGTCCTGTTGTCCAGTTACCAGTATCTTGTGATACTTTAGTTAATTGTTTTCTATAACAATTTTCACATACTTTTAATGCTTCTTCTCGTTTATTATTCCATACCCATTTAGGAATTTCTACAAAATCAGGAATAAACTTTGAATTATCAGAAGATGGAACATTTGACGAGTATAAAGAATTAATACCAGCTCTAACACATGCATCAGCAATATAATAAGCATTTAAAGCTAAATAATTTGTAATAGAGTTAACTCTATTAATAACTCTTTGTTCTATTGTGACATTCGATGAAATAGTACTAGTATTATCCATAAATAATATCTTTATTCTTATATATTCATAAAAATAAAAAAGGAGAATTTTTTAGTTCTCCTTTAATTTTATCTATTTTTTATTAATTCTTCTATAGGCTTGCATTCAATTAATCGAATTTTTTTCACTGATGGAAAGAATATAATTTCGTCAAAAAATTTATATAAATGCTTCAACTTTGGCATATTATAGTCATCTAATAAAACTACATTACTTATATTTTTATTTTCTTTTAATGTATCTAATAATATTTTTAATGAATTTTCATTTAATTGTTGATTAGAATATATTATGCCTCTTATTCTTTTTGATTTAGAATATGATTGTATTAAAGATAAAATTTTTTTACTTACAATAAAAGAACCATATTCATCGATTGTATTATATGTATATCCATATTCTTCAAGAATATCAGATACACTTATAATAGAAAATATCTTCAAATTTAAGAATGATCTCTTAAGACGAATATTATTCTCCACTGTAATATAAAACTTCATAGTAAATTATTTCGCAGATTCAATCTCCTTTTGCGCTCTTTGTAATGCTTCAACAAATGGTATTTTTTCATCGGTAGAAATTTGTAAAGCTTTACTATAAATATCATTAGATATTTTTTGATCTTCTTCTTGTTTAGCTTTTATATCAGCTTCATTTTTTTGCTGAGTTAACCGTTCTCTTAATAATCTCATTTTCTCATTTAATGGTAGTTTTCTTTTTATTTCTAAAATTTCAAATTTTTTTTCCATTGATCTTCTTTGACGTCTATTCATATTCTATTTATTTATTATATTTTATTTTTGTTTATCTAAAGAAGTAACATAAAAATGTTCAAAAAGTCTTAAATAAGAACTTAATAAAAGACTATCATCTGTTTGTAAAACTCTACTACTGTTTATTAATTTAAATTTTTTTCTTTCTGATTTTTCTTCTACTTCTTCGTCTTCTTTTATTTGAACCCCTGTTATATCAACAGCATATATTTTTATAGGACTATCTGATGTTAAATTATTAAATAATGTCCCTAAGTAAGACCACTTAAGCGCCGTTTTTATATTAGTGCCTATTATTTCAAATAATAATCTATTGGCACACACTAAATCTGTAGTATCATCTGTATTAATATAACCATTAATTAATGTAAAAAAATTCTTTTCATCTACGTAGTTATAATCATATATTACACCAACATCATTTAATAATCCTTGTGATGAAATTGTATAAGGCAATACAGCAATTCTATTTTTCTTAGATATTATATAATAATGATCATTTATTTGTATGATATCTTCAAACTTACCTTCTAATATAGTTTTCTTTTCAATATTTTTATTATCCATTAGACGTTTCATTTATTTTATTTTCATACATAGCTTTTATTGCCGCCCGTATGCACTGTTTTAAATGTTCAATGTCAATATTTTCCACAATATATTCTATTACTTTTTCATCCCCATTTTCAAAATTTTCTTTAGCAACATTATATAAATTAACCGTCGGTAAAGATATGGTTAAATTCATATCAACTTCTGTATCAACTTTCTTTGCTTTTTCGAGAAGTCCCCAAATAGGATCATCCGTAAAAGTTTTCTTTTTTTCTTCTTGTACTACAGTTTGTTGTTTAATCTGTTCTGTATTATTTATTTGACCAAATTTTGATACCGATGGTTTTGGTGGTATTGGAATAATTTTTTTCTTTCCAGGTAAAAATGGAACTACACAAACTTTTTCTCCGTCGGCATTATTTTCCCATACTTCTTCTTGTTGACCAACTATTTCTTCTTTAAATGTCCACATGTTGTCTGGACTACTAATTTCTGCCATTATTTTCCCTGCTAGTTCTTCAACTTTACAATTTAATGGCGCTATAAGTTGTTCATTACAACGAGTACCATTTTTAAATACTATATAATTTATTCCATCTTCTTGTTCTATTCTATCGAATACAACAACTTCTTTATTTTTTTCGTATATTATCCATTGAAAATATCTTGTATTATTATCAGTCATTTTCTTAATATTATTAGATTCTATATTATTTATTATAATGTTTTTTTTATCAATAGTTTTAAGTAATATTACAGAAGGTATTTTAATTTTATCATGTAATAATATAACTGGAATATTGTTGTTTATATTCTTGCATCCATTTTTCCGAGAATCCTTTATTTTTCCAATCGATGTAGTCTTCTCTAAATTGTTCAAGAACTTCTTTAAAATGTTGAGCATAATTACCTTTACTTATAAAATCTAAACGAGTTAATGGTATAACAAATGTATGTTGTGTTCCTTTTACTCTCCAATTACATGCCATAGAAACTTCACTAAATGGAGAAAATCCATATTCAACATATAAAGGTGTTATCCATCCTTCGGCTTCAACTTCAACTGTTTTAACATTTAATAATTTGTTAAAGTCAAAATTATATGGCATAATTTATCCTTTTTCTATATTACTATTATCTATTTTTAATTCTTCTTTTTTTACTTCTTCTTTTGATTTTTCTTCTTTATTGGCTTCTATGTCGACTATTGTAGTTCCATCTCTTCTAGTTGGAGCAAATTTACGAGCGCCTAACAATAATGTAACAGACCCTACTAATATTATAATTTGTTCCATTACATCAATAACGTTATTTTTATCCATAAACCATCCAACCATTCCAGCTAAAAAAGATACTGCAGCTACTAATCCAAGTATCACACCAATAAAACCTGAAGCACTTGTTTTTCCATCAGAATTATTAAAAATTTCAGCAAATTTAAATTTTGAACCATCAAATTTTTGCATAAATTAATAAGTTAATTTATTTTATATATTTATTAACTTATTAATTTAAAAAACAAATAGTTAGTGTGATGTACTAACTATTTGTTTAATGAATATTGATAACTAATATATTTTAATTTATTACATCAATTATATTAGCTGCTGTTATTTGTACTATTTCACCATCAAGAGTTTCTAAATAATCAGTAACTTTCTTTTCTACATCGGATGCGCTTATTGCATTAACGACATATTTATCTCTGCGATAACGAATTTTTCCTTTTGCATTTTCTGTTGCTACTTTAACAACTACTAAATAATACTGTTTTTCATTCATAAAATTTTTGTTTTTAGGTTTATTAATTATACTCCATTTAATCCATTTTATATCATATTCAACAAAATATAATTTTGCTTTATTTTTGTGAATATTTTAATTCGCAAAATATTATTCTATAGTTTTATTATATTCTCTTCCTATAGAATTCCTTTGTTCTTTTTTTGTTTTAATTCATCTGGAAATAAAGCGTAGGTTTCTGGTTCATAAAGATCTGCAGGAATTTTACCGCATTTTTTACAAAACATAATATTAAGAGGTATTTTTTCTTCTTTACCTGTTGGTGATATTAAAGATGATAATTTCTTAAATACTACACCAGCTTCAAATACACATGAACCGCATTCACATGATATTGTAGGAAGTTTAAGTATTTCTTCTTCACTTAAATTTGTTTTTTGCTGTTCCATAATTTTAATTTTTTTAATTATTATTTATTTTCTGATGAATACACACTACTAAAAGATCCAAGATCTCCTGATATTTCTAAAAAAGAAATATAATTCTTTTCTGGATTTTGATCGTAACGCGTTATTTCACCATTTTGATTAAATTTAATATAATATCCCTTTGTGATATACATATTAAATTTTAATTTCATTATTTGCTCTCTACTCACTTTTGCTGGATCACATAGAAAATATGATCTTAATCTATCTTCAAATATTTTTTCACTTACAAAAAGTGGATTAAAATCTTTTGTAGATATAATATAAAGTTTATGCAACTTTCTAATATCTGTCAATTGAACTTCTTTATGCGTCCAGTCTTTTTTAAAAACTTCATTCATAATTTTTTTATTTATTAATTTTTCCAAATACTATTTCAAAAAATAATAATCCAATACATATTTCGTAAAAATTAGAATTTATTTTTGGATCAAATCCGGATTGTGAATAAATACCTAAAGAAAAATCTCCTTCAGGCAAATTACATATTCTTCCTTCTATATACATATTATTTATTTATATAAGTATTTCCAGTGTTGATATAATTTTCTATTAATTTATAATGCCTTTCATATATATGTAAAGAACCACTAATCCAAATTATCTTTTTACTTCTTAATGTATAATTATTTGCTAAATCATCATATAAAGAATCTAGCACATATTTTTGCCAAGCAAAATCATTGCGATATCCAAATACAATATCATTACTTCTCATTTGTACATGAGCTATAAGTTCTTCACCACGAATAAAATATTGAACTACATTTGTACAACAAAAATCATTCATTCCATTTTTACAATAATCTCTCCACATCGAAGGTCTATTGTAAATCATAACAGCTCTTCTACTATCTTTATTTCTAATCAGTTCTTGAAAGCAATTTTCATACTGAGAACCATTTTCTTTACTATAAATAAGATATCCATAATTACTATTTATAAACCCATCTTTATCGGCAACTTGTTTCCAAATTTTCGGTATTTCTCCTTGAATATCATTAATATTAAGTGATTGAGATAAATACCAATCTAGTTCACGTTTTATATAATCTTGATTAGGTTCTCCAAAGATATGATCTTCATCGGCAATAAAACTTTGTCCTATTAACTCTATAGTCGTAGAACCTGTTTTATCTTTAATAAAATTTTTTGATCGATAAGCTTGAGAAAATAAGTCTCTTATTCCTTGTACATTTATCATATTGTATTTTTGTTTATTATTATATATTTTAATTTTGTAAAAGTTTTATTTAATTGTATCTATTTTATAGTTATTTCCATATATGTATATTGTATCTTGTTCGGCTATAGGAAGAAATTTAATGTAATATTTTGTTTTAAAATATTCTTTTGTTATATAAATATCTTCACTTGTTTGTATTCTAATTAAAAATGGAGTTGTTAATAACAGTATAAATAAAAATTTCATAAGTTTTTATTTTATATATATAAAATATAAAATTTAATAAAATATAACCGTCGTTGCTTTCATTTATTTATAAAATTTAATACATCATTAAGAATATCTTCTTTAGGTCTAAATTGATTTTTCTCTTCAACGGATATTCTTATTTTATTTGGTATTGTTGATAAATTATATACTTCTTCAAATAAATCTAATTGTTTTTTCTTATCATCTATTTTTTTACCTAATGATTTACCATCTTCATGTTGTGTGCAAAATTCAGGAGATGCATATAAATAAATAAGATAAGTATGTTTATGAAAAATATATTTATTTTCATAATTTTTAATATAATCACTTATAAATTTTTTATCTAATTTTCTATAAAGAGTTCCCCAAACATATTCACCTAAATATGAACGATTCCATATTAATATATTTTCATAATATTGATGTGGATCATTATCTATTTCTTGATAATATAAAACAAATTTCCCTTCATTTAAAAAGGTATTATCTTGAAATGTCCAAGGATCTTCTATTTCTTTTGGTGGTTTTGAAAAATGTCTTATTACAATATTATTATAATGATAATAATCACAAAGACCTTTAATAAGAGTATCCTTACCAAGACGATCCGGCCCACAAATTATTATATGTTTCATATTTTTAATTTATCTACTAATATTTTTATTTTTTCGATTTTAAAAGTTTTAAAGAATAAATTAATTTATATTTAAGATTATTATTTTTTTTTACAAAATATCTATATGCACTTTTTCTTTAATTGAACTAATGACACGGAATAAAGTGTTTTATATTTTAAAATAAACATCATTATTGATAATTAATTTTAAATATTTTATAATTTTAGATAAAGATTACAACAAGTTTAAAATAATGATTTAGTACTTTGTATCTTTGGTTTTGTATTATCTTGCATTGCAATTTTTTCATTTGAAAACTTTCTTTCACCATTAATAATTGCAATAACTTCTTTTATCATATCTTCATTTGTTTTCACTGGAGCATTTTGAGGAATTTTACTAAATTCTTTTTTACCATATAAGTCAAAATCAAATGGGTGTCCCATAAGTGTAAGATATTCTCTGATATTTAATAATCTTTCTTCGGTTGGGTGTATATTTCTTTGCATCATTTCTCCAACAATGGCATAAATATAATCTTTATCTAAAATGAGAACTCTATAAGATAATCTAAAGTTTTTATTATCTTTCTTTTTCTTCATTATATGTTCCACGTCTCTTATAACTTTATCAGAACCATTATTATTTTTTAAATAATTATAAAATGGTTCTATTCCTTCTGTTTCTAATAAGTAATTATAAGAAGATATATGAGTTTTATATTCAAGTATTTTATCTCTCCAATTTTTTCCCAGCTTTTCTTTAAAATATTTTACTATTTCAAAATTAGATACATCGAATTCAGAACACATATATTCATTTTGTAATGTTGAATTTGATGGTATTTCTTTTAAATATTCTTTTATATTTTTATATGGCTTATTATAATTTTCTAATATAGGAGCACGAGAAGTCTTAGTAAATAATACATAAGTTCTTGGCCGATTTTGTGGTATTCCGTGTTGTAGTGTGTTGGTTTTATAAAATACAATAGAGTAATTATATTTCTTAGATATATCAATTAGATTATTTCTAACATTAGTTCCAATTGGTGTGTACAAAGTAGGCGCATTTTCAAAAATAAATACCTTTGGTTTGATATTTCCTAAAATATATTCTGAAGACATATACATATATTTGACTGAATCTGCTGTACCAGCGGTTCCAGCAGGTCTAGTTGCTGCCATGCTAAGTGAATTACATGGTGGAATAGCACATACAAAATCTACATTTTCAAAAGAAGGTATTTCATTTTTATCTAATTGATAATATGGAATATTTAAATTTTTCTTTTCTTTAAAATATCTTAAAAGAAGAGAGTCATTAAAATTAAATAATGAATAAGATGTAATAGCAATAGGATTTGTTTTAGTTATATTCATTGCCGCTAATGTGAATCCACCAATTAACGGTATATGAGAAATATATTTCATTAATGTAATCTTTCAAGAGTCATTTTAATAAATTCTTTAAATCCATTAAGATCTTCTCTAGTTTTAGAAATAGAATCCAGTGTTTTAATATCTATTGCGTTATCTATTACTTCAATATCTTCGGTTGGTATATTGATGACATCATTTCCTAAATCAAATGTCTTATCTTGTTTATTATAATTGTATATCCACACAGAAACCGAATCATATTCTTTATTAGAATTTCTAATTAAATCTTCATACATTTGATTAGATAAATCTATTATAAATTCTTCTTCAGTTATTCCATGCATTTCATTAATTTTTATAATCTCATCTTGCATTTTAACTAAATTAATTTTACAAGAAGAAACAAGATTATATATTACTTTATTTGTTGATGGATCTATTTCAGACCCTTTTTGTAACAATCCAATTTTTATTTCTGTTATCATAATTTTATATTTTTATTTAATAATTATATATTATATATGATTATTGTGTTTAAAAGTTTTAACTTGATTAAAAAATTTTAATTTCACACTAAATTAATTAATCTTTTATAAATATCTTCTACTTCATTAAAATACAAAATTCAATAAATTAAATAATTAAAATAATAAAAAAACATAATTTAAAACCACGATTTCGCTGAAAAACATTAAATTTATGTAAATATTAAGATTATAATTTTTATGTTAAATTATTGTTTATTTATAATATGTTCTCTAACTAATTTTATATTATCTTCTATATTCTCCATAATCACTATATATAGTTCCTCGTACGGCACCTGTTCTGAAGTAACGCTCAATTTCTTCTTTAGATATGTTGTTGTTAAGACAATAGAAATCTCCACCAACCAATGTTGGAGCACCTTCTAATGAAGTTAGTTTATTATTAGAACAAGAGAAATCTTCGCCAACCGATGTTGGAGCGCCTTTCAATGAAGTTAGTTTATTAAAGCTACACATAAAAATTCCACCAACCGATGTTAGAGCACCCTCTAAAGAAGTTAAGTTGTTATTATCGCAAAGGAAATTTCCTTCAACCCATATTGGAGCACCATTTAATGAAGTTAAGTTATTGTTACGACAAGAGAAATCTCCACCAACTGATGTTGGAGCACCTTCCAATGAAGTTAAGTTGTTGTCATTACAATAGAAATCTCCACCAACTGATGTTGGAGCACCATTCAATGAAATTAGGTTGTTGTTATCACAATAGAAATTTCCTATTATTTTTCTGGGTAAATCTTTAGGAAGTTCTTTTAAATTTTTACCTGATAAGTCAATACTTCCTTCAAACGGGGGAACGTACTTAACCGGCTTTATACCAACTACCTCATTTATATGTTCTTTAACTAACTTCATATTATACTTTATATATTTTATCTTTTATATTCTCCATAATCACTATATATAACACCTCGTACGGCACCTGTTTGAAAATAACGTTCAATTTCTTCTTTAGGTATATTGTTATAATCACAATGAAAATCTCCACCAACCGACGTTGGAGCACCTTCTAATGAAGTTAGGTTATTTTTATAACAATAAAAAATTCCACCAACTGATGTTGAGGCGCCTTCCAATGAAGTTAGTTTATTATAAGAACAAGAGAAATCTCTACCAACCGATTTTGGTGCACCTTTCAATGAAGTTAAATTGTTATTAATACAAAAGAAACTTCCACCAACCGATGTTGGAGCACCTTTCAATGAAGTTAAGTTATTATTAGAACAATAGAAATCTCTACCAACCGATGTAGGAGCACCTTCCAATGAAGTTAGTTTATTATTATTACAAAAGAAATCTCTATTAATTAATGTTGGTGCGCCTTCTAAAGAAGTTAATTTGTTGTGAACACAAGAGAAATCTCTATTAATTAATGTTGGTGCGCCTTCTAAAGAAGTTAATTTATTATTATCGCAATAGAAATCTCTACCTACTGATATCGGTGCACCTTCTAATGAAGTCAAGTTATTGTTATAACAATAAAAATCTCCACCAACTGACGTTGGAGCACCTTTCAAAGAAATTAATTTGTTATTAGAACAATAGAAATTTCCATTAATAAATATCGAAGAACCTTCTAAAGAAATTAGGTTGTTATTAGAACAATTGAAATCTCCACCAACTGATCTTGGTGCATCTATTAAAGAAGTTAGTTTGTTGTTATCACAATATAAATCTTTACCTATTGATATTGGTGTGCCCTTTAGAGAAATTAGATTATTATAATTACAATAGAAACTACCTGTTATTTTCTTTGGTAAATTTTTAGGAAGTTTTTTTAAATTTTTATGTGATAAATTGATATCACCTTTAAATGAAGGTACATACTTAACTGGTCTTATACCAACCACCTCATTTATATGTTCTCTAACTAATTTCATTATGATTGTCCATTACTTAATAATGTAAATCCTGTATTGGCCGGATTGATATGTTGTTGTGAACCGACTGCAATTCCTGCATTAACATTTTTCTTTTGTAAATCAGATTGAATATTTTCAGTATTCTCTCCCATTGGAGTCGTTGGTGGAACCATTATTCCTTGATCATTAGATAAACTATGTTGATTAGTAAAGTTAGTGCTCATACGAGCATCCCACCAATCCTTTCCATAATCTATAGTTAGTTCTTCTCCAGTTCTTATTAATCTTTTAGCAATAAAATACATTTGTTTAGATTTAGAATTATATGCAAAATCTAAATTAGGTGTCGACGAGTGTCTATAAATAGAACCATATCCTAATACAATACCCCAGAGATTATTTGCTTTATCTATTTCAAATACTGTATCTTTGATTTTCTTATCAATTTGTGCTTCAATTCCAACAAATATAATAGGAGCTATTTCTACTATTTCACCTGTATAAAACATAGAACGAGCTATTACGGTATAATTTCCAGAAGATGTTTTAGAAAATTCTATACGACTAGGAGAGAAAGATTCTCTACGAACTCTAAACATTCCACCTTGATCAGATAAATGTTTAGGTTTTTCAACATTTTCTCTTTGATCATCTTCAAATGGATTGTAAAAATCTTCATCCAATCTTGGTATTTTATGCTTATTCATATTATCAATATTCCATTGTTTTTTTCCATATATTAGGATCATTTATCCATCTTGTTATCGGAAAATCTATATAGTTATCCATATCATCTTTATTTAAAAACAAAACATGAAGTTTCTTTTTAATTTTATCTTTAATAAGTTTTATATCATATCTATCTAAAGCAAACCCTGCAATTGTTATTGCATTATAAAATTTCATTTTAGGTACATATTTAACAAACCCATATTCACTAGCCAATTCACTAAATTTATTAATTAAATCTTGTTCTTCTGTATTTATATAATCAAATTCTTCATTCAAAAAATAATCTATAGATTCATACACCAACATATTAAAAATCAACATTAATTTAACATAAAAATTATAAAAAAAATAATTTTTCCTTAATATATATATATCGTAAAAAATTATTCTATATAGGTAAAATCTATCATATTATTTTATATAACAAGATAATGAAAACAATTAAACTTTCATATAAGTCATCCAAAAATTTGATGCCTATAATTAAGCAATATTCATGTGTTGTTAGATATAGTTATAATCGTTTTCTTGAAGGTAATACGGAAAAGGAAGTTAGATATTTAACTAAATCACTGAAAAATATTGATTTGTTAAATTCTTGGTTGGTTCAGTGTGCAATTAAAGATGCTAAAGCAGTTCACAAAAGATCTAAAGGTGAAAAAGTTATATTTGGTGGAAAAAAGAACTTCATTTTAAGATGTAAGAATAAAATATCGAAGGAAGAATATCAACTCAAAAGATTGGTTCCTATTAACATTCAAGGTGAAGAACTTAATCAAGGGAATCGCTTATTTAAGTTAGATATAATTGATAATAACCAAATCATCTTTAAATTAAATAGAAACGAACATATTGAACTAAAATTACCTAATTTAAGAAACAATATAAAGAATGAATTATTTAAGCTTCAACAACTTAATGAGATTAAACAACATCAACGAGGATATACTTATTCAATTAAACTTGATTTAAAACATATCTATATAAGTTTTGAAGAATTTAAAAATGAAAGGTGTAAAAATTTAAATGAAAATAGATATTTAGGTATAGATTTAAACCCCGACACGATAGGAATTTCTATTTTAGATAATGGAAACGTTATCCATACGCAAGAATTTAGTTTAAAGAAAATTTTTAATAAAATTTTAAATGAAAAATTAAGTTCAAGCTCCGACAGAATGAAATATTTTCAAAACAAATTAAAGTTTGAAACCTATGAAATAAGTAAATCTATCGCAAATCTAGCAAAACAATTCAATTGTAAATCAGTTTTTATTGAAGACCTACATTTTAAAGGTTGTTCAAAAATAAAAATATCAAATAGAAAAAACAAAAATCTTTGGAAAAGAGAATTATTTATAAATAACTTAACCAAAAGATTAAACATAGAAGGAATTAAACTATATTCAGTTAATCCGGCTTATTCAAGTTTTATAGGAAATTTACAACATAACTATACGGATGCTGTAAATGCTTCAATAGAGATTGCAAGAAGAGGTTTTGAATATAGAATAAAGAAAAATAAGAAAGGATTTTATCCAACACTGTTGGTAAAACACCAATGGAAGGAAATGGCTACCAAATTTAACAACTGGAAAGAATTCTTTCTTGCGTTAAAAAACTCGAAATTGAAATATCGAGTTTCATTAAACGATTGCTTATGCAAATTTAATGTTTTTCAGCAGAATTCAAGTCATAAAAGCATGGTTTTAAATTATGTTTTTTATGATTAATTATTGAAATTTATTGAATTTTGTATTTTAAATGTACTAGTAAATCTTCTATCAAATTCTAAATTTGGATTTTTTTCTAAGTATACATAATCTAAATAATATTCATACTCATCTTTATTAGAATTTAATATATTAAAAAACATAACAGGACCTAATTTAGTCGGGCTTTGTTTAAATTTATTCGATAATTCGGCACTTAAACGAGTTGAATTTCTTTCATCATATTCAAGTAAATATTCTCTGAAACTGTCACAAAAAATATCTATATTATTTTGATTATATTCTCCTCTTTCATTTATAATATATCTATCTTTTAAGAAAGATCTTACGGCTGAATTTTGTGGTGCATTGTATGATGTTTCTTTTACCATTTGTTCTGCTATTTTCTTTGTTAATCCCTCTGGACATTTATAAATATCATTACATAAAATAACATTACGTAATTTCTTAGGTAAATAATTACATAAAAAATTAGCAATTTGACTAGATAATATATTTTTAGCCGATATCATATCTCTTTTCTGTTGAGGTGTTAAAGCCGTTTCTTCTCTCCCTTTCCTATTAATGATTCTTCCTTTTTCGTTAAATATATATCCACCCTCATTTTGTATGATATTATCTACACTTGCCTTTAAATCTTCTATTTCTTTTACTATAGGATTATCTAATATTTCCAATTTTTTTGTTTCGGCTTCTTCTTCTATTTGTTGTTTAATTTGTGCCCATTTATTTTTTAATTGAAATTTAGTTTTATTTGAAAAATCAACTTTAATATGTTCTCCTATATTATCAATTATATCTTCTAATTCTTTTGTTGCATTATTTATAGAATCATCTATATATTTTTCTAATTTTTTAGTTCTTTCACCACTATAAATTTGTTCGGCATTTAAATAATTTCTGCTTAAATTTTCTAATTTTCTAATTTGTAATTTATATTCTGGATCATTTGATTTTATTCCCTTATTTTTTATTGTATTATATTCTTTAAGATATTGTTCTACTTTATTTTTAATAAGATTTAATCTTTCTGGAAGTTGTTCATTAAAATTTTGTATTGCATTATTTATATCTTGTTCTAATTTATTTTTATATGATTTAAATAAATATTCTACTTTAGCTTTACGAGTTGCTCTAGATGGCCAAGATAAAGCCTTCCCGAGCCAAGATTTTTCAGCATAAGTCTTATATTCTTTCTTTTCAAATATTTTATATCTAATATTACTTTCGCAAAGTGAATTATTTTTGTACATAACATTATTATTTTATTTAATTTATATATCCCGGGAAATTTCCCGAGATTTCCCTCTTAAGTATCTTAAGAATATACTTTTCCACTTTCCTTAAGTCCTTAAGTTATATGAGTCTGACGGAAAAAGTTTTAAGATTAATGTTAAAATTTAGTTAAGATTTAGTCGTATTATTTTATTTAATTTTAACAAATCATTAATAGATATTTTTTATATAAAAATAAAAAACATAAAACTTAATAATTAAATACGAAACTTTCCTAAGATAATACCGTATAAATAACAAAATAAAACATAGACTATGATAAAACTTATAATTTTTGATCTTGATGGTGTTCTTGTAAACACCAAACAATTACATTACAATTCACTTAATATGGCTATAAAAGATTATAACAGTAATTATGTTATATCTTATGATGACCATTTAAAGTATTATGATGGTTTACCGACACGTAAAAAACTTAAGATCTTAACAAAAAGAACAGGTCTATCGGAAGATGTTTATGATTTTTTATCAACTAGTAAACAAAAGTATACAATTGAATTAATAAGAAAGGAAATACCATACGATGAAAGGCTAGTAAATATATTTAAAAAATTAAAAGAAGATGGATATAAAATTTATGTTGCTTCCAATTCAATACGAGAAACTACTAAACTTTTATTATATAAATGTGGAGTTATTGAATACGTTGATTATTTTGTTTCTAATGAGGATGTAAAAAATTCAAAACCAAATGCTGAAATGTATTTAACTTGCATGTGTCATGCAGGAGTAAACCCAAAAGAAACTCTTATTATAGAAGATAGTCCAGTTGGTATAGAAGGTGCCATAAATTCTTGTGGACATCTTTTAGTTGTTAAAAATCCCGAGGATGTTAATTATAAAAAGATAAAAGATAAAATTATGAGCATACAAAATGGTAAAAATAATATTCTAGTTTTAGATAATCTTAATGTTTTAATTCCTATGGAAGGCGAAGGTTCAAGATTTAAAAATGCAGGATATACATTTCCAAAACCTCTTATTGAAGTTAATGGAAAACCGATGATACAAATTATTATTGAATCTTTAGGTATTAAAGCAAATTATATTTATGTTGTTAAAAAAGAACACTATGAAAAATATAATTTAAGTTATATGTTAAATTTATTAACACCTGGGTGCAAAATTGTTACTTCAGAAAATAAAAAATTTCCTGGTGCAACCGGTGCAGTTTTATGTGCCGAAGATTTAATTAATAATGATAAACCACTTATTATTGCAAATTCAGATCAATACATAGAATGGAATCCAATTGAATTCTATTATAAAATGTCGGAAAATAAATGTGATGGTGGAATATTAACATTTGAAAATACACACCCAAAATGGAGTTATGTAAAACTTGATGAAGAAGAAAATGTAATTGAATTAAAAGAAAAAATAGTTATTAGTAATAAAGCTACGGTTGGTATTTATTATTATGCAAAAGGTAGTGAATTTGTTAAATATGCCAAACAAATGTTAGCAGATGAAAAAAATAAAGTAAATGGCGAATTTTATGTAGCTCCTATCTATAATGAATATATTAAAGATAAAAAGAAAATTAAGATATATGACGTAGAAAAAATGCGTGGACTTGGTACACCAGAAGATTTGAATGATTTTTTAAGAGAATTTAAACGTTAATTATATAATAGGATAAAAAAACAACTAAAAGATATTGGAGAAAATAAAAGAAAATGAAAATAAAATATGAAAAAATATAACATAAAAAAAGATTTTAATTTAGGTTGGTTTTTAGGTTCATTTGAAAAATCATTAGTACCCAATTGTCCATTTGAAGTGGCTATAAAATATTATAAAAAAGGTGATTATGATGCTAAACATTATCATAAAATTTCTACTGAATATACAGTAATAGTAAAAGGATTAGTTATGATGAATGGTGAAATCTATCGTACTGGTGATTTAATAGTAATAGAACCAAATGAAGCAACGGATTTTAAAGTACTTTCAACCGAAGCTATTACTTGTGTAGTAAAAAATCCAGGAGCATTAAACGACAAATATAATGTAAAATAAAATTAAATAAAATAAAATAAAATAAAATTAATATGATACTAATTAGTCATAGAGGAAATATCAATGGAAGAAATCCTAAATTAGAAAATAATCCAGAGTATATTATGAAAGCTATAGAAGCTGGATACGATGTAGAAATTGATATAAGAGAAATAGATGGAAAATTTTATTTAGGACATGATAAACCTCAATATGAAATAAGTCTACATAATGCAATATTTTTATCTAATCCAGAAAAATTATGGATTCATTGTAAGAATATTCTTGCATTACATTCTCTTCAGAAATATAAAGATCTTAATATATTTTTCCATGATAGAGATCAATGTACATTAACAAGTAAGGGTTATATTTGGACTTATCCAGGTTGCATATTAGGACATCAAGGAAAAGAAAATAATTCTATATGTGTTCTTCCGGAAACGGTAGATTATGAACAGTTTAATTGTTGTGGAATATGCTCAGATGAAATAGAAAAATATAAAAAATAATATTAAATAATCATGAATAAAAATTTTAAAGGATTAAAAATAGCAATTATTGCAGGGCAAGGTGCAGAAGGTTGCGGAGTCCAAAGAATTGGAACAGAACTAGATAATTATTGCAATTCGCATAACATGCAATCGGAATTTTATTCTTATTATACAGGCAAAAAATATTCTAGACAAAATGCTCATGGAACAAAAATTAATTTTTTTAGTCCTAAAGATATTCCAGATCTTGTAGAAAAATTAAATAAATATGATTTAGTTGTTTTTACTTCATATCCTCATAATAAAATAGAACATTCAGCAATTAAAGCTTTTTATTACGATTTATTCTGTAAATTAACTAAACCTATTAAAGCTGTTTATAATCTTGAAATTATGAAGATGAATATAGATAAAATAGGTTATTTAGGTTTACTTGTCAATGGAGCGGATATAGTTTTTCATTATGGATTAGATACTTGGTTTTCAAAAACTGTAGATAAATTGGGTATGAAGAAAATAGGTGACAGACTTCATCGTTTTCATTTATGGATGGACTTCTCGGAGTTAGATGTTATTAAAAAACAATATCCATTAGAAAAGAAACAATTAGGATTAGTTAGTGTTACTCGTTGGAGTTCATTAAAGAATATTGGAAGAACTATAGAAATACAGAATCATTTATTAAAATTAAATCCAAATTGGTTTTGTCAAGTTCATGGCGTTGAAAGAAGTATAGGAGCCAAGTTTGATATTATAGATAGACCAGATGTAACATATGTTAATCCATCGGGAAAAAGAGACGGAAATGGTGCAGTTGAAGTTTATGGGCCTATTGCCAGAGCTAAAGGTTTAGAATTAATGGGAAAATATTTATATAGTTCTTCATTTTTTAGTTTGCCAAAGACTCCATGGGATTATGGAAATAGAATGGAATATAGTCAAATAGAAAATGCATATTTAGGGATTCCGTTATTTGACACTCATTGGGGACAGAATAATAAAAACAAAGAAGGTAAAAACTTTTATGATATTCCATATTCAGCTATTTATAGTAATGGAAAAGATTGTAAAGAAGTAGCGGAAAAATTAATTGAATTAAGTAAACAACCTGAAGAATTAAAGAAGTACGAAGAGTGTTCTACATTACTTTCTAAAAATGAATATGATTGTAATATTGTGATACCCGAAGCTTTAGAATTAATCCTATCAAAAGGCAAACAAGATAACGTACTCTCTGATTATGAATTTAATAAAAAAATAGTAAATGAAGAATTTGCTAATGAAATTCTTAAATTAGAAAAGGAAAATAAAATTCCTGTATTAGGAATAGATGAATATGAAAAAAAGATAGTTTATTACCTAGATGGACATAAACAAAAGTTAGTGAAAAAAATTAATGATAAAGTAGATAAGAAGAAAACTGAAAATGAAAAAGTTCATATAAATAATAAAGCCAAATCATTATTTTAAGATGTCATATAATAGAGATATTATTTGAAATACAAAAAATAGAAAAATAAATCTTAATTTTAATTTATGGCGCACATAATAAATACATATTTTGATAAAGTTGTATGTATAAATTTATTAGAAAGACCTGATAAAAAAAAATTTATACAAGAAAGATTTGATAAATTAGGAATACAAGTAGAATGGTTTCATCCGGTTAAATATGATTTTATTCCTAATATAGCTAAGTCAATTACAGATAGTGGTAAAGGTCATTTTAATTATAAAGAACAACCATATGAAATTGGCGCTGCTTTATCGCATTATCATGTTATTAAAACAGCTTTTTTACAGGGAGTAGAAAAGCTTTTTGTGTTTGAAGATGATGTCATTTTTCATAAAGATTTTAACGTATTAATTCCAAAATATATAGATGCAATTCCAACCGATTGGAATTGTCTTTTATTGTATTCATTTATGTATAATTTAGATCCTAAAAATATAAGAGTAAATTCTAGATGGATGAGGGCATACAAAAGCTGGAGTTTATTAGCTTATGCCATGAATAGACCTATGATGGAAGCTTATATAAAAAGTCAAGATAATTTTTTTACAATTGCCGATGCAGTGACATATACTATGCAAGAACAGGACATATATAAGATATATTGTTCAACCCCTTGTTTAGTTTTACCGAGCAAAGAACTTAAATCAAATATAAGAACAGTTAAAAATTATGAAACAAACCCAACTATATTACAGATGGGTATAAACAATAATAATTATGAGTAAAGATACATTACGAATAGCTTTTGTAGATTTTTGGCCAGAAATTTCGCAAGAAGATATATTTACACCAATATTATCAGAAAAATATAATATTGTAGTTGATAATAATAAACCCGATGTTATTTTTCATTCTTTATTTAATAGATTACAAGGTATTGTTAAATATCCAAGATCTATTAAACGAATAATGTGGATAGCAGAAAATTGGAGATATTCTCAGTTTGATACAGATTTTGCAATATCATTTGACCCTCATGATGAGAGAAATTTTAGACTTCCATTATGGCAAGCTTATATTTTGTTAAAACCAGAATATAAAAATAAACTATTTAATAGAATTAATTATGATTCATTTGATAGATTTTGTTCATTTACGGTAAGTAATCCATCTAATTTTTCTAGAAATGGAATGTATTTATCTTTAAATGAATATAAAAGAGTTCATTCTTATGGAAGATATATGACCAATAGTTTAGAATTACAACAAGCGTCACAAGGAAGATATTGGCGAGATGCTAAAGATGAATTCTTTTTAAAAAATAAACATAAATTTTCTATTACATATGAGAATAATTCTTATCCATATTATGTAACAGAAAAATTAATGGATGGATTTTTAGCCGGATCGTTACCTATATACTGGGGGGCTTCTAGAGTTGCAGAAGATTTTAATGAAAAAGCTTTTATTAATGCAACTAAAATAGGAAATCGTTCGGCACTAGAAATAGTAAAAAGATTAGATAATAATGAATCGGAATTTAGAGATATATACACACAACCAGTGTTTACAAGTGAACAAAAAAATAAATTAAATGAAAATTTAGAAAGTTTTAAATATTGGTTGCTAGAAAAAATTAAATAAAATGTACTGGGAAAATATTCAAGGCATGTTTAATTTTGATAACATTTATAATGAAATGGTATCAAAATATAACAATGCTGTATTTGTTGAAATAGGTTGCTGGAAAGGAAAGTCTGCGGCTTATATGGCTGAATTAATTAAAGATTCAAAAAAGAATATAAAATTCTATACTATAGATTTATTTGAATATGAAGGTAAATCTTTTTATGAAGAAACACTGAATAATTTAACACCTTTATTAGATTATGTTACTATCATTAAAGAAAATAGTACAACCGCTTATAAAAGATTTGAAGATAATAGCATAGATTTTTTATTTATTGATGGTGATCATACATATGAAGGCTGTAAAAATGATATAAAGCTTTGGTTTCCAAAAGTAAAAACACCTGGAATAATAGCTGGTCATGATTATACAGAAACTTCTTGTGGTGTTAAAATGGCAGTAGATCAATATTTTTTATTCACAGGAATAAATAAAAATAGAACATCGTGGGTTTACTATAAAAAATAGTATGAATATAATTACTATATCATTAAAGAGAGCCGAAGAACGAAGAAATAATATTCAAGAACAATTTAAAAAATTAAATCTTGATAATATTATTATGGATGCCGTTGACGCAAAAGAATTGACCGAAGAACAATTAAATAAATATATTTCTCCCGGCGGATGGCGAGCCGGCGAAAAATTTAAACCCGGAGAAATAGCTTGTACAATGTCTCATATAAAAGCTATTGAATTAGCCCAATCTAATAATTGGGATTATGTTATAATACTAGAAGATGATGCTATTATAGCCGAAGATTTTGAAAAAAGAATTAAATTTTTATTTAAAATATTACCACAAGATTGGGAACATGTATATTTATCTGGTATTCCACATTATGAAAATACAAACTATAATGAATCGTTATTAAAAAATACAGTAGCCGTATATCCGTCGATGCCAAATGTAGAATGTACATTAGCAATGATGATAAGAAATACAGCATACGATAAAATAAAAAATTATTTAAATACATTTACAACTACGACAGATGATATGTATATGAGAATGATTAAAAATAAATTAATTAAGTCTTATATTTATCATCCATTTTGTGTTTATGCTAAAGATGATTATACTTATATTTGGAATATAAATATAACAAGGGAACATAAATCTAAATTATGGTTTAAAAATAAAATATGAATACATTATTAGAAATAAATTTTCTTAATTTTTTTAATTATTATGATAAAATAGACAGATTTTTTAAAAATAATAAAGAATCTGAAAATGTTTTTCATCCTCATGAATTATCTTGTTTAGGATTTTATAAAGAAATAAAAAATAAAAATAAAGATAAATATTTTTTATTATTTAATGATGATAATAATGATATTATATCATATGGACTTATAAGAGGATTTGATGAAGGATATAAAATACCATCTATAGGATTATTAGTTGATAAAAATTATAGAAGTAAAGGATATGGAGAAAAATTATTAAATTATATACATTCTTATTTAAAGATGTGTGACGTAGATGTTGTTAGATTAACGGTAGAAAAACAAAACCATTTGGCAATTTCTTTATATAATAAATATGGTTATGTATTTAAAGAAGAAGGACATAGATTAATAGGTTTTAAAAATTTATAGTATGGCCGATACAATAGGAAATTTAATAGATAAATTAACAACCGTTGATTTAAAGATGTGGAATAATCAAGAGATTTTATACGAAATTCGTAGAATGTCTTTTGAAGAATATAAAGAAAAATATTTTAAAGATGAAGATGGAGCTAAAAAACTTTGGGAAACTTTAAAGAAAGCATGTGATTTAAACGTTCAAAGAAATCAGTTAATAAATGAAATAGATCAAAAAATTATAGAAATAATTAAAGCTGGATTGTCGGGTGAAGAATTAGATAATGGAAAGTATTTACAAAGATCGCATAAAACATACTAATGAAAAATTTTATATTAAATCAAGTTGGAATAGGTTATACTATTATATTTTTATCTTATATTTATTAAATGCTAGATAAATAAAAAGATTTTAAATTATATTTTTTATAATTAATTATTGAATTTTGTGTTTTAGATGAACTTAAAAAATACAATAGATAATGATACCAATTTATAAACCATATATACCAAATAATTCATTAAAATATGCTTATGATGCTATAGATTCTACTTGGATTTCTAGTCATGGAAAATATTTAGATTTAGTTGAAAAAGATTTAAAAAAAATAATTGGATGTGATTATCTTTGTTTAACATCTAATGGAACTGCTGCCACACATCTTGTAGCAATTTCTCTTAAATTAAAATATCCAAATATTGATAAATTAATAGTTCCTAGTAATGTTTACATTGCAGCCTGGAATATGTTTAAAACTTATCCAGACTACACACTGATACCTATCGATAGTGATATTAATACATGGAATATAGATATTGAAAAACTTAAACATATGCATAAATTATTCCCAGATGCGGCATTTTTATGCGTACACAATATTGGTAATATTATTAACGTACCACAATTAAAAAGAGATATTCCCAATTTAGTTATAGTAGAAGATAATTGCGAAGGTTTTTTAGGTTCATATGAAAATAAAATGACCGGAACTGCATCATTAAGTTCTAGTATATCTTTCTTTGGAAATAAGAATATAACTTCCGGAGAAGGTGGAGCATTTTGTACTAATGATGAAAATTTATATAATGAAATATTTAGAATAAGAGGTCAAGGACACACTAAAGAAAAGTTTATTTTTTCTGGTATTGGTTATAATTATAGAATGACTAACGTCCAGGCTGCCATTCTTTATGGTCAACTAAAATTAATACCCGAGATTTTAGAAAATAAAAAGAGAATATTTAGTAAATATAAAGAATGTTTAGCTTTTAATACTAATATTAAATTTCAAGAAGTTCCAAATAATTGTGATCATTCACATTGGATGTTTGGTATAAGAATAGAAAATTTAACAAAAGATATAAGATTAATAGAACTTAAATTATTGGAGAATGGAATAGAAACAAGACCTATGTTCCCTCCTATAAACTATCATTCTCATTTTAAAATGTTCGATGCTAAAAATTTTAAAGTATCTAAACAATTATATGATTCTTGTTTGATACTCCCAAGTTATCCAACATTAAAAAATGAAGAAATAGAATTTATTTGTATAACATTAAATAAAATTATAAATGAATAGTCTTTACATACTAACACATCTTGGTTTAGGAGATCAAATTATTTCAAATGGATTAGTTAGATATTATGCTAAAAGAAATGATTTAGTTACTATATTTTCTAAACCAAATAATTATAAAAATGTTTCATTTATGTTTAGAGATTTAAAAAATCTAAAGATATTAAATATGGAATATGAACAAATAATTAATTTTGTGCAAAATGATATAATAAACAAATATCTAATAATAGGTTATGAAAAATTTTGGAATGAATATAAAAATCCAAATAATAAAAAAACAATAGATCAAATTTTTTATGAACAAGCTAATTTAGATATATCGGTTAAATTTTCTGAATTTTATGTACAAAGAGATTTAGAAAAAGAAAAAGAGACTTATTATAAGGTCGGCCTAAAGGATAATGAAGATTATATTTTTATACACGACACCGATAATAGAAAAATAACTAAAGAAATACCTGAAAACTTTAAAATAATAAAACCAACAGATTTATCATTAACTTTATTTGATTATTTAACTATAATGGAAAATGCAAAAGAATGTCATTTTATTAATAGTTCTTTCTTTTGCTTGGCTCATTGTATGGATATTAATAAACCAAAAATGGTATTACATGAATATTCTAGAGAAGATAGAGATCCATTATATACTCCAATTTTAAAACCAAATTGGAAAATAATTAAATAATGATGGAAATAAACAATCAATATAAATTTTATAAACAAATATTTTTGGGTCAAGATGGTAATAAAATTTTATTAGGAGTTCCTGATAATTTTGGTATTTATTTTGATTGGCAAATAGCTTTTCCAAATATTTATAAAAAGAATAATCACCCAAGAACCGTATATTTAAAAACAGATTTCTTAAGAGAATTCGTTAAATTTATTTTACCTTCCATAAATAATGAATTCATTTTAATTACCGCGTGTAGTGATTTATCTCCTCAAATAAGTTTTCCAAATGAATATGATACTTTAATTCATGACCAAAGAGTAAAACATTGGTATATGAATAATATGAGATATAAAAACAATAAAGTATCTAGTTTACCGTGTGGAATAGCCGCCGGAAAATACTGGGATAATTGTACTCCTGAAGAAGTTGATAAAGTTATTTGTACGACAATCGATAATACAGACGTTAAAAATAAAAAAGATAAAGTATTTTGTTCATTTAGAGAAGCATATTTTAATGTATGTGGCAACGATATGTTTATAAGACCTAAGATATCGGAAATTATAAATAAAAAAGAGTATAAAGATATTTTTGATGTGTATTCTAATAATATGCAATTTCGAGAATTTTTAAAAACATTATCAGAATATAAGTATGCATTAATTCCGCATGGAAATGGAATGGATCCTAATCCTACTGCTTGGTTAGCTTTAGCATTAAAAACAATACCAGTAATTTATAAGACACCAAATTCTATAGATATGTTTAAAGATAAAGATTGTGTTATATACTTTGAGAATTTTGAAGATATAACAAATAAAAATCTTTATATAGAAAAACAACCTGTAGACTTTGAATTTTTAACTATGCAATATTGGGCCAATAAAATAAATAATCATAATAATATGGATGAATTAACTACAATAGGAAATAAATGTGGAACTGATAAAGCATGGTATCATTTCTTTACCGTCGAGTATGAAAAAGTATTAAGTAAATACAGAAATGATAAGTTAAATATTCTTGAGATTGGAGTTTACTACGGATCATCTTTAAGAATGTGGAAACAATATTTTCCAAATGCTCAAATCTATGGAATAGATGTAGTTCCTTCTTTTTTAATAAACAAAGAAGATAGAATTCATGTTGAATTTTGTGATCAAACAAATAAAGCAGCTTTAGAAGTAGTATACAAAGGTATTATATTTGATATAATAATTGATGATGGTGGTCATACAATGAAACAACAGCAGACATCAATAGGCCCACTATTTAAAAGATTAAAATCCGGTGGTATTTATATTTTAGAAGATTTACATACAAGTTTATCTGACGAATTTATTGGTCTTGGAGAAAAAACTACTTTAAATATATTAAAGAATTGGCCAAAAACTAAATCTGAATATTTAACCGAAGAAGAACATCAATATTTAATGAATAATATAGATAAAATAGATATAATATATACTATCAATAAAGACGGAAAAGAAAGTATAACTTCATTAATTTATAAGAAATGAAAAGAATAATAAGTTTTTGTATATATGGAAACAACCCAAAATATGCTGAAGCAGGAATTAAAAATGCATTACTTCAACCTATAATATACCCTGGTTGGATTTGTAGATTTTATTGTGATGAAACGGTACCTAAACAAGTTTTAAAAAAATTAGAAGATACGGGTTCAGAAGTTATTATGTGTAATGATAATTACAAAGGTCATCTTAAAATGTTTCGTAGATTTGAACCTCTTAAAGATGAATCAATAGAACGATTTATAGTACGAGATACAGATAGTAGATTAAATAAAAGAGAAGCTGCGGCGGTTAATGAATGGATTGAAAGTGGAAAAGAATTTCATATAATGAGAGATCATATCCATCACAATGCTCTTATATGTGGGGGTATGTGGGGCGCTACAAATAATTTTATTAAGAAAGAAAAAGATGTATTTGAAAAAGAAGTGTCTGAGTATATTAAATCTATTCCATTTGAAAGAATATACACCGACAGAGGAATGTATTTTAATTCTGACCAACCTTTTTTATGGAAATATATTTGGCCTAAAATTATAAATTCTCATATAGCGCATATTAAAAAGGGTGTACCAAATTTATTTGTTCTTGGAAATGAAAAATATTTTCCAATAGAAAATGAAGATGGTTCATTTGTTGGACAACCATTTGATGAATAAATAATCATAAGATTATAAGAATTACATTATGTTTTTTTGTATAGATGAGATTTTTTAAAGATACTTATGAAAATTTACTAACTAAAATAAAATACTATGGATTTAACCGATAAATATAATCATTATAAAAGTCGTTTTTATAGATACTTTATAGTTGTAGATCATTATTCTAAATCAGGATCAAATTTACCGGCATTTGTAAGACAACTTTGGGGTAAAGATTCTGGTTTTATATGTTGGGGAGATACTACAATAACGATGAGTTATTATATAATGTATTTAGCCTCGGAGTATTATAATTATAAAAAAGATAATAATAAAAATGCATCAGAAACACTAAAGAGATTATATTATGCACTAAAATCTATAGAAAGATTAGATGCTAATGCCGAATTTTATTATAAAAATCTTAATTTCTGGACTAGACAATCAACACCACTTCCTTCTGATTTAAATGGATTCTTTATAAGAGACGATGTTATGAATGATTATTTAGATAAATATCCACATATTAAAATGAAAGATGAATTTCATGAAGTCGATAAGGTTGATGGATTTGAATCGATGCATATGTTATGGAACGGCGAGAAGAATTTTAGATTATCCGACATGTCTCAAGATCAAGTGTGGCACTTACTACAAGGATTTGCGTTTGTAAAAAGAATATTTGAAATAGAAGGATCTCAGATTTATCAAATAGATAATGAAAAAGTCGATATAGTTAAATTATGTATTGATATTCCTAAAAGAATGCTTGATTATATGTTAATAACATGTAAACAAAGAATAAAGAATCCTGTTTATAATTTACCCGTTCCTCGAGGTGATGATGTTAGATTACTTGCCTATGGTTTTGCAAAAGTTGGTAAATATTTAACAGGTTATAATTATTTATTACATTTAAAATGGTATAATAAAGTTTTATATAAAACAGCAATTTGGTTTTCGGAGAATATTCTTTATAACGGACTATCGGATTTAATTAATAAAGTATTTAAGAAAGTTAAATGGTTACAAATACCAATTAAAAACTATTCATATCGTTCATTAGCGGTTTCTGGTAATGTTTCTTTTGGTAATAATTTAGAAAGGCTGTTTAATAAAGATGCTTTGAATGGTGAATATTTACATTTTCCATATGTTTATAGTTTATTACACGGTGGAAAGATAGATGAAAAAATACACGATATAACATTAAATAGATTAAAATCAGCACCAGATACTGGACCGTTTAATTTTGGAAAGGAAAATAGATCTTTGGATATTAGATGGACTTCTCCAGATACATTAACTAGTTCTATTAAATGCAAAGAATTAGGAGATAATGTAGCTCATTTAGGAAATTATAATGGACTAGATTTCTTATTACTTTATAATTTAAGAAAGATGTTTACACGTAATGATAATGTTTAAAAAGATAAAATTTCTACAAGCAAATGCTAACAAACTGCTTTGATTGGTGTTTTAACTTTTTTTTCATTGATATGTGTAATCAAACATCTACTTCCTTTTTTTATATAACATTCCATTTCTTATTTACCATAAAGAAGAAATGAATAAAAACCTTGTTCCCAATCAATATCATTTGTTTTTATTATTGCATTTAAAATAAATGTATTATTTCCAGTAAACTTTTTACCAACACCATACGCACCAACACCATTTTCATCAAAAGACCAAAAAACACCAACGTTTTTAAATTTAAATTTTATAGTATTTAATTTTATCAATCTATATACTTCAATTTCATCGTTAGAAATAACTTCATTATATTTTTCTATATATGTATTTGTAAGCGTTTCTAAATTATCGATTGTCATTAGGTAAGTATATTTCCAATCAATAGTTCTATCATCATTAAAGATACTTTCTGACGCGTTTTTATATAACCAAGCAATCACATTATCATTCTCTTTTAACATCTCTTTTATATATTGCTATACTATTAACATTAACAACTGTATTTATTTTACTTCATCAATCTTTCTTTATTACCACTACAAACAATGAATGTTTCTAATTTAATGTTTATATATATAAAAGGACGGAAATAATTTTCCGTCCTTTTAATTATACAAAAGCACAATAATAACTAGTTAAGCATTCTTTTTAACGTCATCTACGTTATAAAGATAAGAACGTCCATCATTACGTTTCATTCTAATTTTGTGACGTTTTGCTGTTGCTGCAAGGTTTTTTGAACTCACACCAAGAATCTCACGGGCCTGTGATGCCTGAATCCATGTAGTGTTTGTTGTAGCTTTCTTAGTTTTCTTCACTTTCTTTGTTTTTTTAGTCTTTTTAGTTTTTGCCATAATTAAAAAAATTTAAGTTATTAAAATTGTATTGACCATCAATACATATCTAATATACAAATAAAATATGAAAGTATATAGTAATTTATGTTAAATTTTTGTTAAAAATATGTTGTTAAGATTTAATTAAAATTTAATTTATTATGTTTTTTTAACAATATTATGTAATATAGTTGATTTAATTTCTTTTTTAATTTAGATAGGTTTTTTAACATAAAATTTTAGCATATATTTTTTTCAATGTCATATTTATCATTCTTCGTAAATTTATTTTATAATTATTAATTTATAAGACTAATAGCATAATTGTTTTTTTCAATTTAAATTCTGTGTTAAATATTTTATATTTGCAATCGTATTAACATCAATATTAAAATAAAGTTTCATAGTAACGTTTTAATTCATTTTCGGTTTTAAAATATTTAATGTCTTTTGGTAAATAATTAATAATTTCTCTTCCTTTAATTATCAACCCATCATACCCAATATTTAACATTTCTTTATCCATTGTGGTATTATCATTAAAATATTTAACAGAATAATTAACTCCATTTATTTTACAAAAATCATTAATTAATTTTTGTCTTAATAATTCAGCATCATTTAATGAATTAACTATTTTTGGATTTTTGGGTATTGCATTCACAACAAAATACACATCACCATATTGTTTTGCCATTATTTTGTTACTTAAAGGTACAGTATATAAACCATTACCAAAAGAACCATAAACTTCATTATACTTACCAAATTCTTTTATACCTCTTAATGTTACATTTTTTCTTTTCCATTTTGAATATTCTTCAAAATTTTCATTTAGATATTTTTTAATAGTTGTTGCCACAAATTTTCTCATATCTTTTATTATTTTTTTTATATATATATATAAATTAAATTTTTAATAAATAAATCATACTAGCGATAACAAAGTGTATAAGAGAATTTGTTATTAAAATTAATAGTTAATCTGCGAGTTTATTTAAGCAAATCTTCTTATATATCTAATCATTATATATATTTTTTAAATATAATAACTTTATTGTTAAGAATATGTTAAGATTAATATAAAAATATGTTAAAATAAAAAAGGAGGAGACTTTAAAGATCTACCTTGTTAAAATATTGTTAAATTTTCTGTAAATAAAGATTATTAATTTTTAGTATCGAAAGTAAATAATAAATTACCAGAATTCCATACTCTATAATATCCCTTTGATGTCATTATTTCATATTCAGTTTTAGTTAAGTCTTCTTTTGTTTCTACTATTTTATGTTTTTGAAATAATAATCTATTACATCTCAATCCATTTAAAACCCAAAAATATCCAGGATCGGTATGTTTATTAAGAATAAATCCACATTTACTGTATACCGAGTTATTTAAAGATGTCCAATCACAATCGGCATAAGTATATATATTTTTATTATATGTTTTAGAAAAATGCTTAATTAATTTACTAAAACCGCCAATTACATTATAATTTATTTTCGAAGCATATCTAATAAGCTCATATGAATCTTTATTTCCTCCTATAGAATTTCTACTTTTACTGAAAGTTGCTATAGATACTAATTCATCGTTATAATATAAACCTAACTTTATTGATGCCGCAGCATATCCCTGTATATGATTATTTTTTAGAAAATTTTTAGATTCGATATTATTCACATTTTTAATTTCACATTTTCTTGCGAATATTTTTTTATCCAACAAATTTAATTTACTTTTTATTCTACTTATTATTATATTCCTTTTTATGTTATCATTCCAATCATCTTCCCATATTTGTATTAAATCGTATCCTTTACTTTCTATTAAAATTTTTTTATCTTTATGATAATTTTTATGTTTAAATAACTCGGAATGCCAATAAACACCATTAAATTCAATACATAATTTTTTATCTGGTATTATTATATCAACTTCGGTTCCTAAATATTGTCTATTGAGTTGTATTTCATTACTATAGAATTTTTTAATTTCATTAACAATCTCTTGTTCTCCTTTACTTCTAAAATGATTTTCTGGAAAACAATGATGACAAGGTGTTTTTTTATTTTTATAAGTATAATTAATTAAATATCGTGTTACGTTATTTAAAGTTTTTCCACAATAATTACATTTAAGTGTATAAAAATTTTTATCAAATGAAATAATAGATAAATTCATTTCTTTTATTTTATTTAATAAATTTCCATTTTTAACATCACTAGATTTTCTACCAGAATTTTTAGCAATTGTTTTATTTTTCATTGGATGATCTACATTATAACGTTCTTTAATAGTTTGTTTAACTTTATCGGTACCTAACATATTTAGTGTTCCGTATTTTAATAATGTAGTTTGTTGTTGTTTTTTAAGAATATCTTTATTTTTTAATACATGTTTACTTCCATATTTTTTTTCTATAATATCATCATATGTTTTTCTTGTTATCGATCCGGATGAAAAATTACTAACATAACCTATTTTTTTAAGATTTGTATCTTGTATTTTTTTAACTATTTTATTCCAATCTTTCTTTTTATTTGATTCTATTGATGAAATAGATCTTATTTTTTTAATACATTCTGGTGAATTACATGTTTTATAAAATCCTCTATTTATTTTATTAAATGCACATTGTTTACCACAAATACACAATGGTTTAGATTTAATATCGTTGATTATACAATAAAGTCTTTCAGATAAAGTACTTTCTTCGTCTAAAAAATTAGTCATATCTTCTATTTCAGTAATAAGATCTTTATGTTTATGTTTTATTTCTTGAATAAGACCATTTTTCTTTTTATTACGATATTTATCTAAGATGTCTTTTAAAGAAGGACTCATAATACTTAAAGTTATTTTATTTATATATTAGTAGTATTATGATTAAAAGTTTTATCAAAAATATTAAAATTATATTAAATAAAAAAGAGGGGCCTACAAGCCCCCCTTTTTATTATTGTAATATACTAATTATATTATACTAAACTACCAACGTTAGTTTTGAAATATAGAGTTATATATTGACTTTGTGGATGGAATCCTGCATCAACTAAAGCATATCTTGATTTGATAATAACTTTAGGTGCGCCAGTTCCTTCGGTGATGAGTTTTACTGATTCAGCCATTAAGTATGGGCAGAACACAATACCAGGTTCATCAGATGCACCTTTACGTCCTACAAGCACGCGAGTATCTTCATACTGCATATTAGGATCAACATACAAAGTCATACCAGCAATGGTACCAAGTGGGTATAAGCTACCGTTGTTCTGAGTGAATGTATTAGCGATTGGTGAGAATGTGTATTGGCTATTAGTCTGAAGAGCCGTAGCAATCTTTATATTTGTTACAATAAAGTTTGCAGGACCTCTACGACCACGTTGCATTACAACATTACCAGCAGCTAAGATGTTAGCCATTATACGTTTGATGGCAGTATCTTGGTTTTCAAATGCTGCAGTTGAACCAACAAACTGTGCATAACCAGGAACAGTCATAGATGAAGTTATAACGCTACCGTTATCATTGTATGCATAAGCAGGAGAAGTAGTTGATGTAGCCGAAGTTAAGTTAAGGTTAAGGTTAATTCCTTCGGCATTGTTAGCCTGAATGTGGTTCTTCCATCCCATTGAGAATGCTCTTGAAAGGATGTGTTTGTTGATTGATTGACTGATTTCATTGATACCAGCATTTTCAACCATAGCAATTACATCAATACCCCATTGTTTATTAAGGTCTTGAATTTGTTCCTGAGTTACAGAAACAGATACTTGGTAAGTTCCAACTTGGATGAATTTTGTGAATACTTGTAAACCAAGAGCTCTTGGATACTGCATTTCACCAACTCCACGTTCCATAGGTTCATAAAGAGTTGTTCCATCAACGAAAGTACCTGACCATGCATTATTATCATTTGCACCGGCGCCGGCATAACCCTGTATTTGATCTTCTAATGTTGAAATCAAAGAAGGATAAGTAGTTACATCGGCTACTGAAGAGTCAACTTTTAAAATTGCAGAACCATCAAAGATATCAGCTAAGTTAGTTGCACCTGTAAAAGTTCCAGTTTTAAACATTGCAAAACCATCGATACGTGATTTTCCAATATAAGTAGCTGTCATCTGAACCGATGTTGAACCATCTTTCTGGAATACGATAGTTCCATTAGGTCTATCGGCTAAATAAATCTTAGCAGAAGCATCGAGAGAAATTTTAAAAGCATTGGGAGCTTCATAAGCACCAGTTGCAGGGTTATAAGCACCGGCTGCAGCAGGATTTGCATTGCTTGGGCTATTTGCAGGAAGAGCACCAAAAGGAGCTTTACCGCCAGCATATACGTAATCTAAGTAAGAGATAACGCCTGTTGGTCCTGGCATAGGAACAACGTTAACGATATCAAAACCAACAGTACGAGCAGCAACCTGTAGTGACATAGGTAAAAGAGCGGGCCATTTGTCACCCGAACCTTTTGTTGCTGGGCTACTCTGTTGTGCACCAGTTACACCGGCAACTGAACCGGGAACAACATTACCAACACCAGGAACATTGTAAAGAGTTGCATAAGGTGAACTGACGCCTCCCATTGCAGCTTCATTCAATGCATGGTAGTGAGCATACTTAGAAATCCAGTTTAATCTAGATTTATCTTTTAAGCCAGTTACTTGTTCAATCATAGGGCTCCACTTTGCTACGATTTGGCTTTCATTTAATTGTTTCATATTAATTTAAAAATTATTTTAATTTTATTTTATTTATTTTTTTATTTAATTAACAAAAAATTAACTTGTCGCACAAATTAGTTATTATATCTTTCTTTCATATAATTACCAATTTGATTAACAAATGAATCTAATTGTTTTTCTTCTATGGGTTTTCCTGTTGTCATAACAGATTCATTCAATGTAATTGAAGGTTTCTGAATGATTCCACTTCTTTCCCAGAAGTCATTTATTTGATACTGTGTTTCAAGAATAAAGAATTCAGATTTAGCTCTAATACTTTCCTTTACAAGATCATCAGCTTTATCATAGGCTTCACGATACTTTTTAGGAGCAGCTTTTAGATAAAGAGGTTCTTCATCATTTTTAGATTTGTTAACTAATGCACTTTCCCATAATTTTTTAATTATTTCAGCATCAGTTGTAGCAACTTTACTTACTTCTGTTGAAACTTTTATTTTATCAGTTTCACTTAAACCAGCAAATTTCTTTCTATCACTTTCACTTAGTAATGCAGTAAAAGGATATTTAGCTTTTATTTTTTCATCTAATGCTTTTTCTTTTTCTAAGCTATCGATGATAGTATCTAATTTACTAAATAAATTAGCCGATCTATTTTTAATTGCTTTACTTCTATTTAATTCTTCTTTTAATTTTGTTTCGGATTTAACATCAAGTTTAAGATTTTGATCTTTTGTTGAAACTTTTATCTTACCTGCATCTTTGGCGGTGGCTTTTCCGCCGATAGTTTTAGTTGTATCGATAATCACAATACCTTTAACTTTTGATTTATTAACTTTACCTGGTTTTGCGTCGGTATCGGCCTCTAAACCTGCATCAATGTCTTTAGGTTTTGATCCTTTACTAAATTTAATAGATTTAAGTTTGGCAACAATGGTCTTGTTCTTGTCAATTTCAACTCCACTATCTTTAGCAGTAGTTGTATCGACGGTTTGTTTCTTCATTGGTTTAACTTCATCTAATGTAACTATTCCTTTTAATTTTGTTTCATTAAGAGGTCTAGATGTAATAGAATTAATGCTAAGCATTTCATTAATTTTTGCTTTATCTTTTGGTGTAGCTTTAGATTCTGCAACTAAATCAATATATTTCATGATTTTCTTTGCGTCGTCTTTACTAATTGCTCTACCAAACATATCTTCGACATAATTAATTGTACCATTAGTATGTTTAGCAATATCACCTACCCATTCATGCATGTCATTCACCGCAGGAGCAATTTCTTCATTCCATTCATTTAATCCATTAATAGCTTTCGCCATTTGAGTATTCCATTTAGTTAGACCTTCAATATTGTCAATACTTTCATTTAAAGATTCGGCAATTTGTGTGGTCCAATCTAATGCCTTATTAGTTACATTTGCATTATAATCAACTGTTTCAGAAATCTTCTGAGTTAATTTATAATGTTCATTACTTTTTGTTGCAAGATGATCGGCATAACGTCCAACTTTATTAACAGCCTTTGCAATATCAGATTGCCAATTAAGAGCAGATTCTTGTATAGAACGTAATTTTTCAATATATTTCTTGATAACTTTAAGTTCTTCAAGAAGTTTTTGATTACTACCTTCTATAGCAGCGGATTCAAATCTCTGTAATTTTTCATTGATTTTGCTAAGTTCATTGTTAAAATATATTGTCCATTTTTGTATATCATCTTCAGAAATTACATTCTTTCGTGTTTCCATAACATTTTCTATTTTATTTTTATTTTTATTTAAAGCTATTGCCTCTTCACGTAACTTAAGAGAAGGATATTTGTCCGTTACGTCAATGATTGATATGTTTTCATTTACTATACCTAATTTATTAGATATATTATTCTTTTCGTATGATAAATAAGATTCATTTAATTTTTGAATCAAATTATTGATTCTGGCTTGAGCTCCTTCATTTACATTATGTAATTGAGCAGCTTCAAACCCTGGTTTTGCAACCAAGTCATAAGTATAAATTTGTTGTATTTGAACCGTCTTGTCTTCATTAACAGTTCCTGCGGCGCGTGATGAAATAGAAAGAGGAACTCCGGCTTCTAAAAGTGCTTTTGCAATCTGGCCTTTTGGTGTTCCTTCTAAAATTTCTATACGTCCTAAGATTTGACGTTTACTTTGATCATACCAAAGATCACTAACTCTGTGGGATACATTATTAAGTGAAACTTCAAATCTTTCAGGATGATCTAATTCGCCTAGTAAATTACCATTTGCAATATCTTTTTTAAGATATTCTAAGTGTGGTAAATATTCTTTCTCTTCATATATCCTACCATTTCTATTTTCTACTCCAAATTCTGCAAACACACCTTCCAAAATAATCTTACCCTTTCCATTAATTTTTTGAAGATTTGAACTAGAACGTTCTAAAATCATTACATTAGTGTTATTCATAAATTAGATAATGTTTTTTGTTTTATATATTAATTAATTATAAAACATTAACTTATATTTAACGTAATAATTATCATTAACATTAATTTAATACTTTTATTTTATTTAAATTATTATAAACTAATAAGTTAATGTTATAAATTAACGTCAATTTACAGATGATATTTTTTAACTAAAAGAAAACTTTTTATAATAATAGATATATAAACTAAATAACTATAATGATTATGAAAGAATTGATAAAAAAATATTTAGAGAAAAAGAAATATCATAGCTCATGTACTTCATATACACATTTAATTAAAATTTTTCCTAATATAAATGAATTTATTAAATTAGATGATAATTTAAATTTTAGTGGGCAGTTATATTGTTATATTAATAATATTAAATATCCTATATGTAATAAATGTGGTGAACCATATAAATTTATTAGTTTTAAAAAAGGATTTTTAAAGAATTGTAATAATAAATGTGATAAAAAAATTATTATATATAATGGTAAAGAATATAAGATAGAAAATAATAATGTTAAAGTATGTTCGGAACATGGAACTATAATAACATATAAAACATTTATTACTGGAAAAACCAATAACGTCGAATGTTTTTGTGAAAAATGTTCATCTAAAATAAGATCTTTAAATTTATTAGACGAAAATCAAGCAAATAAATCAAAAGAATTTATAAAAAAATTATATCTATCTAGAAAAATGCCATCGGAGGATTATATTAAAATATATTTTCCTAATTTATTTTTAAAAATTAACTCTATAAAAGTAAATCCAAATACTTTTAAAAATAAATTAAATCAATATATTAATAATTATGATTTAAAATGTAAAAATAAAGATTGTAATAATCAAGTTTCTTTTGATAAATCACATAAACCAAAGGAATATTGTGAAGATTGTAATAGAAAAAAGGCTATTAGAACTACTAAAGATAATTTTAGTAAAGAATATTGGATAGAATACATAAAAAATTATTTTAATACTAATGTTAAAAATTTAGAAATTAAAGATAAAAATATTATAATACATGATTATTGTAAACATTATAATATTTTAGAAATTAAAAAATCTAAAATTAAATTTCTTAAGAAACAAGGTATTTATAGTTTATGTGAAGAATGTAACAAAGAATATTATCTAAATAATATAAGTGATATTAATAGTGATGTTATTAAAAATAATTGGAATAATATTAAAATGTTATCTTATGAAAGTTTAATGAATAATAATCCTTATATATGGGCTTATATTATTAAACATATGAAAGATACAAATAGTTCATTTCAAGAATCTAAATACATGATAAATTATAACATAAATAAAAAACCTAAATGTTTATCTTGTGATAATGATGCTTTGTTTAGCAACGAAGCATATGCTTATTTAGATCATTGTAAAGAACATTTATATGATAATTATGTTTCAAAAGGAGAAATTGAAATTAAAAAATATCTCGATGAACTTAATATTAAATATGAAAGTAATATTAGAAATTTAATTTCAAAGGAATTGGATATTTATATTCCATCCAAAAATTTAGCAATAGAATTTAATGGTTTATATTGGCATTCTGAGTTATTTAAAAATAAAAACTATCATTATGAAAAAATGAAAGAATGTCAAGAAAATAATATTCAACTTATAACCATATGGGAAGATGATTGGAATAATAAACAAGACATAATTAAATCTATAATTAAAAATAAATTAGGATTAATTGAAAATAGAATTTATGCCAGAGAAACTAATATTAATTTAGTAGATAATAAAGAAAAAAGTGATTTCTTATTAGAAAATCATTTACAAGGAAATTCACCATCTCATATTAATCTAGGACTTTATTATAATAATGAATTAGTTTCTTTATTAACTCTTGGAAAAAAAAGAATGATATTAAATTCTTTAAATAATAAAGAATATCATTATGAATTAATGAGATTTTGTAATAAAAAAAATATTAACGTCATAGGAGGTGCTTCTAAATTATTTTCTTATTTTGTTAAAAATTATAATCCAATATCAATAATATCATATGCTAATTGTGATATATCCGAGGGGAATTTATATGACATATTACAATTTAAATTTGTAAATCATACTGGAGTAAATTATTGGTGGTTTAAAAATGGAATAAAATATCATAGAAGCAATTTTATGAAACATAAATTAATTAAAGAAGGATATGATAATGATAAATCTGAGTCTGATATAATGCACGAAAGAGGGTATTTAAAAATATGGGGCTCCGGTAATCTTAAATATGAATGGAAGCCTTAATTTATATCAAATATAAAAAATCAGATTAAAAGATATCTGACTTTAATTATTACCAAATAGGTTCTTCACAAAAAATTATATAGTGATTATAAAATATATAAAATATAATATGAAATTAGTTAAAGAACATGTAAATGAAACGGTTGGTATAAGACCGGTTAAGTACGTTCCTCCGTTTGAAGGCGATATCAATTTATCAGGTAAAAATTTAAAAGAACTTCCTAAAGATTTACCAACAAAGATAACAGGTGGTTTTTATTGTAATGACAACCATCTAATTTCTTTAGTAGGTTCACCGAAATCAGTTGGTAAAGATTTCTATTGTCATAACAACAACTTAACTTCATTGAAAGGTGCACCAACATCGATTGGTAAAGATTTTTATTGTTATAACAACAACTTAACTTCATTGGAAGGCGCACCAACATTGATTAGTGGAAATTTCTATTGTTATAATAACAACTTAACTTCTTTAGAAGGTGCACCAATATCGGTTGATAAAGATTTCTACTGTCATCACAACAACTTAACTTCATTGGAAGGTGCTCCAATATTGGTTGGTAGAAATTTTGCTTGTCATTATAACAACCTAACTTCTTTAGAAGGTGCTCCAAAATCAGTTGGCGGAAGTTTCTATTGTTATGACAACAACTTAACTTCATTGGAAGGTGCACCAACATCGGTTGGTAGAGATTTTGCTTGTCATTATAACAACCTAACTTCTTTAGAAGGTGCTCCAACATTAGTAGATAGAAATTTTTATTGTAATAATAACAACTTAACTTCATTGAAAGGTGCTCCAGTGTCAGTTGGCAAAGATTTTTTTTGCGATAACAATAACCTAACTTCTTTAGTAGGTGCACCAACATCGGTTGGTAGAGATTTCTATTGTTCTAACAATAACCTAACTTCTTTAGAGGGCGCTCCAACGTCGGTTGGTGGAGATTTTCGTTGTTATGGTAATAATATATCTAAAGAAGAAATTGAACGTTACTTTCGAACAGGCGCCGTACAAGGTGTTATATATAGTGATTATGGTGAATATAAAAGATAAAATATAAAAAATAATATGAGACTAGTTAGAGAACACATCAATGAAATGACTATGGTAAGACCGATTAAGTACGTTCCTCCTTTTGAAGGTGATATCAATTTATCAGGTAAAAATTTAAAAGAACTTCCTAAAGATTTACCAAAGAAAATAACAGGTAGTTTCTATTGTTTTGACAACAACTTAACTTTTTTAAAAGGTTCACCAAAATCGGTTGGTGTAGATTTCTTTTGTTTTAGAAATAATCTAATTTCATTAGAAGATGCTCCAAGATCAGTAAGTAGAAATTTCAATTGTTCTCATAACAAACTAACTTCTTTAGTAGGCGCTCCAACATTAGTGTTTGAAAGTTTCAATTGTTCTTATAATAAATTAACTTCATTAAAAGGTTCGCCAATATGGGTTGGAGGAAATTTCCTTTGCGATAATAATAACTTAACTTCATTGGAAGATGC
>Ga0116192_1000183_pt1 | contig 50045 bp, 46 predicted proteins | sample AD_UKC113_MetaG_FD_89876 | JGI IMG/M metagenome (GOLD analysis project Ga0116192, IMG submission 89876) | Active sludge microbial communities of municipal wastewater-treating anaerobic digesters from Hong Kong - AD_UKC113_MetaG | ecosystem: Engineered > Bioreactor > Anaerobic > Digestate...
GAGACAAATTCAAAGACGGTCTTGGTGTAATAGTCCAGCCCGCGTACAATGCCTTTGTCTATGTTATAGGGTATGCCTATGGCTTCAAGTCGGGTTGTTACCTTGCTAAAGTGATCCCTGCATTCATCACAGATATGATCCAGAAGTGCGGGCGCATCTTTAATGCGCAGCTTGCAGCCTTCCTCCTTGCAGTCCAGAATACGCATGGGGTTGCGCTCATAGCGCTCCCTGCAGGTTTCGCACATGCTGCTTAAGTGTTCCTTAAGATAGGCCTTGAGTTTTTCGTTATAAGCGCTTCTGCATTTAGGGCAGCCAATGCTGTTGAGATTGAGCACCAGGTTCTTTATACCAAGCTGCTCAAAATATAGGGCAAGCATGGAGATAACCTCCACATCGGCAGAGGGATCGGCAGCGCCTAAAAGTTCCACCCCGAACTGGTGGAACTCACGATAGCGTCCTTTTTGAACATTTTCATAGCGATAGGCTGTAATCTGATAGAAAAGCTTGACGGGCTGGGGCAAGGAGCCCATCCCATGTTCGATATAACTTCTGACAACACCTGCTGTGCCCTCAGGGCGCAGGGTAATGCTTCGGTCGCCCTTGTCCTTGAAGGTGTACATCTCCTTTTGGACAATATCGGTGGTATCGCCTACCCCGCGTTGAAAGAGCTCAGTATGTTCAAAGACAGGAATACGGATTTCCTTGTAGCCAAATTTCTTGCAAAGCTCTGAAAACTTTTGCTCAACATAATTCCATTGGGCAATATCCTCGGGTAATATGTCCCGGGTCCCTTTGGGCGCCTGTGTCAGCATAATTGCCATCACTCCTGTCGGATACTCCAAATTTATGAGGATAGGCGTCTTGCGCCTAAGCTATAAAAGTTATTGTATCCATTCGGTGATTTGTTGTCAATAAAACCGTACACAGGGGGATACCCGGGACTTTGCGCTATTCCAGAGCCTCCTTCTGCCAATGGATGGGGAAGGTGATCTCCACCTTGAAGAGGTCACCATCCGCCCGGACACGGAGGCTTCCGCCCATGGCCTCCACATAGCTCTTGGCTATGGCAAGGCCCAGACCCGAGCCCTCGGTGGATCTGGATTTATCCCCTCTGACAAAGCGCTCAGTGACCTCGGTCTCCAGAAAATTCATCTCGTAATTGGCGATGTTCTTGAGGGTCACGGTCACGTCATAACTGTCGTGGGTCACATCAATATACACCCGTGACCCTTCAAGGGAATATTTAAAGATATTGGTCATAAGGTTCTGAAATACCCGATAGAGTTTTCGACCGTCCCCGATGATATGAACGGGTATCTCCGGGAATCGGGTTTTAAAGGAGAGTCCTGTTTTCTCAGCTTCTTCCTCCATATCGGCCAGGGTTTGGCGAACCAGCTTGGATATATCCAGTATCTCCTTATCCAGCTCAATGGCTCCGCTGGTGGCCTTTGAAAGGTCAAAGATATCCTGTATCAGGCTCTTTAATTTCTCAGACTTCTGGGACAGGATGCTCACATAGTCCCTGGCCTGATCCGGCAAATTTTCCTCGGAGGCTAAAAGCTCCACATAACTGATTATGGAAGTCAGAGGTGTTTTTAAATCGTGGGAGACATTGGTAATAAGCTCCACCTTCATACGCTCACTTTTCAGACGTTCCTCTGTAGCCCTGGCAATGCCCTCCTGAATGAGGTTAAGGCTCTGTGCCGTACTGTAAAAATCAGAGTCATCAGGCAATGTCAATTCGGAAGACCAATCCCCCTCCCGCATCCGCTCAATATGATCCACAATCCGTTCCATGTGGTCCAGATTTTGGTTATATTGCTTAAGATACCGGTATAACAGATAGACGCCCAGAGCAACAAACAGGCAGAAGATAATTAATGCCAGTACCGGGGTATGCCTGAAGACCAGGGGAAGAATCACGGCCAGAACCATCAGGGCAATCTCGACCAGCAGGAGGGTCATAACGCGCATCAAGAGAGCCTTTTTGAAAGGTCTTCCCTTCTCGAGAAGGCGATACCGCTCAATGAGCCAGTTAGGGAAATTATGGGTAAAAAACTGCCGCCGGTTATAGAAAAGATCAATGATAAGAATGTAGATAAGCCAAAGAACGCCCAGGGCTGTGGCCGCTTCGACCAGTTCATTTGATAGCCTGGGGGCTATCACCTTTATGGCCGCAAAGACGGCAAAGCCTGCAAAGGGGTACAGAATTATCTTTACCTCCAGCCAGAGATGGGACAGGATCTGCGCTATCTTTCTGTCAAAGGCACGCTTGCTCTCTCTTTTGACAATGGCGATGACCAAAAGCACCAGGCTCAGCAGGGCCAGAAACAGCATGCCGTAAAGGAGCCATCGGACGGCTAAAAAACGTTTATAGTTTTGATAGAGCTGGCTGGTTGCATTGGGGATGGGTTCCACCGTCCTCTTTACAGCCAGAAGGATCTGGTTTTGGGACAGGGGCGCGTAATCCTTTTCATCACTGAAGAATTCTTCATCAATAATCCCCCTGTATCCGTCCTGATAGTCATACACGTCGATGGTCTTATTGTCCAGACAGGCCCAAAGCTTTTGACCATCAAAATACAGGTAGTAATCATAGCCCTCGGGAAGCGTGTATTTATTGTCATTGAATATGGGCTCCTGGCTCATATTGGTCAGCTTAATCCCTGCCAACGAATTATAGGACCAATAGAGCAGGTTATCCCCCTCTCCCTTGAGCTTTTCTATTTGTGATTTGGTATTGAAAGTATTCTTGCTCAGATACATTTCAAATTGCCGGGTAACAATTTGAAGCTGTGTTGCGATATTCTCTTTAAAATAGTGAGACTCTTTATAGTCTCCGACCAGGAAAACCCCGATGTCATGCCTGTAGTCAATCATGTTCTGCAGGTTCATAACTCCCAGAAAGGACAGCGCCAAAAGGAGGCTCAGCCCCAGAAAGAAAGCCCCCCAGGCAAGAAAGGGTTTAGATTTTCTCAATTTTGTATCCAATTCCCCACACCACCTTTAAATATTTAGGCTCCCTGGGATTGATTTCGATTTTTTCACGGATTCGGCGGATATGGACCATAACAGTGTTTTCAGCGCTAAAGGCCGGTGTCTCCCACACGCGCTCATAGATCTCCTCTGCCGGAAAAACGCGATTAGGGTTTTTGATCAACAGTTCCACGATCTTGGTCTCAGTGGGCGTGAGCTTAACCGGTTCTCCCAAGAGGGTGAGAATGCGGGTCTCAGAGTCATAGCACAGATCCCCCGTGCGATAAAGGGTTCCTTTATCCACGCGGTTCATGTCCCCCAGCAGCATATAGCGCCGAAGCTGGGCCTTGACCCTGGCCACCAGTTCCATGGGATTGAAAGGCTTGGTGATATAGTCGTCGGCGCCCATGGACAATCCCAAAATCTTATCGCTGTCCTCGGATTTGGCCGAGAGCAGAATAATGGGAATGTTCTTATCCTGTCTGATCTTCATGGTGGCTGAAAGCCCGTCCAGCCTGGGCATCATGATATCCAGAATAATGAGCTGGATACTTTGGGTCATGAGGTAGTCCAGGGCCATGAGCCCGTCATAGGCCTTGAGGGTGCTGAATCCCTCCTTCTCGAGCAGGATGGCCAAAGCCCCTACGATCTCCTTATCATCGTCCACCACTAAAATACAAGGTTTCTCCACCATTTGATCTGTCTCCAACACTTAACAATCCGGAAAGTCGAAACTCCCTTGCCTTTTTTCAGCATAAGGGAGATTTATTTCAAAAATCCGGATGTTTTTCTTAAGAAATTCTTAACATCAGCAAGGGGACACCTTACTCTCCTGACGTCTTGCCAGTCGGGCATTGCGGCGCTCAATGGCACGCTGGAATTCGGCCTTTTCCTCATCGGTTTCCAGAATGAGTCCCGGAACAGGACGCGGTTTACCCTGGGAATCCAGGGCCACAAAAGTGACATAGGCGCGATTGGTAAACTTGGTTTCACCGGTTAAGTAATTCTCGGAGCAGGCTTCCACCAAAACTTCCATAGAGGTTCTTCCCACCCAGGTCAGTCTGGCCTTGAGCACAATCATCTCCCCTGCCTTGACCGGATGGCTGAAATCCACACTGTCAATGGATGCGGTGGCTACAATGGACTGAGCATGCCGGGATGCGGCCATGGCTCCAGCAATGTCCACCCAGTGCAACAGGCGGCCACCTAAAAGGTTTCCTAAAAGATTAGTATCATTGGGAAGCACCAGTTCCCTCATCTCTATCTTTGAATCGGCAACTCGTTTGTTTTCCATGTTTTTCTCCTTTTTCAAAAAAGTCTTGTTATTTATTATACCACGTCCGAAACAACCATCACCTGGATCGCCTGCGCAATTCAAGGAATAACGGATTAAGCCTTTGATAAATCCATACATGAATCAAAAGCACCCCCGTGGTATAATGATGCTTGTCTTTATCATGCTTAACTGGGAGGAATAGTATTGAATAAGAAAATCGCTGCCCTCAAGGCAGCTTTCCCGCACACCATACCCATTCTCATGGGTTTTTTGTTTCTGGGCATTGCTTTTGGTATTCTGCTCAGCAGCAAGGGTTATACCCTTGGCTGGGCTTTATTGATGAGTATCTTTATTTTTGCGGGCTCCATGCAGTTTGTGGCCATAGACCTGCTCACTCAGAGCTTCAACCCCATCAATGCCTTCTTTTTGACCCTGCTGGTCAATGCCCGGCATTTGCTTTACGGAATCTCCATGCTGAGCAAATACAGAAACACCGGAAAGAAAAAGGCCTATCTCATTTTCGGCCTCATTGACGAAAGCTTTTCCATTCTATGCTCCACAGAGCCTCCCGCCGGAGTGGACAGGGGCTGGTTCATGTTCTTTGTGACCCTGTTCAACCATATCTACTGGGTAGCGGCCTCGGCCATGGGCGCTCTGTTAGGCTCCCTGTTCACGTTCAACTCCCAGGGCATTGAATTTGTTATGACAGCCCTGTTTATTGTAATCTTCATCAATCAATGGAAGTCTCAGAAAAACCATATTCCGGCGTTGACAGGATTGGGCGTCTCCCTGAGCTGTCTCATTATCCTTGGACCCAATGATTTTATCATTCCCTCCATGATACTGATTCTGCTGGTTCTGTCCCTCTTCAGAAAAAATATTGAAAAGGAAGTTGCCCCATGACTTTGACATTTTCTCAGGCCTTGATAACCATCATGCTAATCGCTCTGGGCACCCTCATAACCCGGGCCCTGCCCTTTTTACTCTTTCCTGAAAACAAAAAAACGCCTGAATATATTCAATACCTGGGAAAGGTCCTTCCCTATGTCGTCATAGGACTTCTGGTCATTTACTGTTTAAAGTCCGTAACGGTTCTAAGTGCGCCCTATGGTCTTCCCGAAGCCATAGCCATCCTCTGCGTGGTGCTTCTCCATCTCTGGAAGAAGAACACCCTGCTGAGCATTGGTGCCGGTACTTTGATCTATATGGTATTGGTTCAGAAGGTTTTTTGACTCTACTCCATATTTATCATGGTTGGACGAAAGCCAATATAAGGAGACTCTACCTTAGCAATAATCAGGCCATGTGCTCCCATCTTCAAGCTGCTATTCTCCCTGCTTAAGGCTCGTCAAATGAGAACATCATGGCCTTTAGTGCACTGTTTTTTAGTGGTCCTTTATTCAATGCGCTATGCATCCGGACTGTCTTCCAGGGTGTATCCCTCTATGCCGGTAACGCTTCCTTCACGGATGATCTGATACTCTCCTGCCGGATTCCGCTTAAATATGTTCCCCATACGTATGAGATGGCCTTTGACCAGGCAAAATGCGCAATCCCCTTTTTTATATGTAGTAATGACGTTGCCCATGGCCGTTACCCGTGCTTTTTCATGCTCTATCCTGATGCCCCGGAGAGAAATTTCCTCACTGTCCAGGGTGATGATATTGTTCGAGACTATGGCATCCGTTTCCCCATTAATGATGATCCCCTGCCTGCATTGGGAGATAATATTGTCTGACACTATGACATCCTCTTCGCCGCTGTAGGTGATGGCATGCCTGCAATGGCTGATGGTATTGTGTGAGACCTGCCTGCACATGGATATGGCATCCCGCACATATTCAAGAACATTATGGGTTACACACTGTGCTCTTACAATGCCATAATCCAGTATCTTTTCAGGTGAACCCTTTATGGTATTGCCATGAACATCCTGGATATTCACACAGGTGTTATTGACTTTGCTTTCCGGTACTCCATGGACCTCCAGATAATTGTCCTCAAATCTTGTATCCGTGATGGGTTTATTGCCATAGAACAGACTTACTGTAACCTTATCAGGGATGGTTACAAAAAACCGGTTGTTCTTAATACTGATTCTTCTGCAGGGGTTGGTCCTGCCCTCCCGGCCAAGCATGAACACAAAGGTATTGATCCTTTCCATGTACACGGAGTTATGGGCGAAGGTTACGTTTTCAACACCACCATGGTAGTTGTTATCCGCCGGATAGATGCTGAATGGGAAGGACATGCGGGCATCCCGTGTCACTCTGAAAGTGTTGTCATGGATGGAGACATCCCTGACATCACCGCGTGTCGAAAAGACCGCTATAATCTCATCCTCAGAACTCTTGACAAACCGACAGCCGGCAATTTCGACATTGCTTGTAATATCCCCGTTGAGATTACTTGTGGCCGAGGTCAGGTTCCTGACCCAAATACATCCCCCTATGCCCTCGTTGATATGGATAAAATCACAGTTCAGTATCTGCGTATTCTTGCAGCAGGCATAGAGATCCAGATGTGTGGTTTCGGTCTTCGCAAAAGGATTGGTGGACAAAAAGCTGCAATTCTGAATGGTCGCTCTTTGGGTATTGGCAAGGAACAAAATGGTCTTGGGATGGTTCGTGGTTACTCTTGTAAACTCAAAGTCTATACCGTCAATGGTAATTTCATCGGCTGTATCGGGATTGTAGGCTCTTGAGAAATGTTCATTGGTCAATATGCCTTCGGATTTTGTGTCCAGAAAATCCGATATGAGGATCTTGGATTTTCCGCGTATACCTTTAAGTACAACATGACTTTTAAGGCTTATCCTGTTCTTTATCCGGTACACTCCCGGCGGCATAAAAACAACATACCTGCCTGTTTCCACAGCATTATCTATGGCATCCTGGACAGCCTTTGTATCATCATTCACGCCGTCGCCCACGGCACCGAAATCTCTAATATTGCTCGCATACTCCATGTGTGAGCCTTCCCCTCATTTTGATGAGTCCCCCGTTTATATATATGCTTGTACAACAACTTTGGTGTGGAGGAAGGCAAAACGTCTACCTATTATTAAGTAAGTTGTCCAAATAAATGAGACGGCGCTCTATGTAATCTTTCATGTTCTCGATGGTATCACAACCGTCATATCGGATCCCCCAAAGCGCATGTTCTCTTGTTAATGCGCCACTTGACGTGATTTGAGCATCAAGGTTGTCAATTAAAGAGGATAAAACGTCCCGTCTGAACACTGACTTTCTTAAGTCAAGCCACCGTGCGTTGATCTTTGCGTTTAAATCAGGATAGCACAAGGATAACAGCGCATACTCTTTCCTTATAGCATCAATACCATTGTCAGCGTTTTCAGACTTATACGTGAATTTGCCGTCCCACCACAGTCCAAAGGACATATCGGTGTCCCATGGAATAAAGTACAATCTCTCCCTTTCATGACTTGAGTCGACCAGATAATACATGTTCTTGTAACCTACATTATCCACCATATTCCCAAGCTGAAGCATCAGATAGACATCAATCCAATTATCCACATCAACAATGGACAAATCACCCTGAAAGTAGTCTTCCATGAGCTGATATGAAGAATCCTTGGCCAAAGGCGCAGCAATGATCTCGTAGGCTTCTTCAACATTGGCAGGCGTCCAGGTTGAGCGTCCCTTAAACAAAGTATAATCAGCGCTTAAACCTAAATACTTGGCATCGATCCTTCTTTGCAGCAAGTACAACCCTTGATATTGTCCGTTATGGATGACCTCACAGTATTCTCCAGCCGACATTCTTAATTTTGAATTGCTTTGAAAGAGATTCCAGATATCTGCCGCCGGTTTTTCTCGTATTTTTGTATCATCCATGGTCATGGAGTTTAGAATCCAATCATCATCAGAACCCAGTCCAAGCAATGATAAATCTTTGCTGGAACCCGAATTACTTTTTAGTGAAATGCGCCAGGATTTTTTGTCCTGATTCTTTGTCAATCCACCTCTTACATGCCAATTGGCCAGGCTCTTTTTGACTGAGTATCTGCCTTCGTTGATGTCAAACGGAGACCAGATGCAAAGACTTCCAGCAAAAACATCACGTTCCTCATCATCGACTTCTTTAAAAGTTCCCTCCATTTTTATCACGGGTAGTGACGTAAATATTACATTGTACTTAGTATACTCTTTTTCATTGAGCAAAATAATGAGTTTGAAAGGATACCCATCAGCAACAGCATGATAGATATCATCGAATCTTTTATCTGCCAGAAAGCAAAGCTCGTAGGGTAAATCTTTTGTCCTGATAGTTCCAACCAAGTCCTTTGCCTTTGTAGTTTCGTTGATATGCTGTGATATGTAAATTGTTGAAGATACTTTATCGATTGCAGCTAACTCATTATTATGATACAGGACGCCACTTAAATCTACTTGCCGGTATTGACGCGCAGCTAATTTTTCTGATGCAGCTTCAGATAATATGGGAACACCCATACATTTTGAATTTTCCTGACTAATAGAAAATCCGGTAAACAGGCAAAGCATCAGCAGGCATATTAAAAATAATAACAAATACAGCTTTCTCTTATTGAACATATCATCCTCATCTGGGTTAAACATAATCTCCCTGAACGGCTAACCGACCAAGATAGTATTTTGAAAAGGATGTTTGACGTAAATTCCCGATTTCCAGCAGTTGCGCGATATGCTCCGGTAGTAATTGATCATACTTGATCTCCAGCACATGTAACCCCTGTGGCAACACGGGAAACAGGCCTCTTACCTCCGGTTCAGTAAAGTCCGTATAGCACTTGCTTGCCTTAATGTCTTTATCAAATGTTATACGCACATTCCCCACATTGTGTACAAAGGCTTTGCGCTCATATTCAACAATTAATCTCGGGAAAAAGCATGCGCTGATCATATTTATCCTTAATAAGTTCAAAGGTTTCCGTGTATCATACATTTTGGGTGGTAGATGCTTAATGAGGTTCTCACATTCATTGAGAGAGACCTCACAAACAGACTTGCCGGTAAAGCCGCACTGTTTTTCTTTTATTTCCAGGTTTATCTTGTCGGTGCTGCCGTTATATAGTCTTAAGCGGAACTTCTTACGCATATCAACACCGGCTTCATTCTCAAGCATACATGTATCATAAAAATCATCAAATTAAAGGCTTCTAACAGTATAGGAGCCATTAACCTGGTGAATATCCTGCTGTAAAAATGCATCTAACCTAGATGATAAAAGCGCAAGGTCAGCATCAGTCACTAAATACTTTTTTTCAACGCGGTATACAATAGCTCAATCACCCTTTAGTTTAAGTTAAAAACGGAGCTCTCCATCATGGCTTAACATATTCACTGACAGTATGCCGTCCAATTGCACAAGCTCCTTTGTCAAGACAGAATCATTCTTCGTTTTGACCTCGATAATAAATTCCTTCGTATTTTTTGTTAGATTCCGATTCCTTACCTTCATGTTACGGCAATGTTTCTTAACACACTTTATGACCTCATTATCATCTTTATCTTTTTCAGTAGAGACAATTAAAAGATATGGCGGACGGAACGTGGGAATCAAATCAATAAGGACATTGAGAGCAGCAACAGCAAGACTTGCTATAATTGCCAGTTCGTACAGCCCTGAACCTACGATAATACCTACACTTATACTCCAAAACAAATAAACCAGATCCATTGGGCATTTGACTGCATTACGAAAACGGACAATGGATAAGGCCCCTACCATACCAAGGCTTATCACTAAATTGCTTTGCATTGCCAAAAGTATCGCCGCTGTAATCAACGGTAATATGGCCAGGGATTTATTGAAAGTACTGCTGTAAAACCCATCTTTTCTCGTCATGAGATAAACAAAATAAATAAATAAGCCAATGATAATAGCTAGGCCTAATGTAATCGCAATTTTAGAAGTCGTCAAATCACCAGAATTAAAGCCCTCTAAAAATGATTTTTTATTATATCAGAAAATTTCATACATTTTCACTTTCCTATATCAAAGATTTTAGTATAATCATACAAATCTTATCACAGCATTTGTCAAATTTCTACATTCTTCGATTGGCATATTTGTTTATCAATGCCATTTTTATTAGGATTGATTGTCTTCATTTTGCTCATAACGGGAATGAATTTATGATTATCGCGATGAGATAAACAGATTTGAGGCTCCGTCAAGCATTAACCATTAAAGAACATAGTAAAAAGCCCTCGAAAACGCTCTGTTTTCGAGGGCTTTTCTGGTGATCCACCGGAGACTCGAACTCCGGACACCTTGATTAAAAGTCAAGTGCTCTACCACCTGAGCTAGTGGATCGTATTGGCTGGGATGGCAGGACTCGAACCTACGAATACCAGAGTCAAAGTCTGGTGCCTTACCAACTTGGCGACATCCCACCATAAAAAGGGGCAACCACAATTATAATGAGGAGCTATCCCTTTGTCAAGCAACGAACACAAAAAAATTTAGGCCACAAGCATAGGGTTCACTTGTTGCCTACTTTATGAACCTTGCCCTTAAGAATAATAAAAGCCAGTTTTCGAAGTTGGAAACCGATCCGTTGCACAGTTTCCAACCTCTATTCATCTGACTTAAAATGGGGTGAATAATGGGAGTTGAACCCATGACCTCCAGGGCCACAACCTGGCGCTCTAACCAACTGAGCTATACCCACCATGTATCATGTCTCAGTTAAAGACAAGGTATATTGTACGGACTCGCAGAGGGTTTGTCAAGCATTAATTTTATGATATTTCAGTTCAGTCCCGCTCAATAAACGGTATTCCTTCGTTGATCAGGGTCATGGGGTTGACATATACCTCGTTGACCGAGGCAGCAAGATGAAGATGGGGGCTGGTTGAAAAGCCTGTGGAGCCCACCTTTCCAATGATGTCCCCCTTGGTGACCCAATCCCCGGTTTTGACCGAGAGCTCGCTCATGTGATAGTACCAGGTTTTAAGACCCAGACCGTGTTCAATCACCACAGTATTCCCTGTTTCGATAAGGGAATCGGCAATGAGCACGCGTCCGTTGTTGGCGGCCATGACCGGAGTTCCTGCATCATGCCCGATGTCCAGGCCATTGTGCCTGTAGGAGGTGGGCGCGTTATTCACGAACCGCCGCTTGCCGAAATCGGCCTCATTAATGCGACCGCCCTCCACAGGAAGAATGAACTTGCCAGTCCAATAGGGTTCGGGATCTGCAATGGGCTTCAGGGGATGAAGCTTCTGTTCTATCTCCTGGGCGCTCTTTTCGTTTCGGGTTGCTGCAGCCACATTGGCATCAATGGTCATATACTGGGTGGTGAATTCCTTCTCAAGAACCCTGATGGCATAGGAGAGGTTCTCACTGCCCATGGTCACCTTGACCTGATAGACCTTTCCCGGCTCATTGTAATAGCTTACCGGGAGGAGGGCCACGCGCTTGCTGCCAAGTTGAAAGGTTGCGGGTTTAAAATCCAGATCGGTCTCAATATCCAATCTTTCACCGATGTTCAGGTTATGGGCCCGGATCACCAAAAGCTCCCCCGGGTTAACCTCCAAAGCCGAAAGCTCCAGAGTGGGCGGAAAATCCACTGTCAGGCCAAAGGTGTAAGAAGCTCTTTCCTTCTCTCCCGTATTCCATTTTGCCTCACATACTGCCAGGTACTCCCCGTCTCCGGGAAGCTCTCTGGCACGAATCTCAGCACTCTGGGTTTTATAGACTGCCTTGTCTTCTTTATATAAAGTGACATCCATAATCTCGGGCATTTTCGAGAACTGCAGCCGAAGAACGGCATGTTGATCCAGGGACAGCTTTTTAAGGGTTGGCTCCTGAATCTGGGATACATCGGACAGCGAGGCCAGATCCGGAACGGGTTCTAAGGTATGGCTTTCTCCGCCCAAACCAAGAACCAGGGTTCGGGGACCTATATCGGCAGCAATTACAGCCGTTACTCCGGAATCAGGAGTGCTGCTGATATTCTGCAGAAACGCACTTATCCTGTCCTTATACAGGATAAAGACCATAATCCCTGAAAGAATGAGGATGGCCACAATCTTGACGGTCACCATCATATTCTGCTTATTCCGGGCAGGGGCTCGGTAACTGTATGGTTTCATCTTCAAAACTCACAGCATATTTATCTGATATATTTTATAAGACTGTCCGCGGCTTTTAGAAGTGAAACTTCAGGAAACATCGGGCAAATATTTACAAACCATTCCATCTTGTTTAACATTAAGCATATAAGATGAAGACGGAGGTATCTATGTATACTTTTCAGAAAGGTTTTTACACCGACGTAAGGATTGAGGAGTTCTACGAAACCACCATTACATACACCCTTGGGCAGCTTGATGAATCCAAAATCAGAAAATACAAGGCGGCCTTCATTCGGGTCTTTGACGGGTCACTCTGGTACTATGCCGCTACTTCCGATGTTGACCAGGTTCAGAACGAGCTGGATAAGCTCTATGGCTCAGCCCGGCCCAACCCCGATATTGACAATCATCCCGTGGTCAGGGCCTTTGAGGTCCATCAGGATAACAAGCTCTGCTATGTGGAATCCGGAGTGGACCGGGTGCCCAAGGCCGAGAAGGAAAAGCTTTTGCAGTCCTTCTTCCCCATTCTCAACGCTCAGCCTGCGCTAAAAATGTGGAAGGCCATTTATATTGACGCTAAGAAGATCATGACCCTTTACACCAGCAAGGGCACCCAGCTTACCTATGATACCCAGCGGGCGGGCTATGCCCTGCGCATGAATTTCTCGGAAGGCGAAAAGAAGCTCAGTGAGAGCTATCAACAGGCCACCGACACCTTTGAGGGGCTTAGAAAGGATACCGAGCCCTTACAGGAACATATCCAGAAATGCATCGACTTCATGACCCATGCCGTCCCTGTTAAGCCCGGCAAATACACCGTCATTCTCTCGCCCCTGGCCGCAGGCATCTTTGCTCATGAGAGCTTTGGCCACAAGAGCGAATCCGACTTTATGGTGGGCGACGAGACCATGATTAAGGAATGGGCCATCGGAAAAAAGGTGGGTTCCGATATCCTCTCCATTGTGGACTGCGGTACCATTCCCGGTTCCGGCTATGTTCCCTATGATGATGAGGGCACCAAGGCCCGCGAAAATTATCTCATCAAGGACGGCATTTTAACAGGAAGGCTTCACAGCACTTCCACTGCAGCCCTGCTCCAGGAAGGACTGACAGGAAATGCACGCGCCATCAATTTTGAATTTGAACCCATTGTCCGCATGACCACCACCTATATCAAGCCCGGCAGCCAAACCAAGGAGGAGCTGATTGAAGGGGTAGAACAGGGCTTCCTCATTGAAACCGTCAACCATGGCTCGGGACTGTCCACCTTCACCATGGCCCCCTCCCTGGCCTATCGCATTGAGAACGGCAAAGTGGTGGAGCCCGTCAATATCTCGGTCATCAGCGGCACTGTTTTTGAGACCCTTTCCTTGATAGACGGCCTGTCCAATGAGCTTAAGCTGCTCTCCTTTGTGACCGGGGGCTGCGGTAAAATGGAGCAATATCCCCTGCCCGTCGGCTTTGGCGGCCCCTATGTACGGGTTCGCAGCATGATGGTTCAATGAATTTAAAGCATAAGCCGGAACTGCTTTTCAGGAGGTAATGAATTTGATTAAGGAATATTATCACGCCACGGTTATAGATACCACGCTGAATGTGGTCAATTCCCGCATTGAGTCGGTGCGCAGCAAAAACATCACCAAAACCAGCCTCAGGGTCTACAAGGATCAGCGAATTGGTGTGGCCGGTGCCATTGGCTCCTATAAAGAGGATGAGCTCCTTAAGGAAGCCATGGAGGCTTTAGACCGGGGTATCGACTATCCTGTTGCCCCCTCCTCCCAGTTAACCATGACCCAGGATTTAAGAAAGCCCCTGATTGCCCCCCAGGATTTGGTCACCGAGTTTGGTCAGCTTCTGGAGAGCTTACGGGAGCTTCAGCCCAATTATATCTTCTCCAATAAAATGTCCCTGTCCGAGCGCAGCAACATTCTGTACAATGATGCGGGCTTAAAGCTGGAGTATGCCGACCGAACTATCTCGGCCGGTCTTATCTTCAAAGAAAAGTCTTCCACCAGCGTATTTGACGGAGCCGTGGGCTTCAGGGAACGCAAATACGACAGAAAGCTTATTTTAGATGAGTTCAACCTTATCTTAAACGCCTATAGCGAAAAGGTATCCCTGCCTCCAAACGGCCGTTATCCCGTTGTTTTCCTCACCGAGGACGCCCCTGTAGGCAAATTCATCACTGGTCTTAAGGCCGATGTCCTGGCCAAGGGCGGCTCCCTGTTCTCGGAGAAGATAGGTCAGCGCCTGTTCAATGAGGCCTTTACCTTTGGTCAATGCCTGGATCCCCAGGAGGTTTACCTCTCCCCATTCTTTGATGCGGAGGGCGTGGTCAACAACGGCTACACCTATAACCTCATTGAGGACGGGGTCATCAAAGCCCCCTATTGTGATAAGAAGACAGCCCATAAATTTGGTTTCGCTCCCTCGGGAAGTGCGGCGGCAGCCTATGATGGGGTTCCTCAAACAGCCCTGCTCCATCCCACCATTAAAAAATGTGGCAAGAGCCTCAAGGAACTGCTGGGCGGGCAGACGGGCATCTTTGTCATGATGGCTGCAGGTGGGGATTTCACCCCCCAGGGCGAGTATGCCACACCCGTTCAAGTGGCCCTGCTCACCGATGGCGAGCGCCTTCTGGGAAGGCTGCCCGAGTTCAATCTCTCCTCCCATGTGTATGATATGTTCGGTCAGGGATTCCGGGGCGTCACCGACAGGACCTTCCTCCCCTTCAGCGGCGACAGCATGGCAGTATTGGAGATGAACATTGCAGCACCCTAAGTCTTTATAAAACCCATGGCGTATCGGCTTGAAGCCATACGCCATTTTTTGTTCCGGAAAAAGCGTTACTTTTTCCGATAGAATAGAGTATAAGGGTTAAACGACATCTTGCAGGATGTGAAAGCATGACTAATGATAAACTTCTCAAGGAGGCTCAAAACGGCAGTATGGATGCCTTTGCAAGCCTGGTTGGAGCTTGCCAGCCAAGGCTATATGCCTTTGTGCTGAAAATGGTCCGCTCCAGAGAGGAAGCAGAGGAAATTGTACAGGAAACCTTTATCCGGGCTTATAAAAACCTTTGGCGCTATGATAACCGGGCAAGCTTTATCACCTGGTTGTATGCCATTGCCCTCAACCTATGTAAAAGCGCCTTGAAGAAGCTGAAACGCATGCCCCTCAGCCTGGATGATGCAATGCCTGGTAATAAGGCCTCCCATGAAGCCCAGAGCATGGATCCCTCGGAGCATCTGGCTGACCTGGAATACAGAAAAGAAGCCCACAGACTGATGGCCTTTCTCAAGCCGGATCAAAGAGCCTGCCTGGTTTTAAAGTATATGGAGGGCTTAAGCTATGCACAGATTGGACGCATCCTGCGTATCAGCGAGGAAGCGGCCAAAATGAAAGTCTATCGCGCCAAAAAAGAGATTCTGAAGCGTTTCCCGGGAGGTATTAACCATGTCCTGTAAAGCCTATGAACCTTTAATTATTCGCTATACTGAGGGTGAATTGTCACTCAAAGAGCAAAAGGTCCTGGAAGACCACCTCAGGGTGTGTAAGCATTGCTTTGATAAAGTGCAAATTCTCATGGCACTGGCCAAGGAGGCCGAGGCTATGCCTTCAGAGCAAATCGATGTGCTGCCGCGGGTCCGGGAGAGCCTTTCCGCATATGACAAAAGTCCCGGAAAGCCTATCAGCCGCGCTTTCTTGGGCAGGAGTTCCAGGTTGGTTAAACCGGCCTTTCTCTTCCTGTCCCTTGCTATACTGTGCCTGTTCTTATGGCCCCTTCTCTCCAAGGGTGCAGCCTCGCTCTTCCAGCAACGCTTTGGAGAGGGCTCACCCCATCAAACCGTGACGGGAAGCGAAATGCTGCCCACCCCCGAATCCAAGCCCGCTGTTACTCCACCTGCAACAGTTCAGCCCGGCTTCAGCCTGAGCTTTTATCGCTCCACCATGACCTATGAGGAAATACTAAGCCTCAGTCGGGAGATTGGAAGGCGAACCCCGCCTTATAGCAGCATCCCAATAGACAGAATTGCCCTGGAGGAAGAACCCTTCCTTACCGATTCATCCATAAATGCTTTTGTTACAAATACCCAACAAATCAAGGTGGACGCAGAGACCCTGGATGTACTCTTTACCGAGCTTATGGACACCAGGCCCATCCCCTTTGTGGTCACCCTGTCCGGCGAACGGCTTTTTTGGGGTGTCTTCATCCATCCCCTCTCCTCCATTGCCGCTCCCGATCTTCCCCTACTCACCATACGTTCTGAAGGGGATGTGCAAAGGCTGACCCTGAGCAAGCTGGATAAGGCTGGAGCAAGTGCTGAGAAGGCCTTCCTTAAGTTCTTCGAGGATAGGTACAAGCTGGCAATCCAGATTAATTCCGAGGTGCTTCCCTATATGGAGGCCCTCCAATTGGTTAATTTCAACACCCCCGACAATAAAATGGTTGAACTCCCCCTTCCGGAGGGATGGTATGCCCAGGGGCAGGAGTATGAACTCTCGGGCGGCTTTACCTGGAACAGGGAGAAAAACAAGAACATAAAAAAGCTTCGCGCCTACACCCTGTATTTCGACGAGAAGCTTGAAGATACCTATTACTGGGGTATAAAGGGGCAGTTCTCAGGAGAGATTCATTTACAGGGCTTCTATAATGAATACCCCTATCCCGGACTTTCCTTCAACCACGCCAAACCGCTTGAGGATCCCGTCAAGAAGCAGACCTTCCTGGGAGAGGCCTGGGTCTATTACCTGGAATGCGACAATTATCCTGCCGCCATGGCCGAGGAATACCCTGATACGCCGCCCACCTTTGACATGATCTTTGTGGTCATTCCCATTGAGGGGGAAAACCTGGCCTATGCCCTATCCCTGCCCGTGCCCGAGGGCATGGATATAAGAGACTTCTATCCCTATGCGGAGCAGATTCTTATGCTGAACTGAAATCAGACGGCCTTCCCGGTTTCCAGCCCCATCCTGGCATGGAAGGCCATTGAGGCCGTGGCAATAAACCGCTCGGCTTCCCTCTGGGGCAGGGGCTTGCTGAAGAAGTACCCCTGTACCTTGGCACATTGATATTGCATGAGATATTCCATTTGGCGCTTGGTCTCCACACCCTCTGCCAAAACTGACAGGCCCATCTTTCGCCCGATTTGAATAATCAGGTCCACAATGGAACTCTCGGGCTCCGCTTCCAAAAGGCTGTCCACGAAGAGCTTGTCTATCTTCAAGGTATTGATGGGAAGCTGTTTTAAGCCGCTTAAAGAGGAATAGCCCCTGCCGAAATCATCCATGGCAATACGCACCCCATGGCAGCGCAGGACATCCAGCTTGGACCGGATACTCTCATAGGAATCAATCAATATGGTCTCGGTAATCTCCAGCTCCAGATGATGCGGATCCAGACCCGTCTCTTTAAGAATATCCAGCACGGTCTGAACGAAACCCTCCTGAAGAAGCTGAACAATGGACACATTCACTGAAATGTCCAGGTCGCTGTAGCCTTCCCTGTGAAGGCGGTGAATGAATTTGCAGGCTTTTCTTAACACCCACTCGCCAATGGGGATGATGAGCTGGGTTTCCTCGGCGATCCCAATGAAGCGGTTGGGCGAAACGAAGCCCAGTTCGGGGCTGTTCCACCGTATCAGTGCCTCAAATCCGGATATCTTACCGGTCTCAATCATCAACTGGGGCTGATAGTACACCTCAAATTCTTCATTTTCCAAGGCCTGATGCAGATATCTTTCTACAAGACGTCTGTCCTTGACGGCCTCCTCCATTTTCCTGTCATAGAGCGCATAGCGGTTTCGCCCCGATGACTTGGCATCATGCAGGGCCATGTCCGCATGTTTGAGAACCTCTTCCAGGGTCTCACCATCCTCTGGGTAGAAGGCCACGCCCATGCTGAGGCTCACATGAATCTTGCTGTTTCCAATAATGAAGGTTTTTTTGAAGCTTTCCTGAAGAGAGTCCAGATATTTGGCGATTTGCTGAGTATTGTTAAAGGTAAGCACAGCGGCAAATTCATCACCGCCAAGACGGTAGGCCCTGCCCGGTGCAACCGACCCCCTGAATCGGTGTCCGGCGGCTCTTAAGAGTTGATCTCCAAAGACATGCCCCATGCTGTCATTGATGAGTCTGAAATGGTCGATGTCCACCAGAATGACAGCCGTATGGTGGCCCCTGTTCTTTCGCTTAAGATCCTTCATGAGCTGAACTCTGTCCAGCAAACCGGTTAATTTATCGTGACGGCAGAAATAGTCCCCCGTCTTTTCTCCCACCTGACGGAGACGATTAATGAAACTCGACATCTTATCACCCTTAATCCAAATTAGCATAGCCATTCGTTGTATCTTTCTGGAATACATCTTACACTAATGCCATTTTTAAGGGGATGTAAAAATCGAGATGTTATACCCGAAAAATGTCAGCTTATGGTATTTTCTCTGCGATAATCAATGGGGGTAATTCCGGTTACCTTTTTAAAGATCTTGCTGAAATACTCATGATCCTTAAACCCCAGGCGTTCAGCCACCTCGTAGTTCTTTAGGGCTGTGGTGGTCAATAAGAATTTGGCCCGTTCCACCTTAACCATGGTAATATACTCCAACAGCGAGATTCCTGTAGACTGCTTGAAAATCTCACTGAGGTAGGCCTTGCTGATGTAGAGCTTCTCGGCAATTCCCTTCACCGAGATATCCTCTTCAATATGGTTCAGCACCTCCATGCAGGCGGTTTTTATAGTACTGGCGCCGGGCCTCCAGATAATGAACTTTTTCAAAAAGGCCATGAACTTTTTGAAAGAAAGCAATAAGAGGCTCCTGAAGTTCTGCCAATCGATATCTTTGGGTATGGTCACTTGCTTGTAGGGTGTGGGATCGATATAGAGGTTTATCCATTCATTGGCCTGTTCAAACTGCTTAATGATGGTCTCAATGGAGTTCTTGATGATGATGGCGGCCTTTCCCACATCCTCATTCAAAGCTGTGCCCACGGTGGCAATGAGACTGTCAAAGGCCGCATAGGCTTCGTCCTGTCCGTCGTATAACAGCGCAACCACCTTTTCAATATCCTGGGCCGGTGAAAAGGCTTCGTCGGCCAGATCCTGAAGCTGCTTGAGCCTTTCTCGTTCGGACTTTCTCTCATCAAGATAGGTTCGTACCCTTCCCAGCAGTTCCACGAGGCTCTGAGGGCTCGCAGGCTTGCCCAAATAGTCAAAGGCGCCGTGGAGCAGCCCTTCACGGGCATAGGAATACTCAGTATAGTCGCTTAACAGCACCACACAGGTGTTAAGCTTCTCTGATGCGATGGCCTTTAAAAGCTCAAGGCCATCCATGACGGGCATGCGGATATCGGTGATAACAAGGTCATAGGGCCTTTGTCTCAACAGTTTTAAGGCCTCCAGCCCGTTTTCGGCTTCAGCCTCAATGATAAAGCCCGATGACTCACCCCAAATATGCATCCTTTTCAGGTCGTAGCGCAGTATCTCGTGATCATCCACGATTAACACCCTATACAAAGGAACACCCCTTTATGTATTCAGGAGAATATGGAAAGTCGTCTCACCTTTTCGGGATTCGACAGAGATCTCTCCCCCTATTTCATTAACAACCCGCTTAACAATATCTAAGCCTAAGCCAGTACCCTCCCCCAGCTTCTTGGTGGTGAAGAACGGCTCAAAGATCCTGTCCATAATGGACTCGGGAATACCCGGCCCATTATCGGTGATGGAGACCCGTACTTTGTCCTCCATCTTAGCCACTGCAATGATAAGCTTGCCCTTGTTGTTCATGGCCTGCAGCGCATTGTTGATAATATTCACCCACACCTGATGCAGCTTATCCGGGTAGCATAGCACTGGCGGAACCTCTTCATAACGCCTTTCAATTTCAACACCGTATTTAGTTTGATTATAGTAAAGCGTCAAAACAAGCTCAATATCCTTAATCACATCATGGGGAACCAACTGGCCATGGGTTTCATTGTGGCCGTAGATCTTCAAGGCCATGATCACCTTGGAGGCCTTTTCGGCTGATATTCTCACCATCTGAGTAGTTCTTTGGAGCACAGACATAACATAGGCCGCCCGGATGGCCTGAGGTGCCTGAGGAATGTTGAACAGCGCCAAGAAATCTTGTGTTTCAGCATCGTATCCCATCTCCACAAGATGCTCCACCACCTCGGCGGGAACCTCTGCCTGATGCTCCTTGAGCGCGGTATAATATCGCCTTTTAATCTCCCGTTTGGTCTGGGAGCTCATATCATCGGTATGGGCCCTTCCCCGTTCAGTCAGTCGCTCATAGAGCTTGACGGCCATATCCGGGGCCGTGGTGCAGAAATCTATCACCCACTTAATTTCTTCCCTGATGGTCTTTTCCAATATGCCTCCCGCCGAGTTGATGACCCCCAGCGGTGTATTCAGCTCATGAGCAATGCCTGAAACCAATTGGCCCAGAACGGCCATTTTCTCATGGATAACCAACTGGGATTGAGCGGTTTTCAACGCATCAATGGTGGCTTCCAGCTCGCAATTGGCCTCCTCAAGCTCATTGGTTCTCGCCAGGACCTTGGCCTCCAGTTCGTCATTGAGTTTGATTATCTCTTGCTCGGCTGCCTTTTTCGCGGTGATGTCCTGGACAACCATGATTTGTGTGGTAGGCTCCTCACCCTCGGACCAGAGCGGCGTAATGGTTACCTCGGCCCAGACCACTTTGCCTTCTTTACTGACAAAGCGCTTCTCAAAGGAGAGGCTTTGCTTATTCCCCGACAGAAGCTCCTGCATTTTTTCGCATTGAAGTTCCAGATCATCCTGGAAGGTAATATCTCTGCAGGTCTTTTGCCTAAGCTCTTCCTCTGTATAGCCTACAATATCGCAAAAGCACTGGTTGACTAGGAGGAAGCGGCCATCCTCAAAATTGATTTGGCAACACCCACACCGGCCTGGAGAAAAATGGCTCGGAACAGGTTCTCACTGGCCTTTATTTTGGCATAGGCCGCATCGATCTCCTGGAACATATGCTCCAGGTCTGCGGCCATATGGAGGATCTCGACAAAGGCCGCTTTGAAGTTGGCCTCTGACATTTGCTTACGGGCCAAAGCGGGAGAGGACTTACCCCCCTCTATCATGCTTTTGCGAATGGATTCCAGGGGCTGTACCAATTTAAGATATGTAGAATAGTTGACAGCCAGCGCCACAATCAGCAGGATAACACCTGTGTTGAGAATGTTTACCCCGATTTCCTTGACCAGCAGATTCCGGCTCTCCCGGTGATCATACCAGACCGTAGCATAGGCGATAATCTGTTCTCTTTCATCAAAGCGGGTAATGGGTATAACCCGTTTATCGATGTAGGGCCCAGTTGGTTCAAAATAAGCCTCCTGTATCTGGCCATCCCTTGACGACAGCCAGATCAAGGTTCTTTCCCCCGTACTGATCTTTATGGATGACAGATTCTTATTGTTCAGCTCCATGCTGAGAAGTTTTTTCAGGGTATCAATATCATAATTCCAGATGGCCGGCTCAAAGGAAGATTGAATGCGCAGCTCCAGGGACTGCTTATAATCCTCAAGCTCCTCTTTGACTTGGTTCAAATCCGACAAAACCCCGATGAAAATGATGGGGATGTAAACCAGAAGCACCGTCAATGCCACAAGGCCTGATAGCTTCCAGGCAAGACTTGTCTTACTCGAGATATATGCTTTGATTTTACCTAACCAAGCCATTAAAAATCACACATCCTCCGGGCTTCTTTTTCGCTGAGATATTTCAGAAAAATGTTGTGGAGGGTTCCATCCTTCCGCATCTCATCAATGGTTTTCCTGATTTGCTCCACTTCTTCCTGCTTAAAGTGCAGTCTGCTTAATGAAAGGCCTCTTTCCAGGGGGCCTTCCTCGGGGGCCCAGTCATACACATTGATGTTCTCGATATTCATGGTCTTGAAGTAATAGCGGTAGCTGGAAGCGATATTGAAGGTCACCTGAATCCAATTGTCCTTAAGGAGTTGGTAGAGGGCTTCAGTGTCCTTGGCCTCAACCACCATATTCTTAACCTTCAGCTTTTCAATGAGGGCCATATAATGTTCGCCGTAGTAATAGCCCCGGATAATCCCCACCCGGACGTCCTTCCGGTGAAGGAGGTCCTCCTCATGGGTAATTCCGGTTTCACTGCGAACCAGCACATCATTTTTCTGTGTGAAATAAGGGACATAATAGGCATACTGGGCCCGCTCGGGTGTCTCTACAGCGGAAACGCTGATACAAAGGGTCCCTTCTCGGAGCATATTATCGATTCTTGCCCGGGGCATGACCACAATCTCCAGCTCCATGCCCGTTCTTTTGGCCAGCTCTTCCAAGACATCCTTATTAATGCCTTCATCCACACCCTCATGATACAAATACCCGCTGTTATAAAGGGCGGCCAGCTTTTTGCCTTCCTTCCAGGGTGCGGGCATGGTGGGAGTGGCGCTATCGATTGGCTCAGGAAGATCAACGACAGTGTTGGGTCTGACTTTGAACTGCTGGTCTATGTAGTGGATAAAAGAGAAAATCATCCCCAAAAGGAGGATGGCACCCAGAAAAAAGCGCACAATAGGTCTACTCATTGAAGATGGCTCCTTCCTACGGGTGATGCGGCAGGATAAAGCTTACTTGTGTTCCCTGTCCTTCTTGGCTGGTTATACTGACTGTCCCCCCATGCTTTTCTATGATGCGTTTGACTGTGGCCAGCCCTATTCCCGATCCCTCAAACTTGTCCCGGGAATGCATCCGTTGGAACAAGCCAAAGATTTTATGGGCATATTCCATATTGAAGCCCACCCCATTATCCTCAACCGTAAAGCAAATTCCCTCAGGAACAGAGGTACACTTGATGTGAATCCTGGCCTTTTCCCGATTTCGGGTAAATTTCACCGCATTGGCCAGCAGATTGTATACCACCTGCTTAAGTAAAATGGGATCGCCTTTAACCTCACATAAGGGTGAATCAAGGACGAATTCCACATCCCGTCCCTTTTCCGACATTATAATCTCGGAGAAGGTCTGTTTAAAAAGGTCCTCCATGGAAACCAATGAAAACTCGGGCTCAGCCTTGGTGGTCACGGCATACTGCAGAAGCTTGTCTATCATGTCAAAGATTCCGCCGCACACAACTCGGATATTCCTGAGCATATTGACCACATCGGCATTTAAGCTATCCTCGTAGTCCTCAAGAATGAATTTGGCATAGGTATCAATGGTTCTAACCGGGGATTTAAGGTCATGGGAAACCGTATAAGAAAAAGCCTCCAGCTCCTTGATGGCCTCACTGAGCTGACGGGTTCTTTTCTCCACCGTCTTCTCCAATTCCTCATTCATTTTGATAATCTTGCGGGTGCTTTCTTCAAGCTGGTTCTGGGTGCGATACTTATCCAGGGCACCGCGAACGGTTAAAAGAAGGTCTTCCCTGTTCCAGGGCTTTTGGATATACCGATATAGTCCCGCATGATTGATGGCAAATTGCACAGCCTCAATGTCGGTATAACCGGTAAGCAGAATCTTAAGGGCCTTGGGGACAATGAGATTCAGTCTCTGAAGGAGGATTTCTCCTGTCATACCCGGCATCCGCTGATCCGAAATAACCAGGGCGATCTCATCCCCTTGACTGAGAGAATCCCGCACAATCTCCAAAGCCTCATCTCCACTTTGGGCTGTCTCTATAATACAGTCTGATGAGAGGCCCTGCATAAGCTCCAATCTAAGAGCATCCACCACCATGGCTTCGTCATCAACACATAAAATAATCTCTTTGCCCATGCATGCTCCTATTCCCTTAACCTGTACGGTTGGTTTATTGCGCAATTTGGCATAGTTACTCCTTATATTCCCATTTTCTATGAAATAGTAACACCCTGAACGGTTTTCTGAGAAAAAAGAACAGGGAGCCCTATGGCTCCCCGAAATGCATTTTAATCGCTTCGTTTCTCGTTGATTAATAAGCTCTGCCCCAATAAAGCATATGCTTGGCTTCCTTGCCGCAGCAGACACAGTGGTCACTGATCTTCTCCTGTTCAAAAGGAATGCATCTTGCCGTTGCAGCCATTCTCTCCTTTACTGCCTTTTCACAGGCCTCATCCCCGCACCACATGGCCTTGATAAAACCCTGTGTGGTATTGAGGATGTTTTCCATCTCATCTAAGGTCGTGGCCTTGAAGGTTCTGGATTCACGATGGGCCAGAGCCTTGTTGTAAAGGGATGCCTGGATTTCGTCCAGAACCTGGGGTATGCGTGCTTCCAGCTCATCCATGGAGACAAAGATCTTCTCACGATTCTCACGCTTAACCAATACCACCTGATTCTTCTGAATGTCCTTGGGACCCACTTCAAGACGCAGGGGTACACCGCGCATCTCATATTCGGAGAACTTCCAGCCGGGCATCTTATCCGAGTCGTCCAGCTTCACGCGGCAGAAGCGGGAAAGCCTTTCCTTAAGCTCGTAGGCCTTGTCCAGGACGCCCTCCACATGCTGGGAAACAGGAACAATAACCACCTGGATGGGCGCCACTCTGGGAGGCAGCACCAAGCCTGAATCATCTCCATGCACCATAATAATGGCGCCAATGAGGCGGGTGCTCACGCCCCAGGAGGTCTGATGGGCATATTGAAGCTTATTCTCTTTGTCCAGATACTGAATGCCGAAGGCACGGGCAAAGCCGTCCCCAAAGTTATGGGAGGTTCCGGACTGAAGCGCCTTTCCGTCATGCATCAGGCTTTCAATGGTATAGGTGGCCTTGGCCCCTGCAAACTTCTCTTTTTCGGTCTTCTGGCCCTTTATGACGGGAATGGCTAGATAATCCTCACAGAAGGAAGCGTAGGTGTTGAGCATACGCAGGGTTTCCTCCTGGGCCTCCTCGGCCGTCGCATGCACCGTATGACCCTCCTGCCATAAGAATTCTACCGAGCGCAGGAAGGGGCGGGTGGTCTTTTCCCAACGCACCACCGAGCACCATTGATTATACAGCTTGGGCAGATCCCTGTAGGACTGAACAATATTTGCGTAATGGTCGCAGAAGAGGGTCTCCGAGGTAGGGCGCACGCAGAGCCTTTCAGCCAGTCTCTCACTGCCGCCGTGGGTCACCCAGGCCACCTCAGGGGCAAAGCCCTCCACATGTTCCTTTTCCTTCTGCAGCAGGCTCTCGGGGATGAACATGGGCATATACACATTTTCATGCCCGGTTTCCTTAAAGCGTCTGTCCAATTCCTTCTGAATGAGCTCCCAGATGGCATATCCGTAAGGACGTACAATCATGCAGCCCTTGACGCTTGAATACTCTACAAGGTCCGCCTTCTTGACAATATCGGTATACCATTGGGCAAAATCCTCATTCATTGGGGTAATTGCTTCTACAAATTTCTTTTCCTGTGCCATAAATTAACCTCCAATTTTATTCAATGGCCTTTACTTCGGCCGTTATTTTATCAATTGCTTCCTGAACCGTGAGCTCAATGGCCTGGCGGTTCTCCCGGTATTTAAACTCTACAAGTCCCTCGGAGGCCTTCTTGCCAATATTAATTCGGATAGGAATGCCGATAAGGTCGGCATCCTTGAACTTGACACCGGGTCTTTCATTCCGGTCATCCAGGATAACCTCCACATGAGCCTTCTGAAGCACCTTATAAAGATCTTCGGCCGTTTTCATCACCGTTTCGTCCAGTACATTGACCGGAACGATAATCACATGGTAGGGGGCCACCGCCATGGGCCATATGATACCGTTCTCATCGTTATTCTGTTCGATGATGGCCGCCATGGAGCGGTTTAAGCCTATACCGTAGCAGCCCATGACCATGGGTCTTTCGGTTCCTGTTTCATCCAGATAGTTACAGCCCAGGGCCCGGGTGTATTTAGTACCGAGCTTAAAGATATGCCCTACCTCAATCCCCCGGGTCAGGGAGATGGTCTTGCCGCAGCGGGGGCAGGGATCCTCCGGGGTAATGCTCCGAATATCATGAACCTCGGCCTGAAAATCCCGGCCGAAGGTCACATTCTTCAGGTGATAATCAGTTTCATTGGCGCCAACAATCAGGTTAACCGCTGCCGCCACCTCATGGTCGGCAATGATTCTTATGCCCAACGCCACAGGTCCGGCAAAGCCCACCTGGGCACGGGTTACCTGTTGGACACTCTCAGCATCGGCCATTTCAAGCTCGTTACATTTAAGCGCATTCATGAGCTTGATCTCATTAAGCTCCCGATCCCCTCGAACCATGGCCGCCACCAGACTGCCATCGGCCCTGTATATCAACGTTTTGGCAAATTGCTTGGGTGAACAGCTTAAAAAGGTCGTAAGCTCCTCTATGGTCCTGACCTGGGGTGTGTGGATTCTCTCCACGGGTAGAGCCTCCTGGGTATCGGCCTGTGGCACAGAACACTGAGCCTTCTCCTCATTGGCCGCATAGCCGCAGGCCTCGCAATAGGCCATGACGGCCTCTCCCACCTCCGAGGTGACCATGAACTCCTGGGAGCCCGAGCCGCCCATGGCACCTGTGTCGGCCTCCACCACCTTGTATTTGAGCTTCAGTCGGTCAAAGATGCGATGATAAGCCTCGGCCATCCTCTGATAAGAGGCATCCAGCCCTGCCTCATCCCTGTCAAAGCTATAGGCATCCTTCATGATGAACTCTCTGGAGCGCATGACGCCAAACCGAGGCCGGCGTTCGTCTCTGTATTTGGTCTGAATTTGATAGAGAATCATGGGCAGAGCGCGATAGGAGCGTATGCTTTTCATGGTCTCGGTAAAGATCTCCTCATGGGTCGGACCAAGGCAAAACTCCCTGTTGTTGCGGTCCTTCAGCCGAAACATTTCGGGGCCGAAAACCTCCCAACGGCCCGATTCCTTATAGCTTTCGGCGGGAAGCAGGGCCGACATGAGAAGCTCCTGGGCACCCGCCCTGTCCATTTCCTCGCGGATGATCTTCTCTATCTTTTTGAGGGTGCGAAGGCCCAAAGGAAGAAAGGAGTAGACTCCTGAAGCCTGTTTTCGCATGAGCCCTGCTCTGAGCATGAGCTGATGACTGATAATCTCAGCCTCAGCGGGAACCTCCCTCAATGTGGGTATGAACATCTGTGAAAATCGCATACATACACCTCTCTGTCAGTCAATATTCCGCTCCGGTGGGAGCCATGGATATCGGGAAGGATCTGGAAGAAGAACCCACCCCAGAGAATCGCAGATTCTTGGTGAAATCCCTGGAGCCTTTTTTCTTCATAAAAAAACCGTCCCAAAAAATGGGACGGAGTTCTTCCGCGGTACCACCCTTATTGGTCTGACGGCACACTCCGTCAAACCCGGCTCTTTAGTCTATATCGCGACAAACGTAAACCTCATCGGTTTAAGTCTCGGGGTTGGGACGATGCATAAGTTGGGAATGAAAGTCTTCCACCCAAGGACTTTCTCTCTGTGGTCCGCTTATGGCATCATATTCCCGTCATCGACAGGTATTGAATTGTTACCTCACATTATATTACACCCGTTTTTTAAATGTCAACGTTCCCGGAAAATCATGCATTCATTACATTAATATCCGCAGTTATTACATTTATTTACATAGTTTGCATAATATATGTTATTCTTTATTCGGGCCCAATAATATTTTAAAAGGAGGTTTTTTACATGAGCAAAGCTTCAGCTATTAGGAAAGGAAAAATGTCACGCATTTCTAAGCTACTCATTGTAACATTAATATGCGCTCTTCTTATAGGTGTCACAATATTTACAGCTTTTGCGGATACTTACACAGGATATATTAACGGACTTCCTTATAAATATTGGTTTTTAAGGGAAAGAACTTCTCAAGACTATCCCTGCATATCTACCACATTCGATTATCCAACTTATCATTATAGTAGTGCAGCAACCTATGTCGGTAGTCAAAGAAAACATTACAGCGGCAGGGATATTAAGTACGATTCAACAACTTCAAGAGCATATTCTACATATGAGGACTACTTTGCTTATACTTCTGCATATTACGGAACTGAACCGTAATGTAACTTGGACAGGCATGGAGGCTTTCTCCCATGCCTGTCACACTATCGTTCTTAGGAGATTTATTTTGATGAAAATAAGAAAAAAATCATCCGATGCAATCATCGCCATTGTTTATTTTCTTACGTCATTAGCCATAAGTATGGCTTCATTCTCAGCCGGGGAGTTGGAGCTTATTCAAAGAATCAGTAATTCATACTTTTCTGACAGCGCCATGTCCATTGAAAGCAGCGAAATAGCGTCCATTGATTTTTCAAAAGACCTCTTAAGCGGCAACGCCTTGTTTTTTAAAGAGGCCTACGGCATCTATTCCGTTTATTTCACCGGACATTTCTATATGCCCATGACCTCAGGACGTTTTTTCATGCCCGATGACTTTGAAGACAGTCTACCAAAAGCCGTTGTGGGCAAAGATATTCCAACCCATACGTCCTCCGACGGGAAATCCATCTTTACTTATGGAACCACGGACTATGAGGTTATCGGCATTGCAGGCATTAATAAAAGCAGCCGTCTGGATAACAGCGTTTACTTAAGCATGCCGCCGCAAGCCATCGGTACCAAAACCGGGGTTTTTATTCTGGACGGCCCAAAGGTCAGAAAAAATATCAATATGCTCAAAGAAAAATATTATCTGTCCTCAAACAAGCTTGAAAACCTGGGAATTCAAAGAATTTTTGAAAGCCACGGCACCAGTTTTCAAGGTCTATTTAAAGCCATAGGGCTGATCTTCCTAATCTCCATACTCGCCATTACAAGCTATTGGTTCCTTCAAAAGCGCAAGTTGGTGTTGATCCTTAAATTATGCGGCCTGACCCGGTTGAAAATTCTGGGCATCCTTTGCATGGAATATGCACACTATGCTTTATCAAGCTTTGCCGCAGGTACGGTATTTGCCTATCTTTTCATTAGCCCCCTCTTTTCATACCCCTTTGATATAACCAATCATCTCACTTATCTTTCGGCAGGCATGGTATTCTGCCTTGTACCGGCGCTTATTCTGAACCTCCGATGGGCCAATCAATCCATGGGGAGGTATCAGCGATGATTCTTCAAGAAGCTATCAAGAGCATTAAAGCTTCTAAGATCCTGACGGCAGTCATTATTCTTCTGCTCATTGCTGCTTCATTGGTATGTAATCTTGTCCTTGACAAGCTGTCCTCCGTACGTCAGAGTCACAATAAGCTCGACCAGACCACTCAAAAAAGTTACTTTTGGATTACTGAGGATTTACATGACAATGAGCTTGAACATCGGTTCTGGAACAGTGAAAACAGTTATGATCGCATCAGAGGTTATTATCAGGAAATGGCCACATCCAACGAATACAAATATCTGGAATTTTGCAAGCAGGTCATTTGGATAAAGGACTCATACGGCAAGTTCATCGAAAAAGTCAACAGAAGCTTAAACCTTAGTTGCCTTAATGAATTTGGGATCAATGTCATCGAGGGGCGCCTTTTTACCGAGGAAGAAATGAACGTGGATTTCTCAACGCAAACCATTCCCATAATTTTGGGCTACAATCTGAGAAATCGGCACCAAATTGGCGATACTTTCGAAGGGAAATACATGCTGAGGGATTTTAAATTCAAGGTCATCGGTGTTTTGGAACCCAATAGTTATATTATCTTAACCAATATTGGTGATGACGATGTCGGCGATTTCTATCATGAATACTTGGACAACGCCTATATAACCCCCATGGTCAACTGTATTGATACGCCAAAAAGCAAAGATGAAAAAACCTTTATCCGTGTCCTGTACATGTTTAAGCTCAACAGTATCATTGCAGCACCAGCAGACTATAATTCCGGTGAAATAAGAGCTAAAATGGACGATCTTGCCAACAAGTATGATATGTATGATTTTGAAGTTATCTCCATATCCAAACAGGAATTAAAAATACTGAAGCTGGTGTGCAAAGATAGTATAGACATTATGACTGTATTGGCTGCTATTTTGTTTGTGTTTTCCTTCATCTGCCTATTTGCCATTATGTCTGTTAAAATGAATAAAAATGTGGAGTATTACGCCATTCATCTCATGGTGGGCGCCAGCAGGCAACGTATTATCTTATATATTCTCACCGAGATTATTCTCGTTGTATCGATGGCTCACAGTTTATCGTATGTCATAATCAGAAAATTGATTGGTTCGCAGATCCGCTATACCTTAACATGGCTGATCGTAAGCCTGTTGGCCTTTATGGCCGCCGCCCTGCCTTCCATTTATCAGATGATGCATAAAGAACTTGATACGCTGTTGTTAGGAGATGCCTATGAGTAAACTGAGACTGGAAAATGTTAATAAGTATTATCAAAGCGGTTCAGGAACTGTCCACGCTTTAAAAAATGTATCCCTGGAGATTGAGCAGGGAGAGCTGTTGGCCGTCATGGGCAGAAGCGGATCGGGGAAATCTACCCTGCTGAAGGTTTTAGGCGGTTTGACAGGGATTGATACAGGGTGCTATTACTATGACAATAAGCCTTTGACCAATAAGGAAAGGCATATGAGCAAGTTCAGAAACCAGCATATCGGGTTTATTGTGCAGAATTATGCCCTGCTTTATGACAGAACCGTTTTTGAAAATGTTGAGCTGCCCTTGAAATACGCGGGTGTAAGAAAAAAGCTTCGGGAGTCTAGGGTGCTGGAGATCCTGGAGCAGGTGGGCCTTGAGGATTATGAGCAACGCTTTCCCCATGAGCTTTCGGGCGGTGAATGCCAGAGGGTAGCCATTGCTCGGGCCATTATCAACAATCCGGAGGTCATCCTGGCTGACGAACCTACAGGGGCATTGGACGAGGATACGGAAGGGATTATCCTGGATATTTTCAAAGAACTCAACAGGGATGGCAAAACCATTGTCATCGTCACCCACGACCCCGTGCTTGCTAAAAAGCTTCACCGTGTGGTTTATTTAAATAGAGGGATGATTCATGAGTAACGTTTCATGTCCCATCTCCATAGATTATAAGGTGACGAATTTCAGGTGAGTTGACATGAAAACCCTGCGCATGAATCAATCCGTTTACGAAGCCACACAGAGGTATCCCGAACTCATTGATATCATTGCCTCATGTGGGTTTCCCCAAGTCAGGAATCCTGTCTTAAGGAACACCATGGGAAGGCGGTTCACCATCAGCCAGGCCCTTCATCAATTAGGCCCAAATCAGAATAAAATTTTGGAAGCCCTAAAGCGTAACGGCTTTCAGCTTATTCCCTGAAGGTCCATAGAGTCCGAGCTGTCCCCCTTGCCGGGGGGCGGAGGGTAAAGTATAATCAGTCCTAGACATCTCAAAGGAGCATGCTATGACTGATTTTCAATGTCTTTCCTGTCCTGTATGCCATAAACCACTTATTCGCCAAGAGCGGGTATTGTGCTGCGCCCAAGGCCATAGCTTTGATATAGCCGCCAAGGGCTATGTTCATTTGCTTTTAAGCCAGGATATGCACAGCAAGGATCCGGGGGACAGCAAGGAGATGGTCCAGGCCCGAAAGCGTTTCCTGGACAAGGGCTATTACGCGCCTTTGGCACAGGGGCTCTGTACCCAGTTTGAGAAGCTCCTTCCCCAAGGCATGTCCGAAAGCCCCCTGTTGGTGGATGCGGGCTGCGGGGATGGTTATTATACCCATACCCTTCATAAGTTCCTGACCGCGCGCTGTTCTGATATTCGCTTCCTTGGGTTGGACATTTCCAAGGAGGCTATTCGTCTCGCAGCCGGGCGCAATAAGGAGATTGGCTTTATTGTGGCCTCCCTCTTTAAGATACCCTTACAAAGCGAGTCGGCCCATATTCTCATCAACGCCTTTGCCCCTGCCTGTGACAGCGAGTTTGCCCGCGTTCTTAAGCCAAAAGGGTATCTTATCACCGTCATACCCGGCAGGGATCACCTTTTCGAGCTTAAAAAGGTTCTCTATGACAACCCTTATCTGAACGATGAAAAAGAACCTGAGCTCCCCTCTTTTACAAGGGAGAATCAGGTTCGTGTCAAGCAGGTCATTGACATAAACTCCGCCGAGGATCTTAAGGATCTGGTGCTCATGACCCCTTACTACTGGAAAACGCCCAAGGAAGGCCTTGAGCGTCTGAGCAGGCTATCAAGCCTGAATACCGGTATTGAGTTTGTCATCAGCATCTATTCCCGCAAGTAGTGGGCTGCGGCTTTTCCATGAGTCACAGCTTTTCCATGGGTCACAGCCTTTCCATGGAGTACAGCTTCACCACAAGCTAAAACTTCACCATGCGTTACAGCTTCTCCAACATATCCAGCCAGAGACTTACCGAGGCATCACTGGGCATACGCCAATCACCGCGCGGTGATAAGCTCACCGTACCCACCTTGGGACCATCGGGCAGGCAGGAGCGCTTGAACTGCTGGGAGAAGAACCGCTTATAGAAAACCACCAACCACTTTTTCAACTGCTCCCTGCTGTATTCAGCACTGAAAGCCCTTGAGGCCAAAAACAGCAGCTTCTCGGGTCCTGTACCAAAGCGGAGCATGTGATAAAGGAAGAAATCATGCACCTCATAGGGCCCCAGAATATCCTCGGTTTTCTGCACAATCTCCCCTGATTGCGAAGGAGGCAGAAGCTCGGGACTGATGGGGGTATCCATAATATCGTAGAGGATGCCGCGGATCACCTCATTGGCTTCATGATCGGCATACCATTGGATAATGTATTTCACAAGGGTTTTAGGCACACTGCCGTTGACACCGTACATGGACATATGATCCCCATTATAGGTGCACCAGCCCAAGGCCAGCTCGGACAGGTCCCCGGTGCCAATGACCAATGCCCCTATTTTATTGGCCACATCCATAAGGATCTGGGTTCTTTCACGGGCCTGGACATTCTCATAGGTCACGTCGTGGATCTCCCTGTCATGACCGATGTCTTCAAAATGCTGCAAGCAGGCGGCCTTAATGTCCACCACCTTCAGAGAAGCTCCCAGATGCTTTATCAGATTGACAGCATTGTCATAGGTTCTGCCCGTGGTGCCAAATCCCGGCATGGTAATGGCAATGACATTCTCGGGGGGCAGTCCCAGCTTTTCCATGGCGCGTACGGTGACGATGAGGGCAAGGGTAGAATCCAAACCGCCTGAAATTCCAATAACGGCCTTTTTAAGTCCTGTATGACGGAAGCGCTTGGCAAGGCCCGAGGTTTGGATGGAGAGAATCTCATGGCAGCGCTCATCCCTGACCAGGTTGTTTCCGGGCACAAAGGGATGCTTGTCAATATAGCGCATTAGCTCGCCCTCAAAGGTGTCATTTTTAGGTGCCGTAAAGGGAATGGCCCGATAGTTCATGGCCCCGAACCCGCCCCTGAAGGTGCCCATAATAAGCCGGTTATAATTCAGGCGATCCAAATCCACATCGGCACAGATCCATTGATTATCGAAATAAAAGCGGTCGGATTCTTTGAGCATATAGCCATTCTCGGCTATCATCAGGTGTCCGCCATAAACCATGTCAGTAGAGGATTCGCCACAATTGGCCGAGGCGTAGACATAACCGGCGACACACCGCCCCGCCTGATTCACAATAAGGCTTCTGCGGTAATCGGCCTTACCCACCAGCTCATTGCTGGCAGAAAGGTTGAACAATAACTGGGCTCCGGCCTGGGCAAGATAGGAGCTTGGCGGAATAGGTGCCCACACATCCTCGCAAATCTCCACACCAAAGGCAAGCTGCTCCTTGCCCTCCGCCACAAAGATAAGATCGTTGCCCACGGGTACAAGATCGCTGCCCACCCTCAGTTCTTTGACCTCAAGATGCTGAGCCTCGGTAAACCAGCGGGTTTCGTAGAATTCATTATAACTGGGGAGATTGGTTTTAGGAACTATGCCCAGTATTTTTCCGCTCTGTATTACTGCGGCGCAATTGTATAGCCGTCCCTTAATGGACAGGGGCAGACCCACCATTGCCACAAGGGTAAGGTCGCCTGTGGCTTCCACAATGGCCTCAAGGGCTGTTTGCGCGCCCTCCAAAAGGGTTTCCTGCCTGAAAAGATCGCCGCAGGAATAGCCTGTGATGCACAGTTCGGGAAAAACTAAGAACTCAACCGATTGGGCCGCAGCCTCTTTGATACATTCGATGATTTTGGTTTGATTAAAGGTGCAGTCAGCCACCCTTAACTCAGGAGCGGCGGCCGCAACCCTTGCATAGCCGTATTTCACACTATCACCAGCCCATCAGCATACTTTTTATAGATTAATCATATCATACCACGCCTGGCCCGGGTATTCATCATCACTTCTCATGAAAAAACAGGAAGAGCTTATAAAAAAACAGGCTGAAATGAATATGAATCATTCATTTCAGCCTGTTTTTCTGGAGCGGGTGAAGGGAATCGAACCCTCACGGCCAGCTTGGAAGGCTGGAGTTCTACCACTGAACTACACCCGCATATTTCTTGCCGTAGCCGCATTGTTTATTATACCGACACCTACTTGGCTTGTCAAGCGCGATTTATGAAGCCTTTAAATTTCCTGACCAGTACCCGTCATAGTCCATACCCATTCAAGCAGGAAAAAAAGAATGGTATGATAATGATTAAAGACCTTTATAATTTAAAGGGAGGTATCCGGCATGGATATTAAAGAGGTTATCACAACGAGAAAGTCTACGCGAACCTATCGTGATGAGGCCATTACAGCCGATGCGAGGGAAAAGCTTGAGGCATATATGGCACAGGTAACATCTCCTTTTGATATAAAAACCCGTTTTGCTTTGATTGATGCAGAAAGGGCGGGGCTTCAGGGCGAAAGACTGGGAACCTATGGTGTTATCACCGGCGCAAAAAACTATATTGCCGCAATCACCGAGAAAGCCGAGCGCTATGAGGAAAATCTGGGATATGCCTTTGAACAGATTATCCTGTACGCAACCTCCCTGGGGCTGGATACCTGCTGGCTGGGCGGAACTTTTCAGAGGGCTGCCGTTGCCAGAGTCCTGGATCTGAAAGACAACGAGGTCCTCCCCATCATCTCCCCTGTGGGTTACGCCAAGGATAGTCGGAGCCTCATTGATTCGCTTTTCGTCAAGATTTCATCATCCTACAACCGGAAGGACTGGTCCGAGCTTTTCTTTGAGGATAGGCTCGGTAACCCCCTTGAAAAGGGGCGTGCCGGACACTATGCAGAGGTACTGGATATGGTTCGCCTTGCGCCTTCGGCTTCCAATAAACAGCCCTGGCGAATTGTCAAGTGCGGAGATATGTTCCATATCTATCTGTGCCGAACCCCCTGGTACAGAAGGATATTGCGCTTCGATTTGCAACGATTGGATATGGGCATTGCCATGTGCCATTTTGACCTGATGGCCCATGCCCGTGGCCTCACCGGAAAATGGGTGGACAAAAATCCCGGCTTACCCACTGACAAGCATACCCAGTATCTTATCACCTATGCGCCATGACCACATGCCGGGAAGATTATGCATAAAAAGCTGTGAGGCACAATCTCACAGCTTTTATTGTTCTACGATATTATCACTCAGTTCTCTTCCTTCTTGGAGGCCTTTCTTGCCCTTGTCTTTTTCACGCCGTCAGCAGCAGATACAGCAGCCTCATCAAAGGCCTTTTCAGCACGGCTCTTTCTGGTGGATTTCCCTGCTTTGGTCTTTGCAGAAGCGCCGTCCTCCTTCTTGGCCCTGGTGCTCTTCTTCTTTTCAGTGGCCTTCTTATCCTCTGCAGCTTTTTTGGCTCTGGTTGCAGAGACCTTAAAGCTGTAGTTGGCTCCCGAGTTATTGTCCCAGTTCCCAGCGGGATCCACAAAGGCGCAATGCAAGGTTCCGGCCTTCTTTAATTGAATACGGGCGCTGAAACAATCCTCAGCAAAGGCCATGTCCAAAGTCTCGGCATCCTCCCAGGCTTCGTTATAGCCAAGGTGAACCTTAAGCTCACGGGCACCGGCATTTTTCAAAAGCCCAAAATATTTGATTTCAACCTCTTCGCCCGCCTTAATGGCCGCCTTGGAAAGCACTACGCCGTTATCAATATATGTGCTTTTTTTCATTATTTTCGCTCCTTAACCTTCTCGTAGTTTCCTTAGTTTTCCAAGTTGATTATAAGTGGACAGGCTTCCCATTGTAAAGAGTTGCCCATTATTTTTGGCGAGGTGGTCAAAGGCCTGATACGAATAGATCTAGGATTTATGCATATTTACTGTCTGTTTGATGAGCATGGGCTCTGATTCAAGCATTTTCGCCATTTCTCTACAAGCCTCATATTTCCCCGGATGAAATTTCCCAGTGAGAGTGGAGCGAATCAAAAGATTCTTAGGCGTATCCAGCGGTGAAACATACTCCACAGCCGAGACCATATAGCCAAAGGCCTCCAGGATCATGCATCTTAAGCCGTCGGTGAGCACATCGGCCAACCTGGCCTTGAACACCCCATGCTTGATGATATCCTTGAAGGGCGCATAATCGTATTGGTTGAGAAGCTCGCTATGACAGCATGGCACACACACTATACCCCGGGCCCGATTTCTGATGCCATAGGCCAGGGCATAGTCGGTAGCCACATCACAGGCATGGAGGCTGATGACCAAATCAGGCTGCAGGGTATTTCCGGCCTCATCCTCATAAAGCAGGGTGCGAATATCCCCCTGAACGAACCGCATATTCCTGTAGTTGAGCCTTCTGGCAATCTCCCTGGAGGACTGGATAACTCCCTCGGAGATATCAATACCCGTGAAGCGGCAATTGACCTTCATGACTTCTTTGAGATAATAGTTGAGTACAAAGGAGAGATAGGATTTGCCGCAGGCACAGTCCACAATGGTGAGCTCGTTCTTACCCTGGACCAGTTCTTTGAGCATGGGCTCCAGAAGCTCAACAAAATGGTCAATTTGATTATACTTCCGAATCATGTCGTTCCTGATCTTGCCGTTCTCAGCCATAATACCAATGGCCTTAAGAAGGTCATCGGCCTTTCCGGGCTTGATGAGATATTCCCGTGAGGATACCGTGCCCGCCTCGGCGTGGCCCTTGAAAAGCTGTTCCTTATCTTCCTCAAGGCGTTTGGTCTTAACGCCCACATTTTTATTGTCGGCCTCCAGTATTAAAGCCTCGCCCCGTGTTTTATAGGTGATGACCACCTTCTCAAAGCGGCCTGCGTACTCGGTGATAAGCTCCGGAAGCGCATCAAAGCCTATGGTGCTGCTCCTGCCTTCAAAACGTATTTTAAGACCATTGTCTTCAAGGGTTCCTACCAGCGGAAAGGTCTTGGTTCCTGATTTGAACTCACCGGTCAGCCCCTCAAAAAAGTCCTTCTCCTCGGTCATGCGATTGACCATGCCCTGAAGCATCAGTTTCAACTTTTGCAATGCCTTATTATCCATGACAATTCCCCTTATCCATACTTCTGTGATTGTTGATTATGAAGGCTTGCCGCCCAATGCCAGAATCTCCTCTTTGGTCAATTCCCGGAATTCCCCGGGCTTAAGTGTATCGTCCAGCCAGACCGTGCCCATGCGCAGGCGTTTTAAGGCTGTGACGGTGGCCCCCACCGCCTTGAACATACGCTTGATTTGATGGAACTTACCCTCCACCACCTCCACCCGGGCTATGACCCGGGGTGACAGAGAGACAAACTCCAAATCTGCCGGAAGCGCCTGATAGCCGTCATCCAGAACAACGCCCTGCTTAAAGGCCGCAATGGCTCTGTCTCCGGGAAACACATCCAATTCGGCCTCATAGAGCTTGGTCACATGCTTCTTGGGGGAAAGAAGTTCATGGGCAAAGATGCCGTCATTGGTCAGGAGCAAAAGACCTTCGGTATCCTTATCCAGCCGTCCCACCGGGAACAGCTCCCGTCTTTGAAGCTCCTCGGGCAAGAGATCCAATACCGTCTCCTGCTTCATATCCTCGGTGGCGGTAATAACCCCCTTTGGCTTGTTGAGCATATAGTAGACGAATTCACGATAGCATACGGCATTTCCGTCTAAAAAAACCTGATCCCTGTCGGTGTCCACATGGGTGCCCGGGTCCCTCTCAACCCGGTCATTGATTCGCACCCGGCCTTTTTTGATCCATTCCTTGACCTCACTGCGGGAGGCCAGGCCCTGATCCTTTAAAAACTTATCCAGTCTCATTTTGGGCATTACATCATCCTCCAACCCTTGGGATAGAGATTCTTGAGGGTGCCCGCGTCCTGCTTGGCCCATCCTAAGGGATGGCTTTCCAGGCAGACCGCCGTATATCCCTTTTCTCCATCAATAAACAGGGTCTCGCCTTTCAGATAGCGTATCAGCCTTTGATCATCCTTACTTAGCTGAACAACCCTTTTAAAATCCTCGGCCTTAGAGGCCATGAGCAGGGACTGGGAGGGTTCAAACCGACCCTTTTGATACTCACCCACATAGAGCCCCGCCTTTTCCCACCTGACGGCCGGGATTTCCTGCATCATAGGAGGAAGTCGATAGAGGCTGGTTCCCCTCAGGTGATACACCCCCGCTTTCTGGGTGTTCATATTCTCTGATGCAAAGGCCTCAAAGGCCATGTAGGCCTGTTCTGCCTCCTTGGAGGTGAAATGGGTCTTGGGTGCATCCTCAGAAATCCTGGGCAGGCTGCCTTTCTTCACAAGGCGGCACACAAAATGCCCCTCTCCTTTTGCCCTATGGGGCCACAGCCGAAGGCCGCCTGAGAGCTGCGGATCCTGGGACTGGGTCCACTGGCTTCTGGAGGGCTCAAACCCGCCCATCGGGTCAAGCCTGTCCACTTCTAAATCGTAACGGCTCACAAAAAACTCGATATTACGTTCATTCTCATCGGGATTAAAGGTACAGGTCGAATACACCAGGGTTCCTCCCGGCTTGAGCATGGCATAGGCCGACTCAAAAATCTCCCGCTGCAGGGCAACACATTCCTCGCTCTTATACCGGGTATAGCTCTGTACTGCTTCCCGATCCTTTCGGAACATACCCTCTCCCGAGCAGGGTACATCCAGAAGAATCCTGTCAAAAAACTCGGGGTACACTTGCTGAAGCCGTTGAGGGGATTCGTTGACCACAAAGGTATTGGTCAGGCCCATAAGCTCCACATTCTTTACCAGGGCCTTGACTCTCTTGGGACTGATATCATTGGTCACCAATAAACCCTGGTTCTGCATGTGAGCCCCCAACTGGGTGGTCTTGCCGCCGGGCGCAGCGCATAAATCCAACACCCGCTCACCGGGCCTGGGCGCAAGGGCCTGGGCAGGCATCATGGCACTGGGTTCCTGGATGTAATACAACCCGGCATGGTAGGCAGGATGTTTGCCATAGGACTCCCCTTCACCATAGAAAAAACCCTGGGGCACCCAGGGAATTGGTTCCAAAGCCTTATCCATCAAACGTAAGAATTCATCGGGACTTATCTTCAAGGTATTGACTCTTAAGCCATAATACCGTTTTTGATCAAAGGATGCCTTAAATTCCTTGTATTCGTCCTCGGTCATCAAATTTTGAAAACTCTGCTCAAAAAAAAGAGGCAAATTCATTCTTTTTTCTCCCGAAAATAGTATATAATAGAATCATAACATTCCACTCAATTTGTGCAATGGTGCATAGGGGGTTTATGGAACTTAACAGATTTAGTGTATCGGCTCGGCTGGAATATATACCCCAGAGCATTGACTCCTTCATAACGCTTTGCGAGGGGTTAATTGCCAGCGTCACCAATGATCCCACCGCTCAATTCTTTCTTAAAAATGCTATTGACGAATTTACCACCAATGCCATGGAGCATGGGTATTTAAAATCATCGGGTGTGGTCACCGTCAATGTGGAGCGCCATGAGAATTATATTACCCTTGAAATTCTGGATAATGGCGTGGGCATTGACCTGTCCAAGGTAAGGTTTGATCGGGAAGCCCGGTCATACCATGATTTAACCGCCAGAGGCTGGTCCTTCTCTATTCTCAGTCATATTGCCACCCAGGTATCCATCAAACCCAATGAGCCCTCGGGCACTATTGTTACCCTGGCCATTCCCTTGCCCTTAAAAATCTGATGGTAATTTATTTATTAAAGTCATAGGTTCAGCAAGGACCGGGCTTGATAGAAATTGCTGTCCAACAGCAGTTTGGCCCGCTCAGCAGTCTTGCCGCCGCTTTCAAGGGCCTCCCTGAGAAACTCGGGATGGGCTTTGAGAAAAGCTGCCATGGAGCCCTCTGAATCCTCCATATAATCCAGTACCAGCTTAAGCTGCTCCGAATCAATATACCCTTGCTGGCAGGCTTTTTGGAAGACCTCCCTGTCAATGGCTACAAGGGCATGGGACTCCACTTTAAGACGCTTTAATATCTCAGCCCCCCCCTGCAGCCTGTCCACCACCACAAGGCTCCATACCATCACGCCGTTGAGCTGGCGGATGGCCGGCACCCAGGCCCTTTCGTAGCTGGAGGCGGTGGTAATCAGATCGGCCACGTGAAGAACCTTGGCGCCATGCAAGTCCTCAGCCCTTTGGGACTGACCCTTTTCAAAGACCACAGCCGATAAATCCTTGAACAATGTAATATGGGGCTTATTTAAGATCTCAGCAATTAATAGAGAGAAGAACCAATCCCGTCTCTCCCCTCCGGAAATATAGTCTATGCCATCGGGGTTGAGTGTGGTCCGGATATAGGAAACCAGGGCATCAATGGTACCCTTGAAAACAGGATCCTTTTCGTAGTTGGCCCTGGCATAATCCAGAAAGGCCTGGGAGCAGCCCAGCTTATCATCTTTGAGCCTGTCAATCTCCTCAAGAAAGGCATTGGCCTTTTCCTCGCTGCCAAAGAGGAAATGGGTATTCACATAGTAGGGACCGATCTTTCCCGAAGTGTACCAGAAAGGCTTATTCTTGGGGCAAACCCGAATGGCGTTTGTTTGAAACAGATAACCAATTAATGCCTGATTCATAAGAACTCCTTATTCATTACTATAAAATCATGGGCCCCGTCATGGAACCAATCTCAATAACACGGACGCTGAAGCTGTTTCATATTCACTTCATCAGACCATGAGACCGCCGATGAGCTCGGTAACATTCTTCACACCCTGCTCTTCCATATAGGCCTCAATCCCCTCTACAGTTTCCACCCAGGCCATGGGATTGACAAAGCCCGCCGTGCCAATCATTACGGCCGAGGCGCCGGCAAGCAGGAATTCCACCGCATCAATGCCGTTGGAGATACCACCCATGCCGATAATGGGAATCTTGACAGCCTGTGAAACCTGATACACCATTCTTAAGGCAATGGGTTTGACAGCGGGGCCTGAAAGCCCTCCGGTCACATTGGCCAGAATGGGTTTGCGCGTATGGGCATCAATGGCCATACCCAGAAGGGTATTAATTAAGGACACCGCATCGGCTCCCGCATCTTCGGCGGCCTTGGCGATCTCGGCAATATCGGTGACATTGGGGGTCAGCTTGACTATCAGGGGTTTTTTGGCACGGGGCTTGACCCGTGAAACCACCTGGCTCACCCCCTGGGCTGTGCTGCCAAAGGACATGCAGCCCTCCTTCACGTTGGGACAGGAGAGATTGAGCTCTATGGCATCAATATCGGCGGCAGAAAGAATCTCCACCATACTTTCATAATCCTCGACGGTATTGCCCGAGGCATTGGCAATAATGGCGGTGTCAAACTGACGGATAAAGGGGATCTCCTTTTCTATAAAGGCATGGACTCCCGGGTTTTGAAGCCCCACACTGTTGAGAATGCCCGCAGGCGTTTCAGCAATACGGGGCGGGGGATTCCCCTTCCGAGGCAGGAGGGTCAGGCCCTTAACGGCGATACCTCCCAGGCGATTCAAATCAAAATATTCACTATACTCCCTTCCAAAGCCAAAGGCTCCCGAAGCGGCAATCACCGGGTTTTTTAATTTCAAGCCTGCCACATTGACCGACAGATCCTTTTGTAGACTCATGGAATACTCCTTATCAATGGTTTTGATTATTCTTCAAAAACGACCTCATGGCCGGCAAACACCGGACCGTCCTTGCAGACATGGGAGTAATCCCAGTCCTCGCCCTTTTTGGTCTTGCAGGCGCAGACAAGGCAGGCCCCTACACCACAGCCCATGCGCTGTTCCATGGAGACCTCGCAGGGAATGCCGTACTTGCTTACGATTTCCACGCCCCGCTTCATCATGATGGCGGGCCCGCAGAAATAGACCATGTGGGGCCGTTCTTTTATAAGCATCTGCTCCAGAAGGGTGGTCACAAAGCCCTTTTGTCCATAGCTTCCGTCATCGGTGGCCATGAGAAGCTCATGGCTATGCTTTTTAAATTTGTCCTCCAAAACCACCAGTTCCTTGGTTCTGAAACCCAGGATAGCGGTTTTCTTTTTCGCCGGATGATCCTTGAGAAGCTGAAGCAGCGGGAAGGTTCCGATACCGCCGCCCACCACCACAATATGCTGATGCTCAGGATTTAGGGTAAAGCCCCGGCCCAGGGGGCCCAGCACATCTATCTGATCCCCGCTTTCAAAGCCGCAGAGGAGGCGCGTTCCCTTTCCCCGAACCTGATAGACCAGATCAAAGGTATTGTCCTCACGATCGATGGCGCAAATGCTGATAGGACGTCTTAAATAGGCATCCATGCCCTCCGAGCATCTGATATTGACGAACTGTCCGGCTACGGCTCGCGATGCTATGGCTTCCGACTTAATCCGGATAAGAAAGGTATCCTCATTGAGTTTCTTCATCTTTTTAATGGTTTCTATTCGGTGCATTCAATCCTCCATTGTACAAAAACCCAAAACATTATACAAATTATAACAATGCCCGTCCTTAAGAGCAAGAACCAATACGGGAACACATAAATTTCTCAGCAAGACCCGTTAAGACAGTCTAAAAGCGCCGGTATGCTTTTTTCGGGAAGTTCAAGACAAACCTCCTGCTCCAGAATATCCCATAAAAAATGCGCATCGGAGGAATGAAAGAAGGTATAGGGTAAAAGCTCGGGATGGTCTTTAAGAAATTGATCCAGTTTGCAGTTTTTGGAGCATTCAAGAAAATGAAAGCCATATTCGGGAGGAATTGCGCCCAGGGTATTGAGCATGGAAAAGGATTCCCGGTTGATGTGAGCGGGCAGAATAACACCACCCAAATCCCGGACAAGGCCCATGGCCGTTTCGGTGTCCATGCCGCAGGCTCCCGACAGCATGCGCTCCTCCCGGCCTATCTCCTGATCCAGCGCATCCATCCTGATTTGGGGGCCGAAAATATCCTCCCGGTTGAAAAATGGCGGAAGCTGTTCATAAACCTTATCCTGGAACGCATGGGCTTTATCCACATCCGAAAAAAGGCAGAGCATATGGTATTCCTCGGACACACATAGCTCCATGCCGGGGACAACAATGAGCCCGGCCTTGCGTCCCACTTCGATTGCGGCCTCCACATTGCCCGCGGAGTTATGATCGGTGAGGGCAATGATGTCCAAACCATTCAATAGGGCCATATTGACAATATTATTCGGGGTCATGTCCTCATGGGCACAGGGGGACAGACAGGAATGGATATGGAGATCCACCCAAATTTTCATGACTTCATCCCAATCATCGAAAGAACTTCATGGCATACCTGGGCAGTGGTTGAAGGGCTGGACAGAATGACAACCCCTTTTTCGGCCGCTCGCTCAACAGTTTGCGGTTCAACAGCAATACCTTCAGGAATCAATACGCAGGCGGCGTCGGTGAGCGAGGCTACGGCCACCACATTAATATTGGTATGGATGGTGATCCATAAATCCCCGCTATTAACTTTAGCCATGGCATGGCTTAAGAGATCACAGGCATAAACGCCCTTGACGGGATGCTTAAGGTCCTCGGCACTTCCTGTAATGACCTTGTAACCAAAGTCCCGTACTAACTCCTCAATGGTCATATGTTTTTTCCCCTCACTCGTATAAGTTCATACATTGTATTTTATCTTTTTATCTATATCTTTCCGGTACCCGGATTTAGTCTATCTGATGAAGCTGATTGGCGATATCGCTGACCTTTTCACGCAGCTTGAAGATACAGTCGGTTTCTCTGGCGTTTTCTCTGACAATATCCTCTGCCAGGGCCCTGCAGCTCGGTGCGCCGCAAGCCCCGCAATCCAGTCCCGGAAGACCTTCGGTCAATTCATCGATCATTTGCATCTTTTCCAGGGCCTTCATCATGTCATCATCCAGCTTCATAATGGGCCGATATTCTACCGTGGATTTCCATATGAACTCATCCACGCTCTCTATTTTCTTGATCTTATGCGCATCACTCTTTTTGATCTTCTCGATTTCATTTTTGAGATTGACCTTGGCAATAAAAGGATTTTCTACAGTCAGAGGCCCTCCCAGGCAACCCTCGGGACAGGCCAGAGCCTCTATGAAGTCGATATTGTCCAAACTCTCCTGTACGGCCTGCTCAAGAATATCGTTGATATTCTTGATACCGTGAACGGCAATACGACGCCCCCTATCCAAGGCATCGCTCTCGCCTCCCGTCCCGGCCCATGCCACGCCAATGGCACTGGACAATGAAAAAGGCTCCGGTACCCCGCCTTTCTGCTTCTTCATGAGCTCCAGCAGCGGCAGATAAATATCCTTAATGGCCAGAACACCGTCCACCCGGGACTTTTTATTTTCGTAAGGCGCCTTGACACTGGTCACCTTGGCAGCACAGGGGGATAAGAAGAAGGCGCCCATATCCTCATAGGGGATGCCGTATTTCTCATGAACCTCCTGCTTAGCCAGCGCCGCAGCCACCTCCATGGGCGATTCTATCTTTAAGAGATTATCGATGAGATTGGGAAAGCGAACCTGAATCAGCCGAACGACAGCCGGACAGGCTGAAGAAATGACGGGAGTCTTGATATCATCCGATTGAAGAAAGATCTCCGAGGCCTGAGTAACTATCTCGGCAGCCCTTGCTACCTCAAAAACATAATCAAACCCCATCTGCAGCAAAGCGCTGATGATGCGCTCCCGGGAATAAGGCGGACCAAATTGTCCATACAGGGAGGGTGCAGGCAGAGCAATCTTATACTTATAACCTTTCAGGATATCGGGGGAGTCTGTCACAGCTTTCTTGGCATGGTAGGGACATACGCGGATACATTCCCCGCAATCGATACACCTTTCCCGAATAATCACCGCTTTATTGCTGCGCACACGGATGGCCTCGGTGGGACAGTGCTTGATGCAGTTGGTACACCCCTTGCATTTATCCTTATCCAATGTGACAGAATGAAAATATGCCTGCTCCATCACAAACCCCCTAGAGTTAATGGTGGGATTCAAATGGCGTTAAAGAACACCGTAATATGAACTGTGGTTCCCTTGTTGACTTCAGTATCTATCTTCATGATATCCGAATGCTTCTTGATATTGGATAATCCCATGCCAGCGCCAAAGCCCATTTCCCGGATACTGTCGGGGGCGGTGGAATACCCCTCCTGCATGGCCAGTTCAAGATCGGGAATGCCCGGGCCCTCGTCGGAAATGCGGATATAGACCTTGCTGCCGTCAATCTCCACATGGGCCTTGCCGCCGTGCCCATGGATAACGGCATTAATCTCCGCTTCGTACATGGCAATGGAAGTTCGCTTTACTACATAAGGTGATACGCCAAGCTGAACCAGAATTTTTCGTACACTGCTTGAGGCTTCCCCCGCTGCCGTAAAATCGTTGGCGGGTATGTCATAGTCTCTCACAATAACATTATTCATGCCTTATTCCCCGCGTCCGCGTATTCCTTTTGAATAGAGCTTTCCACTGGCGACAAAAAGGGGATAATCGGTGGACAAAAGGACAATGCCTTTTTCCTCGGCCAGTTCAATCATGGGCGGCTGGGGCTTTTTGCCGCGTACGAAAACAACCACCTTGATATCCATCATCTCGGCGGTCCTCACCACCTGAGGATTGACAAGACCCGTTAAAAGCATGGCGTTCTCCTTGGAAAAGGCCATCACATCGCTCATCAGGTCTGCACTGCAGGCCGATAGGATGTCCAAGTCCTGACTGGGATCCTTAGTGCAAATTTCAGCTTTGAGAAGTTCGGCAATCTCTGCGATTCTCATAATTCACCTCATATAAAATGCGACTAAAATTTCAGAAGCTTTATTTTATTATATAATATCCCGTATAGAAAATGAACCGCCTCTGCGGCGGTTCAACAAAGTCTGCGTTATTTCTTATTGAGCATCAAAAAAAGCATTGAGATCAGCCACAAGCTTATCGGCATCAATGCCATGCACGGCACAGGCATCCTCAATGCTTTCTCCCGAAGACGAGGGGCAACCCAAGCAATGCATGCCATGCTTTATGAAAATAGGTGCTGTTGCCCTATCCATCATCAATACGTCCATAATGATTGTATCCTTAGTGATCTTTCCCATTCTCAACCCTCCTGCGCACATACGGCTTGTCCTCTATAGTTTATTATAACAAAAACCATAAAATGCGCAACCTAAACGTCGGGGTCCACTGCCATGGGATTGACGAATGCGCACAAATTGTGGTATTTTTAACGGGATATTATATACGGTGAATGGAAATACGGAGGTGGATGAACATGTCACTGTTTTCCAGACTTTTCGGGAATGATAAATCACAGGATGCTGCTTTAAAGGAGAATACCTCCAAGGCTGAGAGTGCGGCAGCTTTACAGGACACAGTTCAGGAAAATGTGGATGATGGAGAATTGGTTGCGGTCATTATGGCTGCCCTGATGAATGTACTTTCAGCCAACGCTGTAAGTGACCTGAAGATCAAGTCCATCCGCCGAGTGGGCAGAAACTCTCCTGTCTGGAATCTTGCCGGTCGTGACGAGTATATTGCCGCCAAGCTTTAATGGGCTGACGTAATATCAATAAGTTATGGGCAAGGCCTATCGGTCCGTGCCCAGTTTTATAGCGTTCAATAACGTCAAGGATTAAAGCTGCTTTTTTAAAAGGCAGCTTTATCAGTTAAGGGGGAAAAAAGCAATGAAATATATCCTGGTCCTGGGGGATGGCATGGCAGACTGGCCCTTAGAAGCGCTCGGGGGCAAAACCCCTCTCCAGGCAGCATATAAACCAACCTTGGACATGTTGAGCAAAAAGTCCACCATGGGAATGGTAAAGACCGTACCCCAAGGCATGCCTGCCGGAAGCGATGTGGCCAATCTGTCGGTCTTTGGATTTGACCCGAAGCGTTATTATACGGGCCGCTCCCCCCTGGAAGCCATCAGCATGGGACTCAATCTCAGCCAGGAGGATACAGCGCTCAGATGCAATCTGGTCACCTTAAGCGCTGAGGAAGACTATGGACAGAAAACCATGGTGGATTACAGTGCCGGAGAAATCACCACCGAGGAATCCACACAGCTCATGGAGGCCATTGCACAAGGTCTCAATCGGGAAGGCATCTCCTTCCACCCTGGAATCAGCTATCGCCATTGTCTGATATGGCATAACGGGCCGCTGGACATTCAGCTCACCCCTCCCCATGATATATCCGGCAAGACCATTGGGCCCTTCCTGCCTAAAGGACCGGGTGCCGAGCTGGCGCTTAAGCTCATGGAACTAAGCTGTAATATTCTTAAGGAGCATCCCATTAACCAGAAACGGATGGCGAAAGGCCTCAATCCGGCCACATCCATATGGCTGTGGGGCCAGGGAAAGAAGCCTTCGGTTCCCCTCTTCGCAGAGAAATACGGTCTTGTAGGATCGGTGATCTCTGCGGTGGATTTAATCAAGGGAATCGGTATTGTATCGGGTATGCGTTCAGTGGATGTGGAAGGCGCTACGGGCAATATTCACACAAACTTCAAGGGAAAGGCTGAAGCTGCCCTGGAAGAACTCCGTAACGGGCGGGATTTCGTCTATATCCATATCGAGGCTCCTGACGAATGCGGGCATCAGGGGCTGCTGAACGAAAAGGTCCGATCCATTGAGCTCATTGACTCACTGGTAATTGACACCCTGATCAAGGGCCTGGAGGGCCTGGATGATTACCGGTTGATGGTGCTTCCCGACCACCCCACACCCATTGCTATTAAAACCCACTGCGCCGATCCGGTGCCCTTCATGATCTATGACAGCCGCCAAAAGGATATCGTCGATGACAAGGCCGTGTATTCGGAGGCCTATGCTCAATCCACCGGGCTTCATATCAGTCAGGGACACACCCTTATGGATTTGCTGTTGGAACGGTAAATCGCTTCCCTCAGAAATTAATAAAACAGCGCCGAGTGATCGGCGCTATGGATTAGGAAGGAGGAGCCTTGGCTCCTCCTTCCTGCATTATGGGGAGGTCATCCGTATTTCGCGCAACGGGAGGCCCTTTTTACTTGCCCGGCTTCTTGGGATGCACTTTAGGCTTGGGCGGCTGGGGGGCACTGCCCTTCTCATACACCTTAATAACCTTATCAATTTCTTTCAAGGTTTTCCTTAGCTCCTTAAGCTCTTCTTTGATTTCCTTATAATCCTTGACATCCACCGTTCCATCCCCGTTGATATCCATAAAGGCCTTGTTCTTAAGCTGGGTTTCCAGGGACTTAAAAATCAGGATAAAGTCCTTAATATTCACCTTTCCGTCACTGTTTACATCCAGATTGAAGGAGACTGGCACTGTGTTGACGGGTTTGGCGGGGTTGGCCTTCTTTACAAGCTGAAGATTGATATTGGCGCGATTTCCGCTACTCACATCCACCTTGGCAGCGTCGGAGGCCTTGGTCACCGTTCCGTTATTCCCGTACCAGCCCTGTTTTTCAAATTGTGCATGCTGGGTCTCATATCGGACGGTATAGCCTGCGGTTGCAGCCGTTCTGGGCACCTTCAGGCTGTATGAAATGGCCCCCTGGGTCAGGGTCAATTTGGTTTTAGCTTCAAAGTCGTCCTCAGGTCCTTTCAGACTGCCCGTGGTTTTCGCGCTTATGGTCACCTCAAAGGCAGGCTGAGCGGGCGTATTGGCAGGAAGACTGACAGAACCGGAAATGATGGAAGCCTTTATGGGTGTGATAACCAGGCCCGATACCGAACCCTCCGGAAAGCTGGTCTGTCCCTCTTTGTAATATTGCATGCCATTTAAGGTATAATAGCCCTTATCCCAATAGGGAGAGGCCGAGGAGATGGAATAGCCCAGGGTAAAACGTGCTTTGTCATTGGCTGAAAAGGGAATGTTCAGCGAAAAAGCTGCTTCCCGGCTGCCCTTGAGCAGCACAATCAAAGCCGAGGAGGTATAATCGTCCTTTGGGTCCGGCGTTCCTCTGTCGGATCGGTATTCCAGGGTAATGGCCAGATTTCCGTCCGGGGCCACATCATTCCCTGGGAGGACTATCTTCCCCTCAATCTTGAAGGTGGGCGCTGCAGCAAGGGTTGGTATTGCGGCCAATGAAGCTGTCATGGCTATAGCAATAATCAAGGATAACACTTTCCTTTTCATGAGTGACAAAATCCCCTTTCATGGTCAATGATACTGGGTCCCTTCAAGGAACACCAATAAAATATCATAATTTTCCCATTTATGGTTTTTCAGTTCGTTGTCAAGATTGTGGAAAATATGAGAAAAAGATTTCAATTTATGAAAACGTGCATAAAAAAAGCACCGCTGGTTATATTGAACTGCTCCCTGTCAAGTAGACAGATAAGAAAATAAAAATTTAAAGACTGGATTCTGCCTAATACGGGATCCAGTTTTTTTATGCAGCGTTTTCAAGCAACTGGCGGTATGATATGGGTGA
>Ga0116192_1000185_pt1 | contig 49937 bp, 40 predicted proteins | sample AD_UKC113_MetaG_FD_89876 | JGI IMG/M metagenome (GOLD analysis project Ga0116192, IMG submission 89876) | Active sludge microbial communities of municipal wastewater-treating anaerobic digesters from Hong Kong - AD_UKC113_MetaG | ecosystem: Engineered > Bioreactor > Anaerobic > Digestate...
GGCGAAAAACAGGAACGGTTGTCTTTTCCGGACTCTTTTTCTTTGGTTACTTTCTTTTGGAGGAGCAAAAGAAAGTGACAATCAACTAAAAAAGAAAGGGTGCCCCTTTTGAGACACCCTCCTTCCACTCACTATTGGAATTCAGACATTGATTGGGAAGATAATCTGGTATCAGATAGTATTAATGGTGTTAAGATGTTTATTTACAGTGTCTTCATTACAGGAGCCTGAAACTGGTATTGAGACATAAATGCCTGATCCTGTCAGCCTGTTGCTTTCAATAACGACCGATCCGTTCATAATCCGGAGAAGTTTTCGTACAAGGGAAATATTCACTGCCAGAACCACATCATTGTATTTAGCCATCGATTTTGTAAGATTCTCACTGCTAAAGAATTCGCTGCATTTGAAATAGCCCTGGCCAGTGTCCAGAATATAAAAGGTAAGATTATTATCCCTTAGATAATAACCTGCCTTTATGTAGCCTGATTTTGTATTATACAGTGCAAGGTGAAAAAGACTCCGTACAATCCTCGAATACCTGTTTGCATCAATAAGACAATTGCCACACTGAATTTCAGGTGTTTCAAACAAAAAGACGAGATCTTCGCCGGGTTCATTTTTTATCTCTTCCCGGAATTCCCTGAAAATATCGCTGAACAACTGATCGGGATTGCATATTACCGGTTCGGCTTTAAAATTACCTGCATCAATGATTGCCGAATCGAGAAAATTGTCAAACATGGATATTATCTGTTCACACGATGCAAAGATCATATTGCTGAAATCTTCTCTTTCCTTTGTCGTAGCGTCAGGTTTTTTCAAAAGAAACGAAAATGCGACTATAGCGTTCATTCTGGTTCTCATTTCCCGTGAAAGCCCTGAAAGAACCGAAGGGCAATCAGAGATGCGCTGCATGAACGCGTCGTCATTTCTGAAAGGCTCCCTGGCTTGATCAGCTGGCTCACGTTGTACTCCAGCACCATATCCGGAAACGTCAAACATTGCTATTTCTTTTAATTTCTTATTTAAGAGCTCTGAGTATTTTTCTTGCTTTTTTGGAATAAATGCTTCTGGATTTATCAACTATTGACATCTGGTCCATGGCCTTTTGTGTTTCTCCTGTCTGTATATAGCACAGGCCCAGATACCATTGGGCATGATCCACAAAATAGTTGTTATCATCGGCAATGACCTTTTTAAATGAGCCTTCAGCCTCAGGATAGTTTTTAATTTCATAGTTTGAGATTCCATTCATCAATACAGATCCCATATTGGCAGGCTCACTGTTCAGGACTTTGCTGAAATAAACCGCAGCCTGCCTGAAATCACCTATTTTATAATATTCCAGGGCTGTGTTGTAATCTTCGGACGACACAAGGGCTCCGGATCTTGTTGTTGATGAAGCTTCATAAGGCCTGTAATACTTCTCGATGATTTCTGAACCTGTCATTCTTCTTGGCTGCAGCAATAAAATGCTGCTTGCGGTAATCAGCAGCGTGGCAACTGCAGCAGCGTATTTTATTCCTGATCTGCGTCTTGTTACGGATATTTCAGTTGCCCGTTCCGCCCGCTGCTTTTCTATTGCCGCCAGTTTCGATCTGAGATTCAGGATGTTTTGATTCTGCAGCACCGCATCAGTCCTGCGGCGAAGATCCACTTCCTTCCTCAGTTCCTTATTGCCCTCGAGCTCTTTGCTGAACCATTCCTTTTCAGCTTCATCCATCTCTCCGGCAATGTACCTTTCGATGAAATAAGAAAAATCGATCGTTTTCATATATAATGTATTTCAAATTTAATATCCGCTAAACCAGATATTTTTACTACAAAGCGATTATTAAAACCCGCTCACAAATCACACTCTCATGATATTCCGACTCGTATCAACGATCCCACCAGCCTTCCGACAATTTAATGTCATGAACCTGAGCCTCGATATCAGAGTGCAAAAAAATTCCGCACAATATAATCTCTATGTCGTCATACAAGTAATAATATCATGTGATACAATCAGGCAGTCATGATGATATCATTACTTTTCTCCCGAATTGCAGGCATCAGCCGGCAACAGCGGTTCTTTTAGCCATCAACCCTTGAGTATTCTGATAAACGACAGAAATACTCAGTTATTTGGAAAACCTTTCAAATAAGGCAGATATTATCCTTTGATAAAGAACAATTATGTTTTTGACAACAACCTTCAGATTTTAACCGGAGGAACTGATGGCAGAATTATAGGTTCTCCCATGTCACCGCCTTTTACACATATCATTTCTTCAACTGTAAGAGCATAAGCGTTAAGACTCTCTTCGATGCTGTTTAAGTTCATGTTTTTCATTTTTTTTCTGTTTTTAATCGTTGATATTATTAAATCGGGTAATTCATTTTCAAAGTCTCAATTTTCTGTATCATGTCGGAAAAGGCTGTTTTGTGACAATGAAAAATCAACTTTTTTTTAAAAAAATTCTTAGATAAAGATTATCAGTCACTTACAAAAAGTAAATTTCAGTCGTATAATTAATTATTTTGACATTTTTTGTAAACTTGCGTTCTGGGAAGGGGAATGAAAAATCAGCTTAACCGCACCACGATGCCGGAAATTCGACGAAGATTGGTTTTGATAATGCTGGCTTGCTTAAGCAATGTGATGACAGTCAGTGCTGTGAACGACACCGCACCTGGTACTGACGCGGCACCTGGCTCTTTAAACACGGAAATGTTCCAGACTGATCCCGGCACTAAAGGAGATGAGCGTCTGGATAACCTTATAAAAGCTATCCTGATTTCCTTTAATTCAGCAGATTCAGTAAAGTCAGGTATTCTTCTGAACGAGATTCTGGAAGAACTCAGGGCAGGTAATCACAGCAATCTTAAAACGTCGACAGCACAATATTCTGTTGGGATATACTACCTTTTAAAGAACAAAGCAGGCGAGGCATTGAACTGGTTCCGGCTTTCTTCCTCAATTCGGGATCAAATGAAGACCGATGATGAGATCCAGGCAAAGTGTCTTTTTAATATGGGCCTGGCATATTATTCAATAGGAGATTACCGGCGTATGGCTGAAGCAATTCTCAGATCCCTGGAGATTGAGAAAAAATTGTTCGGGACTAATGATCCCCGTCTTATAAGCGGACTCTCATCACTTGTAACTGCATATCTCAATCTTAACGACTACCGTAAAGCTATCTCATATGGCAATGCGGCCCTGAATCTTACAAATAAGGCTGATGAAAGCAAGATCCCGGATGTTGCCGTCCTTTATATGAATATCGGAGTATGTTATACATGGTTGTCGGATTATTCCAAGGCAAAACTGTATTTTGAACAGGCTGAATCGCTTTACAGGCAATACCATCTTTCTGAAGACATAAATTACATTAACCTTCTTAACAGTCTCGGAGCCACCTGTTATTTTCTTGGGATGGAAACAAAATCAGAAGAGTATTTTAACAGGGGCTTCAGTAAAATAAAATCTTCGAATTCAACACTGGCCTTAAATTTAATTAACAGTTTTGCCATTATTCTGGGCGATGCCGGAAAAACTGACAGAGGAAATAAATTGCTTCTCAGTTCCCTGAGTAAGGCAAGATCATTTTACGGTGAAGGGTCAAGAAGCTATTTTGAGGTTCTTAAAAACTACGCCGATTATCTTCGAAACTACCGTATAGATCTTAAGAAATCACTTCAGCTTTACGAAAAATGTTCCGTATATGCATTTAATAATCCGGATGATGTTCAGCTTTCTAATTCGATCATGGTTGGATATGCCCTCGCTCTTGACGATAATGGTTTTCCGGAGAAAGCCCTGAAGTTAATTCAGGGTCTTCTGTTTCGCGGAGTTGCCGGAATGAATTATGTCCCTGAAACAGAAAACCCTGATTTCACATCTGTTGAAGCGACTCAGTGGTCAATTAAACTACTCAGGGCAAAATACAACGCCCTGTGGAATATCTATACCAAGACGACGGAAAGGAAGTATCTTTTTGCAGCTGCCGCTACAGCAGAAGCAGTTATCGGACTGATCGACAGGGTGAGGATCAATATAAGTGAGGATGAAAGCCGTCTTATCCTTGGTGACCGGTTTCGCGATTTATATCTTTATGCAATGCGCGATTTCGATCTTTGCTATAAGCTGACACATGACAAAGGTTTTCTTGAAAAGGCTTTCGTCTATTCCGAAAAGAGCAAGGTGGCAGGACTTCTGGCTTCCACACGCGAGCTGAAGGCTACTCAGTTTCATATTCCCCCCGACATTGCCGAACTTGAAAGAAAGCTGAAAGCTGAAATAAGCTTCTATGAGGCCAGGATTGAAGAGGAGAATTCCATCTCAAATCCTGATCTGGCAATGGTGACAGAATGGAAGAACCTGGTTTTGAATTCAATAAAGAGACGTGATTCACTTGTAAAAATTCTGGAGGAGCAATATCCTGATTATTACATGATTAAATACAATACAAGCGTTGTCAGTTCCGATAAGGTTCCTGATATCATGGGAGGGAGAACAACTTATCTAAGCTATGTCGTTTCCGACAGTGTACTTTACATATTTCTTAAAAACAAAAAGTACATGCAGCTGGTCACTGTCCCGATTGATACTGCTTTCTTTAATAATGTCACAGAATTCCGTGAGCTGGTATCATCTCCCGGAAATAATGCAAAATCGGATTTTAACAGGTTCATGAAAGCTGGCAGCATTCTTTTCAATACTCTTGTTGAACCGGTTAAAAAATATTTCATTTCCGACAGGCTTCTGATATCACCTGATAACATACTGTCGTATTTGCCGTTTGAGGCCATACCTGTCGGAATGAGTCCGGAAGCTTCTTCACAATTCAGCGGTATATCCTACCTCTTAAATGAATACAGGATTTCATACACCTATTCGGCAACCTACCTTGCCGAATCAAAAACCAAAGACAATTCCTCTCGGAATAAGGTTGTGGCTTTTGCCCCTATATACACGGGCACTATTGACGTCGACTCAATACTTGGAAGCCGGCAGGCCGGTGTGTCTTCCCTTTCCGATCTTCCATTCGCGAGGACAGAGGCACAATACGTTGCCGATATTACTAAAGGAAAGCTATATATAAATGACAAAGCAACTGAGTCGGTTTTCAAATCAGTTGCCGGAGACTATGACATAATACATCTCGCCATGCATACAGTCCTGAATGATCAGTATCCTATGTACTCAAAGATGCTTTTTTACCAGGTAAGTGATTCGGCTGATGACGGAAACCTGAATACATGGGAGGTTTATGGCTTGCCCCTGAAAGCCAGGATGGTCATACTTAGTTCATGCAACACAGGAAATGGTAAGCTCCATTCAGGAGAGGGTATCCTTAGCCTGGCCAGAGGGTTTGCCTATTCGGGGAGCCAGTCAGTTATAATGTCAATATGGGAAATTGAAGACTGGTCAGGTACAGAGATCATAAAGGATTTTTACACCCGGCTTAAACGTGGGATGTCAAAAAGTGATGCCCTCAGGAAAGCCCGGCTCGATTATCTTGAGAAAGCCGATATGCTCAGATCCCATCCCTATTTCTGGTCGTCGCTGGTAATTTACGGGGATAATGCCCCACTGTACCAAAACAAAGGCCTTTCAATAGCTTATATTGCCCTTGCTTTAATGATCGTCGCCACAATTTTGTTTACCTACATCAAGCCCAGATAATCAAGGTATTCAGGATCCTCCCTCATCAGATCGAGTAAGGCTTCCTTGCTTAGGTATTTCTTTCTTCTTGCATATGTTTCATTCTTGAGGTTCATTTCCTCGGCAATCTCCTGAAATGAAAGACCCTCTGCAAAAAGCGTAAGAATTGTTCTGTTATCATCGCTGAGCATGTTAAATACTCTTGCTATGATCCTTTCAAGGATTTTGTCCCCGGCCTCATCCAAGGCCGAGTTGTCGGGCGTATCTGAATCTATTGCTGTATTTGGCATCTTCTTTCTCAACTGTGAACTCCAGATGTTCCTGGCAATTCCGAAGAAATAACCCTTGAGATCAGTTGTGAGGTTCAGATGGTTTTCAGTGATTTGTCTGTAAAGTGCTATTATTGACTCCTGGAAAACATCATGAACGTCTGCTTCAGAGCCGCTGTTGCGAAGAACATGATGTCGCACCTGCTCCATGTAATTGTCATAAAGCCAGTTGAGTATCTTTTCATCCTGGCGGCGGATACCTTCAATTATTGCGCTATCTGAAAATTTCCGGAACAATGGCTGATTGTGTTTCCTGTAATAAGTTGACAAATATAATATTTCTCGTCGGATGCATGTCTTACTGAAATCTCAGTCAGTCATGTCATCAACGAAATACAATGTTATCTTAAAATAAATATCTTTACTTATCATTATGACCTACTAATCTAACTAAAACGGAAAGAGACCGGAAAATGTTATTCCCATTTGTAAAACAATACGATGCCATGGATTGTGGTCCCGCGTGTCTAAAAATGATCGCGGGATTTTATAAAAAGAATTTCTCCCTCGATTTTCTCAGAAAAAGATGCTTTATAACACGTGAGGGAGTGTCTTTCCTTGGATTGTCGGAAGCAGCTGATTCAATAGGATTTAAAACTCTGGGCGCAAAATTGGATTTTGATCTGCTAGAGCAGAAAGTTACACTTCCATGCATTGTTCACTGGCAGCAAAAGCATTTTATTGTTGTTTATAAGATAAAGAATGGCAAGGTGTGGGTTGCTGATCCGGCCTCCGGTCTGGTAAAATACACCAGGCAGACTTTTGAAAAGGGCTGGTCACATTCGGTTATTGACGGCAAGAAAACCGGGCTCGTACTGGTCATGGAACCTACACCTGCACTGTATGAAAAAGACGACCAGCCTGAGAAAAAGGGCGGATTCAGGTTCCTTCTTGAGTATTTCAGGCCTTACAAGAAATATGTAGGACAGCTTTTTATCGGTCTTTTTGTCGGCAGCCTTATACAACTTATAATACCCTTTCTCACCCGTTCGGTAATAGATGTCGGGATCAACAATAGCGACATTGGATTTATTTACCTCATCCTTTTTGCACAGTTGTCGCTCGTTCTGGGAAGAATGTCGGTAGAGTTTGTACGGGGATGGATACTTCTGCATATAGGTTCAAGAGTTAATGTGGCAATCGTTTCGGGGTTTCTTCATAAAATGATGTCATTGCCAATAGCATTTTTCGATACAAAACTGACGGGTGATATTCTGCAACGGGTTGAAGACAATAACAGGATTGAGGAATTCCTTACTTCGGCCAGTCTCAGTATACTTTTTTCATTTGTAAACCTTCTTGTCTTCGGCATTGTCCTTGCAATGTTCAGCTGGAAGATATTTCTGATTTTTCTTGCAGGCACCATTCTTTATGTAACCTGGGTCTCGCTTTTTATGAAATCGAGAGAACGACTTGATAACCAGCGATTTCGTGAGATGTCTGCTGCAATCTCGAAACTTATCCACTTAATAAACGGCATGCAGGAAATCAAGCTTACCCAAAGTGAGCTGAGCAAGCGTTGGGATTGGGAAAACAACCAGGCTGCATTGTTCGGACTTAAAGTCAAAAGTCTTGGGATTATTCAGTATCAGTCGGCCGGTGCGACCCTTATAAATGAAATGATGAATATTCTGATTACTGTTATTTCGGCAACTGCGGTTCTGAAAGGGGATATGACACTGGGTATGATGTTGGCCGTTCAGTTTATAATCGGGCAGATGAATGTTCCGGTAAGCCAGATAATAGGCTTTTTCCGGACAGCCCAGGATGCATCAATGAGCCTTGACAGGCTTGCAGAAGTGCACGGTATGACGGATGAAGAACCGGTACCCGAAAATAAGGTAACACAGATGCCATCAGAAAAAACCATCAGTATTAAAGACCTGTCGTTCCAGTATGAAGGACCAAGATCTCCCTATGCCCTGAAAAATACTTCACTGCTTATTGAGGAAAACAAAACTACTGCAATTGTTGGTGTTAGCGGAAGCGGAAAAACAACCTTGCTGAAAATGATACTTGGTTTCTACGAACCTGTCGGTGGCAAAATCAGCGTGGGAGGTGTCGACCTTTCGAAAATCAGCCTTAAACTATGGAGAAGAAAAGTAGGTGCAGTCATGCAGGATGGATACCTGTTCCCCGATACCATAGCCGGAAACATTGCTCCTGGTTCGGAACCGGTTGATGAAAACCGTATGATAAAGGCTGCCGAGATCGCCAATATCAGGGAATTCATAGAATCGCTTCCGCTTGGCTATAATACAAAAATCGGCGCAAACGGGCATGGACTCAGTGAGGGCCAGAAACAGAGACTGCTTATTGCACGGGTTGTCTATAAGGATCCTGACATATTGATCTTTGACGAAGCAACAAACTCTCTTGACGCAAATACTGAAAGGGCAATTGTCGAGAACCTTTCAGGATTCTTCAAAGGTAAGACCGCCGTTATCGTGGCTCACAGGCTCAGCACAGTGAAAAATGCAGACCTTATTGTTGTAATGAACAAGGGAGAGATCGTTGAAACCGGCACTCATGAAAGTCTTATCGAAAAACGGGGGGAATATTACAATCTCGTCAAAAACCAGCTTGAACTTGGAAACTGAATGAAAATGGACAAAAAAAAGTACGATATTGCTTATTCAGAATCTGTCAACGATATAATGGGAAATCCCCCGTCATCAATAGTAAAGCGGGGAAACACAGTGATTTTGTCAGTTTTTCTCATTTTTATAATCTTCCTGTGGGTTGTAAAGTATCCCGACATCATTACGGCACCTGTGGAAGTCACTACTGTGAATCCCCCGGTTACAATGGTCTCGAAAATTACGGGAAGGATACAGAGGCTGTATGTAAAGGATAAGGAGCAGGTAAAGGCAGGTCAGCTAATTGCAGTCTTGGAAACAACAGCTTCCGTGGATCAGGTCAGAACGCTGCGACAACTGACCGATACCGTAACCAGGCCTGAAACTATTCAGCTTTCATCTCTTCCCTTGCTTGACAGGCTGGGAGAAATCCAGAATTACTGGGGCGCTTTTTGCAAAAGCCTTTCAGATTATAACAATTTTGTTGTGAATGATTTTTATGGGAACAAGATTAAATCGCTTTCCGAAGAAATAGATGGCATAAAAGCCTATATAGGCAGGATAGAGGTAAAAGAGAGATTGTATGCTGAAAATCAAAGGATAGAAACAAAAAAATACAAAAGAGATTCTGTTCTTTATGCCACCGGAGTCTATTCCGAAAGTGAACTGGAAAAATCTCTTCAGTCTCTGCTTAAGATAAATATTGAACTTCAGCAGGTCAGGCTCGATCAATCCGCAAAATCAATAGAACTTGCCGAGAAAAAGCAGCTTCTTCAGGATTATAGTATCAGCAGGGCTGAAAACAGGGAGAAGTATATTTCTGTCCTTAATGAATCCTTCCTTAATTTTATTGCACAGCTTAAAATATGGGAAAACACTTATACCATCGTTTCTCCTGTTAACGGAGTGGTTACTTTTACCAGGTACTGGAGTGAGAATCAGACTGTGGCCAGGGACGAACCGGTTCTCAGCATCATTCCTCTTGATCCGGGTGATTATGTGGGAAGGATAAATCTTAAGATGAACAGGTCGGGAAAAGTGAATGCCGGTCAGACAGTAAATATAAAGCTGAGCGGATTCCCTTATCTTGAATTCGGAATGGTGAGGGGAGTCATAAAATCCAAATCCCTGGTTCCCTCCGGTGATTCATATATTATTGAACTCAGGCTCCCTTCCGGACTGACCACCCTCTACGGGAAAAAGCTTGAATTCACACAGAACATGCAAGGTATGGCAGAAATTATGACAGATAATACCCGTCTGCTTCAGAAGATTGTAAACCCGTTGAGATATATTGTTTCAAGAAACAGGGAATGACCTATTTACCTGAATACGGCTCATAATCATCCTTTACCGAATGCACTGAACCTGAACTGACACTTTTCCCTTCATTTTTATGCCCCGTCTGATTTCTTTTAGAATATTTCCTGTATAAACTGAATGAAAGGGCTGCAAACGCTATTGCAAAAATAACAATATCTGAATTTTTCATTTTATAAATATGTGGTCTGTTAATTATTTAACAATCATCTGTCAAATATATTATTTAATCAGCAAATGTCGGACATTTCTGAAAATCTGTCATAAATGAAGCACACAAAATTTGGAAATCCGGCTATCCACTTATCTGATTCCGGAATTTCTCCGACTCATATTTTGGATAAAACTTTGAGTTTTAATAAATAATTCAATATTTTCGTACTCTGAAAACCCATGGATAAATCATGGGAAGAATTTCTATTTAAATTATTGAACCATAAGGGATTGATTATGATTAAGGAAAATCCGGAAGACTCTGTTCGGGACGAACAGAACGGAGCAGAAGAAATTGCTGCCGGTACTGAAGATGCTATTAGATCTGAGAAAACAGATGAAGTTGTGGCAGATGCTGAAAACGGATCAGCGGAGGAAATGAAGGAAACTGAAGAAGCTAAGTCAGTGGATGAGGAAGCTGAAAAGGAAGTCGCGGTTACGGGAATAAATCAGCAAACGGACGAGGAAATTCAGGCGCTTGATGAAATTGAACTTCCTCCGGTCGACTATTCGGGCTATTCCAAAAATGAGCTTGTCGAAACTCTTGCCCTCATTATAGAAAACAGGCCTCCTTCGGAAATACGTGACGATGTTGAACGGATAAGAACATTGTTCAGCAAAAAGATTAAGCAGGAAGCCGAAGAACGAAAAGCAAAATTTCTTGAAGAGGGAGGGAAACCTGAAGATTACAAAATCTGGGTCGATCCTCTCGATTACCGTGTAAAAGAGCTTCTTGAAAAATACAGGGAGAAGAAAAATGACTATACAAAGGTTCAGGAAGCTGAAAAATACGAGAACCTCAAAAAGAAATATGAAATAATTGACAAGATTAAAGATCTTGTTAACCGCGAGGAATCTATAAATAAAACTTTCCATGATTTCCGGGCGCTCCAGAACGAGTGGCACTCAGTCGGTGTCGTGCCCCAGTCTTCCCTGAAGGACCTGTGGGAAAACTATCACCACAGCGTGGAAGTGTTTTACGATTATATAAAGATTAACAAGGAACTCAGGGACCTCGATCTGAAGAAAAACCTCGAGGCAAAAGTTCTTCTTTGCGAAAAAGCCGAAGAGCTTTTGCTGGAGCCCAATCCGGTAAATGCGTTCAGGTCTCTTCAGGATTACCACAACCAGTGGAGGGAAATAGGCCCTGTCCCCCAGGAATCAAAAAATGAGATCTGGGAGAGATTCAGGGAGGCTACGTCGCAGATAAACAAAAGACATCACGAGTATTTCGAAAAGCAGAAGGATGACCAGAGGAAGAACCTGGATGCCAAAATAGCACTCTGCGAGGAGGTAGAGGCAATAAATCTTCAGGAAATAAAGAGTTTCAAGGACTTTGATGAGAAAGCCGAAAAGATAGTGGCCCTTCAGAAGATGTGGAGGACAATAGGCTTTGCACCAAAGAAGCAGAACAATAAGGTCTATCAGAGATTCAGGGAAGCCTGTGATGCATTCTTTGAGAAAAAAAGGTCATTCTACACCGACAATAAGGAAATCCAGCTTAATAATCTTCAGCTCAAGACGGAATTATGTGTTCAGGCAGAGGCCCTTCAGGATAGCACCGACTGGAAGGCGACTTCCGATGCTTTGATAAGGCTGCAGAAGGAATGGAAGGAAATCGGTCCGGTTCCAAGAAAACAGTCTGAAAAGACCTGGAAAAGATTCAGAAGAGCCTGTGACCACTTTTTTAACCGCAAAGCTGAATTCTTTGCCAGCCTTGATTCATCTTACGAGGATAACCTGAAAGCCAAAATAGCTATCATAGAAGAACTTGAGAAATTTGAACCGGGATCAGATGTTCAGGCTGCCTTTGAAAGACTTAAGGAACTTCAGAGACGTTGGACGGAAATAGGCTTTGTCCCTTTCAATAAAAAAGAGGAAATCACAAACAGATACCGCAATGCCCTTAACAAGGAATTCGACAGGCTTAAAATTGCCGATGAGGATAAGAGTATTCTTAAATACAGGACAAAACTTGACAATCTGAAATCAAATCCAAAAGCTTCACGTAAAGTGAGGAACGAGCGCGATAAATTCTTCACAAAGATAAAACAGCTTGAAAATGATATCGTTCTCTGGGAAAACAATATAGGCTTCTTCGCAAAATCACCGAATGCTGAAACTATGATAAGGGAAGTGCAGGAGAAAATTGAAAATGCGAAGAAGATGATCAAAACACTCGAGGAGAAAGTCAAAATGATTGACCAGTCAGGTCTCGACGAATAATCTTCTTTTTTGAAAAAATTAAACTTAAATTTTTCGGTAAATTGGCTGACGTAAAATATGTTTTTGTGACCGGAGGTGTGACATCCTCTCTGGGTAAAGGGATCATTTCTGCATCACTTGCAAAACTTCTCCAGGCCAGAGGCTATTCAGTCACAATTCAGAAGCTCGATCCCTATATAAATGTTGATCCGGGAACTCTGAACCCTTATGAACACGGGGAATGCTATGTAACCCTCGACGGCGCCGAGACAGATCTCGATCTCGGACATTATGAAAGGTTTCTGAATGTTCCTACAAGCCAGGCAAATAACGTTACTACAGGTCGTATTTATCAGACTGTCATTAACAAAGAAAGAAAAGGTGACTACCTCGGAAAAACAGTCCAGATAATTCCACATATTACCGACGAAATTAAACGACGGATCAAGCTTGTCGGGTCGGGAAACAAATTCGATATTGTAATAACCGAAATTGGAGGAACTGTTGGTGACATTGAGTCACTTCCTTATATAGAATCAGTCAGGCAGCTTAAATGGGAACTGGGACCACAGAACTGCATTGTAATTCACCTTACCCTTGTCCCGTACCTATCAGCTTCCGGAGAACTGAAAACAAAGCCCACACAGCATTCGGTAAAGGTACTTCTTGAAAACGGGATACAACCCGACGTTCTGGTCCTTCGCACTGAAAAGAACCTTACCGGTGATATAAAAAGAAAAGTGGCCCTTTTTTGCAACGTGGAGGAAAATGCTGTTGTCGAATCGGTTGACCTCTCAACCATATACGAGGTCCCGGTAAAAATGCTTGATGAAAAACTCGATCAGACCGTCCTGAGAAAAATGGCCCTTCCCTTGAATGAGGAGCCACCACTGAAAGAATGGCGGGAGTTTCTTAATAAACTAAAAAATCCCAAACACTCAGTACGGGTCGGACTGGTCGGTAAATATGTTGAACTTCCGGATGCCTATAAGTCGATTTCCGAGTCATTCATTCACGGCGGGGCCGTAAATGAGTGTGACGTTCATGTTGAATATATCCCTTCGGAAGAAATCACGAATGACAATGTGAATGAACGACTTGCAGGTCTTAAAGGTATTCTGGTCGCACCTGGTTTCGGTTCGAGGGGTATTGAGGGCAAAATAATCACTGCCAGATATGCAAGGGAGAACAATATACCTTTTCTGGGCATATGCCTCGGGATGCAGTGTGCCGTCATTGAGTTTGCACGGAATGTACTGAATCTTGAAGGGGCCCATTCAACAGAAATTAACCACAAGACAAAACACCCTGTTATCGATCTGATGGAAGAACAGAAAAGTGTAACCGACAAGGGCGGAACAATGAGACTGGGAGGCTATAAATGCGTGATAAGCAAAAATTCCCTGTCATATAAGATTTATGGCCGGACAGAAATTATTGAGAGACACAGGCACAGGTATGAATTCAATAACAGGTATCTTGAAGAGTTTAAGGGGAAAGGTATGGTTCCTGTTGGCATAAATCCCGACTCAAACCTCGTTGAAATGGTGGAAATCCCTTCGCATAAGTGGTTCATTGGTGTGCAGTTTCATCCGGAATACAGCAGCACCGTTATTAACCCGCATCCTCTTTTCGTGAGTTTTATTAAAGCCTGTATTGACTGAACAGGGAAATCAATATGTAATAATATTAATAGTGTAGCATGGATAAAAATACAATTACAGGTATAATTCTGATTTTTGCAATTTTCATCGGGTTCAGCATTTACAACAACAACCGGATGACCAAAGCATACAAGGAAGTTATCGAAGTCGCTGACTCACTCTATTCTGCCGGTGATATGGAAAATGCCAGGGCTGAATACATAAATGCCCTGAGATACAAGCCAAACCAGCCCGAAGCGGTGGCAAAGGTAAATGAGATAAACCGGATACTCGGTTTTGCATCAGCCGGGAAAACAGGAGCCAAGACTGAAATCGTTGTCAGTGCCGATTCTGTTTCCCGAACCGCTGAGACTTCTGTATCCGATTCAGTAAAATATGGAGCCTTTGGCTCGGCTGTTCGCGGGGATACCGGGCTTATTACCCTTGAAAATAATAAGATCGAACTTAAAATATCCCCTAAAGGCGGAAGAGTCTATTCGGCCAGGATCAAAGATTATCAGACATATGATTCTTTGCCTGTGATCCTGTTTTCAGGCGATTCCACGGTCTTTGGGTTTAATTTTTATACAGCTGACAATAAGGCAATACGTACAAATGATCTCTTTTTTGAGCCGGTCTCCGGTACTGGGCCGGTAATTGTGACAAATGAACCACAGAGCCTTGTAATGAGGCTGAAAGCCGGTGACGAAAGTTATATCGAATATAAATATACTCTGGCCCCTGATAAATATATCGTTGATTTTGATGTTACATTCAAATCCTTGAAGAGTGTTATCGGCTCTAACCAGAACAGCCTTACCCTCGACTGGAGAATGTATCTGCCGCAACAAGAAAAAGGGCGGCAGAATGAAGAATATTACACAACAATAAAATATAAATATTATCAGGATGATGTCGAAGGCATAAGATTGCGCCAGCAGAAGGAAGTGGAAAAGGCAGATCTGCCGACAAAACTGAGCTGGATCGCATTCCAGGATCAGTTTTTTTCATCAATTCTGATAAGTAAGGATTTCTTCCTTAATGGCGTTGTTACGTCCACAAAAACACCTGCCTCACCTAAATACATAAGATATTATACCGCTGAAGTCGGCGTACCTTTTGAATCATCCGATAAATCTAATATCGGGATGAAATTTTATTACGGCCCTAACCATATTTCGACACTTAAAAAAGAGGGACTTCAGCTTGAACAGATTGTCTTCCTGGGAAAAAACATCACGGGCTGGATAAACAGGTTTATAATTATTCCTGTTTTCAACTGGCTCCAAAAGTATATTTCCAGCTACGGGATAATAATACTTATCCTTACCATTATTATTAAGATCGTTCTTCTGCCTCTTACATACAAATCATATCAGTCAACAGCCAAAATGCAGGTGCTGAAGCCACTGGTCGATGAATTGGCAAAGAAGTTCCCCAGACAGGAAGACGCGATGAAAAAACAACAGGCCACGATGGACCTTTATAAGCGGGCCGGAATCAATCCTATGGGAGGATGCCTTCCCATGCTTCTGCAGATGCCAATACTGTTTGCTATGTTCCGGTTTTTCCCGGTTTCAATAGAGCTTCGCCAGGAACCGTTCCTCTGGGCAACCGACCTTTCCACATATGATTCCATACTCAATCTTCCCTTCACCATTCCAATGTATGGTGATCATGTGAGCCTCTTTACACTGCTCATGACCATTTCAACAATTCTTGCGACAAAGATGAGCGGGACAACAACAGGCCAGGATCAGCCGGGAATGAAGCTGATGATGTATGCCATGCCGATAATGTTTATGTTCGTTCTTAATAAACTTTCATCAGGTCTGACTTATTATTATTTCCTCGCAAACGTGCTCACAATCGGCCAGAACTTTATCATGAAGAGATTTATTGATGCCAATAAGGTTCTTGCCACACTTGAGGAAAACAGGAAGAAACCCCTGAAAAAATCAAAATGGCAGCAGCGACTTGAGGAAGCTGCAAAACAACGAGGGATAAAACCTCCTAAAAGATAATTTTTAATTGCCCCCGGAAAGCATTTATACAGGAAATAAGGTTATATAGATATTTAGATATTTTAGCCATATCTTTTTAAGTTAAAAATTCTTAAACAGATATGCTTCTTTAAAAAATATATATAAATTTATTTCCTTCTAAATTTTTGGGGGAATGGGGAAAAAAGTAAAGAACAAAGACATTGCCGAAAGGCTTGGCGTATCTGGTACGCTTGTATCTCTGGTGCTTAACAATAAGGCTGACCAGCATGGAATCAGAAAAGATACCCAGGAAAAAGTTCTTGCACTGGCGAGACAGATGGGGTATTTTGAACTCTTAAAGGAAAGAAATGAAACATCACCGGTTGAAGAGAAGCCGGGAGTCATTGGTATGATTGTCCCGACTCTTCATGATCCTTTTATTTATGAAATTACTCCCTTCCTGCAAAAGGCATTCGCCAGCATTGGCGTTGGGTTCTCGATAATTACCAAGGATCCGGATGACGGAAGATACAACCGCCTTGTCGGTGCTTTTAAGAAATTCTACAGCGGACTTATACTCGTCGGTGAGGCCGCAGATGATTATACGGTAAGATCACTCCGGTCATCAGGTTATCCGTTTGTACTGCTCGAAAAATCAGTCAGGGTGCTTCGCCTCAATACTGTTTGCACCGACATGGCCGAGGGAATACGCCGGGTGATCGATCATGTCGGGAAACTGGGCTATACAAATATCCTGATAGTAACTGACAGGGAATCGGCAGCACGCGACAAGTCGTTGATAGAGCTGATAAAAGCCGCTGTTGATGAGAAACCTTCAATGAACAAACCGCTTACAGTTGAATTCGAATACATTGGCTCGGGAAATGAAATTGATCCCCTTCAGATTGAAAAATTAATGCGTCCCCCTTTCCGCGCCGATGTAATGATCGTTTTACACTCTGAACTGGTTTATAAGGTAATGACACTCCTGCGCAAAAAGAAATTGCGTGTACCCCAGGATATCGCTATAGTTTCACTGGAAGAAGGAATTGGGTTCGATCTGTTATATTCACCCGTGACATGCCTTCGAAAACCGCTGACGGGAATGGCGTTGAAAGTGGCAAATATGATATGGACCGAAGTGAAAAACTCTGGAAAGAGCAAGTACAAGCGTCAGGTTAACATAATGCCCGAACTTGTCATCCGAAATTCCTGCGGTACCATCTGAAGAATGCCAAATCTCTGCAAATGAAAAAGTACTTCGCTGCTTTACTGATAACATATCAGATATTTGCTGCCGGCTGCTCCAACGACCATCTCATAAACGACAAAGCCTATCGTCTGACAGTTGAAAAAGATTTTTCGGCCAGAAGAAAGACAGGGGCAAACAGGAACAAAGAATTATATGGTGTCTTCGACCAGGATCTTGACAAAAGCAGGGAGGAGGCTCTGAAGTTCCTGTATGCATATATGCCCCTCAGCGATATGGCTGATTACTCCGGAGAGTTCTTCCTTGCAAACGTCGACATGGCCCTTAAGGCAAGAAAAGAGTCTCCCTGGCGGAAAGACATCCCCGAAGATATCTTCCTGCATTATGTTCTTCCATACAGGGTAAACAATGAAAATCTCGATTCCTTCAGGCTCAGATATTATGATGAGATAAGAAACAGGATTAAAGGACTCAGCCTTGCCGATGCAGCACTCGAAATAAACCATTGGTGCCATGAAAAGGTTACATACCAACCCTCCGATATCCGCACTTCGTCGCCGATGAATACCATTCTTTCTGCACGGGGAAGATGCGGGGAGGAATCAACATTTACAGTCGCTTCCCTCAGGGCAGCAGGGATACCTGCCCGTCAGGTCTATACTCCCCGATGGGCCCATACCGACGATAATCATGCATGGGTTGAAGTCTGGATTAACGGTGAATGGCATTATATGGGGGCCTGCGAACCTGAACCGGTACTCGACAGAGGCTGGTTCACCGAACCTGCCCGAAGGGCAATGCTGGTGCATTCAAAATCATTCGGCGCCGCTTACGGAAATGAAAATGTCATCAGTAAAATGAAGTATTACACTGAAGTAAATAACCTTTCGAAATATGCCGTAACTAAAAGAATATTCGTCAGAGTTATTGATGATATGAATAATCCCGTCAGCGATGCCACGGTCGAATACAAACTATACAATTATGCGGAGTTTTATTCACTTGCATCTCTTCAGACAGATGTTAACGGACTGAGCAGTCTTGAGACAGGCATGGGCGACCTGCTGATCTGGATCAGCAAAGACAATAAGTTCAATTACCGCTTAGTGTCAGTTCCGGGAACGGATACTGTTATTATGAATCTTCGTGACAGAATCAACCCCGATAATCCCGGGATCCTCGACATAACGGTTCCTCCCGTTCAGGATTCTTTTCCATCACTGCCGGAAGATCTTGCTGAAAACAACAAAAGACGTTTTGAAGAGGAGAACAGGATACGCCAGGCCTATGTGGATTCGTGGATAAAACCTTCAGAAGCAAAGGATTTTGCAAATAAGATCAAGGCCGATACATCTGCCATAATTGATGTATTTTCAAGGAGCATGGGAAACTGGAGGGCCATAAAACATTTTCTCGATTCAACACCCGCTGATGAAAGGGAACTTGCTCTGTCACTCCTGAGGGTTCTGCCCGACAAGGATCTCAGGGACATCAGCGCCGCGGTATTATCTGATCATCTTCGAAATACCATTAATCCTCTCAGGCTTGACCCGAATGACAGTTTTTTTAAAGACTGTGTCCTCAATCCACGTGTTGCCGGTGAATTGCTTACTGCATACCGGAGCTATTTCCGGAATGCTTTGCCTTCCTTCCTGAAGGCTGATGCCGTAAAATCACCTGATATTATTATTGATTATATAAATAGGGAAATTTCAGTAAATGACGCCGAGAATTACTACATGACTCCGCTTACGCCAATCGGTGTTCATGAGTTGAAGATTTCAGACAGGAATTCCCGGAAGATTTATTTTGTCGCCGTTTGCCGCAGCCTTGGAATACCTTCACGTCTTGAGCCCGGAAGCAATGTTCCCCAGTATTATTTTAATTCGGAATGGAAGGATGTTTATTTTGCTGATGAAAAAGCTCCGGAGGCCCGGAAGGCTTTCTTAAAACTTGTCTCTGATGAAAAGAACCCCGTTCCGGAATATTATACACATTTTACCATTGCAAGACTGGAAAACGGACATTTTAAGACACTTGACTTCGATTACGGTAAAAAAATAACCGATTTTTCTGAGGAGCTTGCCCTTGCCCCCGGTGATTACATGATAGTAACCGGAAGAAGACTTGCCAGTGGAAACGTACTGGCTGACCTGGCATTTTTCAGGCTTGCTCCGGGCGAACATGTCTCAAGGGAGATCAGGCTCAGAAACGAAACACGATGAACCATCGCTCATGTTGCCGTCTTTTCAGGTTATTAACAATTGTTGATATCTGTTGATTGCCCGTATTGAAAATTCGTTTACCTTTGAATTGTTTTGGTGTTACAATGATCTTTCTTCATTGTAATGAAAAGGGAATGCGGTTGGAATCCGCGACAGTACCCGCTGCTGTGATGCCCGGTCACCAAATTGCGTGATCATGGTTTTAGGAAATACCTGCCACTGTCCGTGAAATAAAGGATGGGAAGGCTTCTTAAAGCCGGGATAAGTCAGAAGACCTGCCAGACAATTAAGATCAAAGCTTTCGGGAAGAAAAGCAAAGAATCTGTGAATGATTCCCTCCTTTCTGCTTCCCGTCAGCATAACATGAAAAAGTTGTGAAGAAAGCAGTATTGTTTTTGCTTGTCCTGGTTGCAATTCCACTGAACGGCCAACTTTCAGTTGAGAGTGATACAATCTTTATCGGTGAAGTAATGATTACCGGCAACAGGCTTACCGGCCATTATTCGGGGTCGCGGAGTGCTTCAATCGACTCTTCCGTCATTTCGGAGTATAATGGCAATTCTCTGGCAGACCTGATTGGAGATAATTCATCAGTGCATATTAAATCGTACGGGCCCGGAAACCTTGCTTCTCCTTCATGCCGAGGGACAACTGCAGGGCATACTGGTGTTGCCTGGAATAATATAAATATTGAAAGTCCGATGACCGGTCAGTCAGATCTTTCCATCATCCCGGCAGGAATGGCTGATGATATAAATATATTTTACGGCGGAAATTCAATGAGCATAAGCGGAGGATCAGCGGGCGGACTTATAAATCTGGAGACAAAGCCCGATTGGGGAGAAAAAGGCCTTCTCATGCTGAATCCTGCTGCAGGGTGCTTTGGCAGGAAGTCACTGCTGGTTAAAGCCAGAACAGGAACCGCCGACTTTCAGTCGGTCACAAAAGCATTTCTCTTCGGAGCAGAAAATGATTTTCCTTATCTCAATTCAATTTCAGGCGATGCACCTGTAACTGAAATCAGGGAAAACAACCAGGTAAGCCAGGAAGGATTTATTCAGGAATTGTATTATCGAAAATCACACCATGAATTATCTGCCCGTTTCTGGTACCAGAGTGCGGCCAGAAAACTGCCGGTTCCAATAATTGTTCCTTCTCTTAATCCACCTGAGACGCAGAATGACATGTCTTTCCGATCCATGCTTGCATATGATTATCAGTTGAATAAAACCAGTCTGAACCTGACATCAGCTTTCATTTCCGACCGGCTTGATTACAAGAATGAACAGGCCTCAGTCGACTCGCGGAACTCCTTGAAAAGGATAATACTTAAAGGTACATTTAACAGCATGATCAGCAACATCCTGAATCTTAGGCTGGCAGCAGACAATGAACTTGCTCTTGTGGAGACAAACAATTATGACTGCCGCAAATCCAGAAACGTTTTGTCGTTTGATGCAGCCGCTGATTTAAACATAATGAGATGGTTATCTGCAAACCTGCTCCTCAGGGAAACAATTCAGGATGACAGGTTCCTTGCCCCTGATTTTTCTGCCGGAGCTGATATTAAACCTTTCGGGACTAAAGAAAACTTCATAAAGCTGAACTTTGCGAAAAATTCACGTATCGCCACGCTTAATGATCTTTACTGGTCACCCGGAGGCAATCCTGATCTGAGAAACGAATCGGGTTACATTGCCGAAATAACGCTGGATTTAAGCACCACGGTGGCCGGATCCGTCAAAATAGGAACTGACCTGACATTTTACCATAACCGTATCTCTGACCTGATACAATGGCGTCCTGGTGAGTATTCTTACTGGCAGGCTGACAATGTCGATGATCTGGTCTCAAAAGGAATGGAGGCAAATATAAATATTATGTTTCACGGACCTTCATATAATTTTAAAATGATGTCCGGCTACACTCATATCATCTCAGGCTCAAATGGAAAGGAATCAACTGGCAGTTCTGGAAGACGGCTTCAGCTTATTTATGTTCCGGCTGATATGTTCAACACGTTTATCAGGGCTGAATGGAAAAAGTTTTATTCAACCGTCAGGTTCAATTATACAGGGAAAAGGTTCGTTGACGCCGATAATACCATATATCTTTCGCCGTATACCGTAACTGATCTCGATGCCGGGATCAAACTGACCCTGAAAAAGACACTCACAGACATCAGAATGGGAGTTGAGAATATTTTTAATATTGATTATCAGAATATTGCGTATTATCCGATGCCGCGTCGGAATTTTACGGCCTCTGTATTATTTCAAATAAAAAAGTAAAATATGCAAAAATCATTTACAGTTTTCATTCTGGCCCTTCTAATCACATCATGCGTTAAGGAGGTCAATCCCGTTATTGACGGTCTTGATAAATCCTATCTTTCAGGACAGGGCGTTTTTGTTATAAATGAAGGTAACTTCAGGGCAGGAAACGGGTCGCTTTCATTCTTTGCATACGACTCGGTGAAGCTTTATAATAATGTTTTCACGGAGGCTAACAGACGGCCTCTGGGCGATATACCCTATTCAATGGGATTTTTTGGAGGGAAGGCCTATATCGTCGTTAATAATTCCGGAAAAATTGAGGTTGCCAACAGGAATAACATGAAGTCAATAGCCACAATTACAGGCCTTGATTCGCCAAGGTATATCTCATTTGTCAGCGATTCAAAAGCCTATGTTACAAGCCTTTTTTCGGATTCATTGACGATAATAGACCTGTCATCCAATTCAATCTCGGGATATATAAACATAAAGAAGACTTCCGAGTCAATCCTGACACTGTATTCCACAGCTTACGTTGCCAGCTGGACGGAAGGAAACAAAATCATGGTTATCAACACTGCCACCGATATGGTAACTGATTCCATTGAAGTGGGATATGAACCGGAGAGCATGGCACTTGACTGGAATGAAACACTCTGGGTGCTCTGTAATGGCGGATGGAGGCGTGAGCATTTTGCTGAACTAATCGGAATTGACACAAGAACCAACGAGATTGTTAAAAGACTAAAGTTCCCATCCATCAATGATTCACCAACCTGTCTCCAAATCGACAGTGAGGGAAGGATGCTGTATTTCCTCCTCAACGGGGTCAGACGCATGTCCATTAATGATGAGTCTCTTCCCTCACAGACTCTTGTTCCGCAGCTCGATCATCTTTTTTACAAGCTCGGGATCAATCCTTTTAATAATGAGATTTTTGTAACCGATGCTGTCGATTATGTCAGCAAAGGCAAACTCATACGTTACCGCAACAACGGTGCCCTGATCTCAGAATACGAAGCCGGCATTATTCCGGGAACTATCTGTTTCAAGGAGTTTACCGATTCGACAAGCGAATAATGAATACTGTAAAGCCATCCTGTTTGATCCGCTCCATTAGTATCGGAGTACTGACATTATCCGCTGTCATTATCCAGTCGTGCCAGGGAAAGACGGAAAAGGCGGAGACCGGTGCCGAGCTTTCCGGAAAATCCGGCATTCAGTATGCGAAGAGACTTGTAATTGAAAAAAAGGACTCATATTCGCAGGTCAGGATCATCAATCCATGGCAGGGCGCTAAAGGTGAGGAACAAAACTGGTTCCTGATAAGCGACAGTGCCGATATTCCACCATTCATAAATCCCACGGAGGTCATAAGAGTTCCGGTGAAAAGGATAATTTGCACATCCACAACACACCTTTCCATGCTATCAGCTATCGGCGGGAGCGGATCAGTAAAAGGATTCTCCGGGACGGGACTTCTGTACTCACAGGAATACAACGATAGGATCTCGGCCAAGACCATTAATGAGATCGGTTATGATGACAATCTTAACAAGGAGATGATGATAAAACTGAAACCCGATATTGTAATGATGTACGGAGTAGGAGGGGAGTCGGCGTCTTTTGCAGGCAAACTGAAGGAAATGGGCCTGAAAGTAATGTTCAACGCCGATTACCTGGAAACTGATCCCCTTGGAAAAGCCGAATGGATAAAATTGTTCGGCGCCCTGTATTCAAAGGAGGAGACTGCCGACAGCATTTTCAGGTGTATTGAACATGACTATAAAGATACTGAAGCTTTCATAAGAAAAAATGTAAAGGAACATCCAAAGGTTCTTCTGGGTCTTCCGTTCAGGGATACGTGGTATATTTCGCCGGGAAATTCTTATATATCCGAACTTATCAAGGATGCAGGGGGAGAATACCTGTGGAGCGATACAGAATCGGATGAATCAATTCCGATGGGGCTGGAAAATGTTTACATTAAAGCATTGACTGCTGACTACTGGCTGAACACCGGAACAGCAGAAACATTAAGCCAGGTTAGTTCCATTGACAGCAGGTTTGCCGGTTTGCCCTGTTACAGGAACGGAAACGTATTTAATAACATTAAAAGAACAAATAAACAAGGGGGAAACGATTACTGGGAGAGCGGTACTCTCAGTCCTCATATCCTTCTTGATGATTTGGCATCAATATTACATCCTGAGTTGTTTCCCGGAAGGGAATTGTACTTCTACAGGAAATTAAACTGAATCTGATTGGGATGAACGGGCAGGGGTTATTGTTAAATTATTCACAATCAAATCATAAGCGAACAAAAATCTTGTTTGTCTTCTTGTTTTTTCTGCTTATTCTGTTCTTTATACTCGATCTGTTTCTTGGTTCAGTGATAATCAGTCCGCATGAGGTTTTCCGTGCTCTTTTCAGGGATGCCGGCAATGTCACAGAAACAATTCTCATGCGGTTCAGGATACCCAAAGCAGTAACTGCTTTGCTGGCAGGAGTTGCCCTTTCAGTAAGCGGACTGCAGATGCAGACTTTATTCAGGAATCCTATGGCTGGGCCTTATGTCCTTGGTCTTAGTTCCGGCGCAAGCTTTGGTGTCGCCGTGGTGATACTGGGTTTCTCATCGATCGCCTCCCCTGAAAATGCCGGCGGCCTTGGAAACTGGGCTATCGCAGCAGCTTCATGGCTGGGAGCCGGGTCTGTTATGCTTCTGATAATGATGATCTCCGCGAGGGTTAAAAACATAATGACTGTGCTTATTCTCGGAATAATGCTGTCAAGCGCCATCTCTGCGGTGGTAAGCATAATGCAGTATTTCAGCAGCGCGACAATGCTCAAAAGCTATGTCATCTGGACAATGGGAAGCCTTGGGAACGTTACCTCAGGACAGCTGAAAGTGATGACAGCTTCAGTCGCTGCAGGAACCATTCTGAGTCTTATATCTGTCAAAATGCTGAATGCCCTTCTGCTCGGTGAGGATTATGCATTGAGCATAGGTCTGGAGGTTAAGACATCCCGTAACATAATTATCGCAGGAACAAGCATTCTTGCCGGGACAGTGACAGCATTCTGTGGTCCGATCGGATTTGTCGGTATCGCTGTTCCACACCTTGCGAGACTTATTTTCCGGACCGCCGATCACCGGGTTCTCATCCCTGCGTCCATTCTTACGGGAAGCTTAATAATGCTGGGAAGCGATATTGCAAGCCAGTTGCCGGGTTCCGACAAAGTATTGCCTGTGAATGCGGTAACAGCCCTGATCGGGATACCAGTGGTGATATGGGTGATCCTCCGGAATCAAAGATCGGGAGAGATATTCTGATGGATGACAAACAACAAATAATACTGTCACTGGCCGGACTGGAAATAGGATATGCAACTTCCGGTTCCAAGCGTATCCTTCTTCCTCCTTTGAACGAGACAGCCTGTGAGGGGGAACTGATAGCTGTTATCGGAAGAAACGGCGTAGGTAAAAGCACACTTCTGAGGACAATCGCAGGATTGCAGCCTGTTATTTCAGGCCAGCTTCTGATTGACGGAAGAAAAATAAGTGATTATTCAAGGGTTCAATTGTCAGAAAAAGTCGGCTATATCTCCACTGAAATTGTGAAAGTCAGCAATATGACTGTCTATGATCTTGTTTCACAAGGCAGGTTCCCGTATACAGGGTGGTTTGGAAGAATTGGGAAAAAAGACGATCATGTGATACTTGAATCTGTCGGGAAAACAGGGTTGAAGGATCTTGTGCACCGGCCTGTGAACCAGCTTTCAGACGGAGAACGCCAAAGGGCAATGATTGCAATGGTGCTTGCACAGGATGCAAAACTTATGATAATGGATGAACCTACTGCTTTCCTCGATATAAGTGCAAAATTCGACATACTTCACATTATGCATGATCTTGCAGCAGAACGAGGCAAGACAATCCTTTTTTCGACACATGATCTTGGAATGGCAGTAAGCCGCGCCGACAAGATATGGCTGCTTTGCGATGAAGGAATGCAAACCGGTTCTCCTGAGGACCTCGTTCTTGATGGCGCTTTCGAATCACTTTTTAATTCTTCACAAGTCAAATTCAATATTGAGGACGGTACATTCAGATTAAGCAGCAAAGAAAAAGGAGCCGTAAAAATTGCCGGGACAGGTCATGAGAAATTCTGGACCGAAAAAGCCCTGATCAGGGCCGGATTCAGGATCGCCCGGTCAGGTGATGCTCCTGTAATTGAAGTAATAAGTTCGACACCGTTAAAATGGAATATTAAAACAATCTCTTTTTCAAAACAGTTCGGTTCTTTATATGACCTTATCCACTGGATAAAGACAACCGGCTCTATTTGCTGAAATATTTCCTGTAATTGTCAATGAACGACGGGATATCGTCGACACTAAGTTTTTTTGCAATTATGTTCTTATCTCTGTCAAGAATGTAAATGGTAGGCGTTGCTTCAATATTATAATAGTACCCGTAATTTGTTCTCCTGTCAGGATCCCAGCCGTTGATCCAGTCAAGCTTATGCTCCTCAATATATTTCTGCCATTTGGCCCTGTCGGCTGTTGTACAGACACTGAAAACCTCAACATCCTTATCCTTCACTTTGTCATAATATGCCTTTAGTTTTGGTGTCGCTTCAGCACAATGACCACAGTCAGGTTCCCAGAAATAGACTATGGTGAATTCCTTCTCAATATCATATAATGCGACAAATCTTCCCAGATATGAATCCATTACAAGATTCTGAGCCTTTTTACCTATCAGGTTGGGTCTCATTCTTTCAACCTGTTTTCTAAGATCATCCTTGAATTCCTGTGAAACCCAGTCGGCTTTTCCTGAAAGATAGATATCATCTGCGAGTTTTACCACAACAGCATCATGCCCCATTATTTCACTTTCCCTGAAATGATTGAATAAATAGACTGAAATGAACTGGAAAACCTTGTAATTATCCTTAACCTTGTTCATTATTTTATCTATTTCCTTGTTTATGGAATCCGGAGCCTGAAGAACCACATTGGTGAAAAATACATTCAGCCTGGCCTGCAGGATGGGAGTCCTTAGAAGTCTTTCATCATTAATATCTATATTATCGAAAAAATGATCCTTGTTGTAGATATATGATTTCACCCATTTTACAGAATCAGGATTTCTTGTACCCGAAGGTACCGTTATTGAGGGTGCTTCAACCGGTAACATGGCTCTTATAAGGACAGAAAGGAGCGTGCCCTCATGCTCCCTTATCATTTCCCTGAGGTACGACTTCATCAGCTCTTCCTGTTTCTTCTGCAAACCCGAGAGGATATTAAGTGAGTCGGGGTTCTGCCTGTTGCCCTGGAGCCTGCTGTTTATTCCGGAGGCCTGCTTCTGAAGCTCCATCCAGTGCTTCTGATAATTTACAAAGGCGTTGTTCTCGTCCGAGCCTGAAAATTTCAGGGTGCCATAATAATCAGGATATGAGCATGTTATTGAAAAACGCTGATCTTCAGGCATTAAAACTTCAAAATACTGCTTTCCCGGAAGCACTATCATATAAATACCCTGGGGCAGTTTTTCTGTCCCCGACAGGGTCCCTTTTCCTGTATAATCGAGCTTCAGTGTGTCCTTGATGTATTGTTTATCACCAAAATGATAACCAAGATATACAGTCGAATCCTTAAGTTCCTTAATAGTGACATTCACCTCATATCCCGGCTTTTCCTGGCCTCTGGAACAGAAAGTCAGTAAGATCATTATAATACTGAAAAATAACCTTTGCATATTCAAAATAATGTTGAAACCTGGCAGTAAAAATAGCGAATGCAATTTCTTTGCCAAATTCAAACGTTCGAATATTGGAAATATGTTGTACTTTTGAGAAAACTAATCCTGATTCCGACAAGAAAATGAAGATTTCCATACTGATCCCGGTGAATAATTATGATATTATTGCGCTTGTACACAGCATGAAGGAAGGGATGGAAAATGTGGCGGAATTCTGCGAAATAATCATTGGTGATGATGGATCCTCTGAGGAATTCAGGAAAAAATATCAGTCGCTCGCAGGAGAAAAGGTAAAAGTCATTTCATCTGAAAGGAATATAGGAAGAGCTGCTATCAGAAACCGGATGATAGATGAAGCGGCAGGTGATTATCTTTTGTTTATCGATGCCGATGTGATGATTAGGGGTACTGCTGAAAATTATCTTGCCAAATGGCTCGAGAACATACACCTTGGAAGGGTCATTTTCGGCGGGATCCTCTATAATGACAATCCTCCGGGTGATCCCGACAAGTTGCTCAGATGGAAATACGGAAGGCTGAAAGAACAGCAGAAAGCACAGGAAAGAACCAAACATCCGCATTCCAGCTTTTCTACATTCAATGTCCTCATCGAAAGATCAGTATTCTCCAAGATAAGGTTTTATGAAGAGCTGAAACAGTATGGTCATGAGGACACATTGTTCAGTTACCAGCTTAAAAAAGCAGGCATCAATGTTCAGCATATTGATAACGGACTTATTCACGAAGGGCTTGAAACGAACAAGGAATACCTGGTAAAAGTAAAACTTAGTATCGAAAACCTGAGCAGACTGTATGACAATGTGACTGATAAGAAGACCTTTTCCGAAACCGTCAGCCTTCTCAGATCGTTCATGTGGATCAGGCGTTTAAGGCTCAGGGGCCTCCTGGCCGGAATATTTATTAAATACAGGGAACAAATGGAACTGCGTCTCGAATCTTCAAAAATCTCACTGTTCCTGTTTTGGTTTTATAAAATCAGCATGTTCTGTACATTCAGGGAAATTCACCGAAGAAGGAAATTCCTGCCAATATTCAGGATACCTCCGGAAATCATTTAAACTTCTATTTTTTCCATATCAATATTGCCGTCAAATCTTTTTGTCGCCTTAAGTACAAAATTAAACCTGTCAGGAATTGTACAAAGGAAAAAGTCAGATGGGGGTGAGAATCCGGCATTTTCAGGTAAAAAGAACCTTTTTCCCGATGTCTGCATAAGGTGCGAAATACGCTGAGTGAAATCAACATCCCGATCCTCAATCTTGGCTTTTATGTATTCGGCGCAAAGTATGTCTTCATCAGCAGATTCGGTCGCCCTGTATCCCATTCCCACCAGTGAAACTGTCCCGGGATTCATGGCTTTTATGTATCTGGCAATAGATGAAGCATTTACGAGACTTCCGGCAAGCACGATGTCAGAGTTTACCGCATTAATCAGACCATTTGTCCCAGCCGTCGTTGAATGAATTACAACCTTATCTTTCAGATCAGCCTGCAATATTTCCGTCGGACTGTTTCCGAGATCAAAACCTTCGATCTTTCTTTCATTCCTCTCACCCACAAGAACAGAATTCCTGTAATTTTTCCCAAGCCGGAAAGCCTCTTCAACACTGCCTGTTGCAATTATCTTCAAAGCACCTGAGTCAATTGCATAACATTCCACGGAGAAAGCCCTGAAAACATCGATGATAACTGTCAGTCCCCTGGCTTTACGCGCACCTTCGGCAAATTCCAAAATATCAATCTTCATAACCCGGGATTTGCCGGAAAAATAGCAAATTTTTTTATTTAAGGTATTTTGTATATTTGATACCGGAGAAGACAGAAAAATGGCAAGTCCGTTATCGTGGGTAATAAGCAAGGTAAAGCTTCTGAATGATGCCATCTGGCATACTTCATTATCGGATATTTCAAAAGGCAAATCATTTTTATTCAGGCAGTTGCGAATAATAGTCCTTGCTGCCAGGGGCTTTTTGAACGATAAGGTCCAGTTAAGGGCAGCATCTCTTACACTGTATTCCCTCCTGTCGATTATTCCGGTTGCTGCCATCGCTTTCGCAATTGCCAAGGGGTTTGGCCTTGACCAGAACCTTAAGGATCTTCTTGCCAAAGAATTTCAGACACAACCTGAGGTTCTGAACTGGGTGCTTAATGAAGCTTCAGTTGCACTCCAGGAAACCCGGGGCGGATATATTGCAGGGATTGGGGTGATAATCCTGATATGGTCAGTGATGTCGCTGCTCGACCAGATTGAAAGCTCTTTTAACCATATATGGCAGATTTCTTCAGGAAGGCCCTGGTACAGGAAGTTTACAGATTATATTACAATAATGCTTATAGCGCCTGTTTTCCTGATACTCTCAAGCAGTATTACGGTACTGGTTAGCACGAGCCTTTCTGATCTGATAGCAAAGTCATCAATTCTCGACTCACTAAAGCCGCTTGTTAGCTTCCTGATAAAATTTGCCCCATATATCTTAACATGGATTGCACTGACAATCCTTTTCATGATAATGCCCAATACCAAGGTAAAATTCAAGCCGGCCCTGGTTTCCGGCATTGTTGCCGGAACTATATTGCAAATATTGCAATGGCTTTACATCGACCTTCAGTTTGGGATATCGAAATTAAGCTCAATATACGGAAGCTTTGCCGCCATACCACTCTTCATCATCTGGCTTCAGAGCAGTTGGATCATACTTTTGCTGGGTGCCGAGCTGTCATTCGCGAACCAGAATGTATCGAGATACGAATTTGAATCCGAATCGCTAAATGTGAGCCAGCATCAGAAGAGAGCCTTGTCGCTCATGATAATGAACATGATAGTCAGAAATTTCTCTGCAGGCGACAAGCCCGTGAGCGCCGAGATGATTTCCTCTTCACTGAAAATACCTGTCAGACTTGTCAGGGATCTGTTGGAGGATCTCAATAAATCAGGGCTTGTTTCCGTGATCCATGAGAATGAGCACAAGGAATGGCTTTACCAGCCAGCTATGGATATCAACAGGCTCTCTGTCAGTTTTATCCTTAAACGCCTCGACAATAAAGGATCAGAGCATATGGTATTCTCAAAAAGCAAGGAATATGATAAAGTGAATTCAATGCTTGAGAAATACGACAGGATTATCGCTGAATCAGAATCCAATATCCTGGTAAAGGATCTTTTTTAAAGGGTCATATTTTTTTATCGTATTCCTTCACGAATTTTATGAATTCAGTGAATGATCTCCATTCATGGAAAAAATAATGAGGAAGAGGCAGTGAAATATGCTTTGTTTCGCTGTGTTTTTCCCAGTACTCATTCATGTTCCTTGCAGGAAATACACGGTCAGTTTCACTTGTCACAGCATAATCCCATCTGAATCCGGGTTCCGGTTGTTCCATTATCCTGTTGTACAGCCATCTCAGTTCATCACTCAGCGACTTTACCGATCTGTGGGGAATTCTGTCAATATTCCTGAGGTAGTTCTTCTTGTCGCCAAACATCCTGAGGTAGAATTTTTCCATATTCGTTTCGGAAATATTGTTAAGGGTGCCTTCAAATATTTTCAGAGGGATCCCATAATGGTCATCGGCGGGGACAGGCGTCCCGTTTACAGCAATTGCAAGATCAGGTTTGATCCCGGTCTTTGGCGACAGATATTCTGCTGCCCAGACCCCAAGCGACCAGCCGATCAGTGTTATGGATTCATAAGTCTTTGGTTCAGGGAGCACAAGAGCTTCATCAGCTGAATAATTGAAAAATAAAATGAAGTCTGAATCATCACTGCAGAGAGGAGTGAAAACGTTTTCGTCAGATCCCCATCCTCCGTAAAATACAACCAGGTCCTTGTTCTTCTCTCTTCTTCTGATATAGGTTTTCATTCCGGTATATTCAAAAAAAAAGAGGAGGAAGGGCTGTTGTGAAAATCAGGGAGCGGGCTTTATTAGTGAGATAATTCCCGTGTCTACTGTCTGATAAAAGGACGGAACCATGGTAAGCTGGCGCTAATCCTTAGGTTCCAGATGTGAAAGTCAATGTCTGCAATACAATCCTGATGATTTTCACTCACAACCCTTTTTTCTCCTCTTATACCAATAGCATGAGCTTGAAACAAAAATAAAAAAAATATATATATAATCAAAACTATAAACGGAATATTTAAAAACCGGCATATGTTTTTATTGATAAACCGGGTTTATTTATTGATGAAATAATTAAAGGTTTTGATAAAATAATAATTAAATTTGATAATGGGCTGAGCATTAATAATTAGCATTTATATGATTGCCGGACTGGAAGAATTAAATTTCGATGATTCAGGAGGTTTCAGGATTGAGTATGTAACTGACATAAACGGATTCTGGCATTTTCATCCTGAATATGAGATTACTTTGAACACAAAAAGTAACGGTACCAGAATTGTTGGCGACAGTGTCGAAATTTTCGACGAGTATGACCTTGTTTTAATTGGAGAAAACATACCTCATTGCTGGAATTACTACAGGAAAACACCGTTTACCGGGGAAAATCAGGGTATTATGCTTCATTTCAAGCTCTGCTCGATAGGTGAATCTCTGTTGTCACAGCATGAACTGACACCTGTAAAGAACCTTCTTCTGGAATCAAAGAGAGGAATCGTGTTTTCAGTCGAGGATGCAAAAATGGTTGAGCCTTTTCTCAAGGAAATGACAAGAACAAAAGGACTGGAAAAAATGATCAACTTTTTTCATGTGCTTAAGATTTTATCTGATTCCGAACGAAAGACGGCACTTTGTTCCGAGAATTACAGGCATTCCCATGATGAAAGAGGGAACAGGAAGATGACGGATGTTTACACTTTTGTGAGGGATAACTTTCACAAACCTGTTTCACTGGAGAAGGTTTCCAAAATTGCACACATGAGTCCTTTTGCCTTCAGCCGTTTCTTTAAGAAGAATTCAGGAACCGGATTTATTGAATATCTTAATAAGGTAAGAATGAAAAAGGCATGCCATTTGCTTCGTGAAACCCGATACCAAATAAGGCAGGTGGCCACCGAATGCGGCTTTTCAAGCATCTCCAATTTCAATAAGCAATTCCGGAAAACCGAAGGAGTATCTCCTAAAGCCTACAGGGCACAGTTCCTGTAAAACAGTTTTCTGATGAAATAAAAACGTATATTCCATGTCAATGACATTGTTAGAAAAAATACTTGCCAGCCATTCAAAATATGATTCGGTGAAACCTGGCGAGATTGTTGATATAAAAATAGACGTGAGGATTGCCCGCGATTTTGGCGGAGCTAATGTCGTAAAAAATATCCTTGACCACAATCTTGGCATTGATGATCCGCGATGCACATTCTTTACTTTCGACTGCAATCCCGGAGGATCTGATCAGAAATATGCCGTCAACCAGCATATTTGCAGGCAATTCGCCAGAAACAACGGAATAAAAGTGTATGACATCGATTCAGGTATCGGAACCCATATCGCTATCGATGAAGGTTTAATATTTCCTGGCGCCACAGCTGTATCCACCGACTCTCACGCAAATATTCTTGGGGCAATAGGAGCTTTCGGCCAGGGGATGGGCGACATGGATATTGCAGCGGCTTGGAGCAAAGGCCGGATATGGTTCAGGGTTCCTCCCTCCGCGCGGATTAATTTGACAGGTGCCCTTCCTGCAGGAGTTAGCGCAAAGGATTTGGCTCTTAACCTTCTATCCAGGTACGGGGCAAATTCATTGCTCGGGTTTTCAGTTGAAATATATGGCGATGCCGCTGATAAGCTCTCTCTTGACCAAAGAATTACAATTTCATCAATGGCAACTGAAATGGGAGCAATAATAATACTTTTTCCACCCGATAGGAATATAATTGATTATTGCACAAAGAAATCAGGAAAACCCTTCAGACCTGTTTATGCCGACAACGATGCAAAATACAGCCTGATCGAGGATATCGATGTCTCCCGGTTTGAGAGAATGGTGTCACGTCCAGGGGCACCTCATGATACCGCTGATTTGAAGTCGGTAAACGGAATTAAGATTGATTCAGCCTTTATCGGAAGCTGTACAAACGGAAGGATTGAAGATATGCAAAAAGCCGCTGCATTTCTTCATGACAGGAGGGTTGCACCGGGTGTTGTCCTTAAAATAGTGCCTGCAACTGACTCAATCTGGAGAGAGTGCCTTACGTCGGGCCTTCTGGATATTTTCAAAAGATCCGGCGCCCTCGTGTCAAATGCCGGATGTGCAGGATGTGCTGCTGGCCAGGTTGGACAAAACGGACAGGGAGAAATTACAATCAGTACGGGAAACCGTAATTTCCCGGGAAAACAGGGAAAGGGAAGTGTTTACCTTGCATCGCCTGAAATTGTTGCCGCATCGGCTGTTGCTGGATGTATAACAGATCCCGGCAACATCCCTGACAAACCTGTTGAATTTAAACCAGCAGTTGCAACAGTCAGAAAAGAGACCGGAAAAAAGGAACGTGAAGCCGTACCGGTAAAGAACAGGATCATAGAAGGGAAAATATGGCTGATAAGAAAAGACAATATCGATACCGACATGATCTTTCATAACAGATACCTTGCCATAACGGATATCAGGGAAATGGGTCAGTATACTTTCGATAACCTGGAGGGGAATGAGGATTTTGCTAAAAAAGCTTCTCCGGGAGATATTATTGTAACAGGTAAAAACTTCGGATCAGGAAGCTCCCGTCAGCAGGCAGTTGACTGCTTTATATCGCTGGGTATCGCGGCGATAGTGGCAGAATCTTTTGGTGCCATATATGAAAGAAATGCAATAAATGCTGCACTTCCTGTTATAACCTGCCGGAATATCTCAGATCTGTCATTGAATGATGGTGATAATATCAAAATTGATCTTGTTACGGGCGAAATCACCAACCTGAGAACCGGACTTTCTCTCTTTGCAGATCCTTTTTCAGAAGTGCAGTATGAGATTTATCAAAATGGAGGCCTTTTTTAATCAGAGAATGCAGAAATGGAACCAATGACTTTCGCAGAAAAGATATTCAATGCTCCTGCAGGAGCAATTGTTTTTGCCAGGCCCGATATAATACTTACACACGACAATACGGCAAGTATTTTCAAAACCTTTCAGAAAATGGGAGGAGTAAGGGTTGCTGACCCTTCACAAATGCTTGTTGTACTCGACCATAATGCACCTCCTCCCGATTCAAAGCTCGCCAACCAGTATCAGGAAATAAGAAATATTGTAGCTGAACAGGGGATCGGAAAATTCTATGATGCCGGCAGGGGAATCTGCCATCAGATTATGTCATATCATGCTTTGCCCGGTATGCTTATTGTTGGCAGCGACAGCCATACTTCGACAGCTGGAGCTTTCAACGCTTTTGCAGCAGGGATCGATCGTACTGAATCTGCAGGGATATGGAAAAGGGGAGAGACATGGTTCAGGGTTCCTGAATCTCTTAGGATAAACCTTACGGGCAGACTGAGGCCGGGAGTTTATGCAAAAGATCTTGCATTATGGATAATAGGCATGATTGGTTCAGACGGTGCAAACTATATGTCTGTCGAATATCATGGCGACGGTATCAGAAGCCTTTCCGTTTCCGACCGCATGACAATAGCCAACCTCGCTTCCGAGATGGGCTCGAAAAACGCCGTCTTTCCACCCGACCAGATTCTGTTTGATTTCATAGGAGCGAAAAGGGAGAATTGCAATGCGGTTTGGGCCGACGAAAATGCAGAGTACCACCGAATCATTGACATTGACCTCTCTGAAATAAAACCTGTGTTGTCGGTTCCGCATAACGTCGATAATGTCAATACTGTCGCCGAAGCTGCAGGTACAGTTGTACATGAGGGACTAATCGGCACATGTACAAACGGCAGGATCGAAGATCTCAGAATAGCGGCGGAAATACTTAAGGGGAGAAAAATAAAGAAAGGTTTCCAGCTTAATGTCATTCCTGCTTCCGATCAGATTTTCCTCCAGGGGATAAAGGAAGGAATCATCACCGATCTTATCGAAGCAGGAGCAAATATCCTCACCCCTTCATGCGGACCCTGTCTCGGGACCGGACTGGGCATCCCTGCAAGCGGACATGCAGTAATCTCAACAGCCAACCGTAATTTCATCGGGAGGATGGGAAACAAGGAAGCCTCTATATATCTTGCCTCGCCGGCTACGGTTGCAATGTCGGCACTCACGGGAGTGATAACCGTACCGGATGGGAATACAAAACAGCAAAAGTATCCCTTTAAGGTTTCCCAAAGCTCAACATCTGTTATAGCTCAGGGCGAGAACCGGAAACACGGTAATGTATGGGATTATTCAGATGTTGATAACCTGAATACTGACCAGATGTTTGCAGGAAAACATACTTATAATGTTCTAAGCTCTGATCCAGCGTCAATAATTCCACATCTGTTCGAAGATTTCGACCCCGCTTTTCATTCAAATGCCGGCAGCGGCGATATTATCATTGCAGGTGAGAATTTCGGATGCGGAAGTTCACGCGAACACCCTTCTGTGGGCCTTGCTCATATAGGGATTTCTGCTGTTATCGTAAAATCTGTAAACAGGATATTCTACAGGTCTTCGATCAATCAGGGACTCGCCCTCATTGTACACAAAGAGGCCGTTGAAGCCTATAAACCAGGGATGAAAGTTACTTTCAGTTTTGACAGGGGTGAAATTATTGTTGGGGATAAGTTATTCAGGTTTGAGCCCTTGCCGGCAAAGCTTAAAGAAATAATCGATAAAAAGGGGCTTGTGAATTATATGAAGTCAGTCTGACACAATATCGAAAAAAATTATATTTTTGCACCCGTCATCCTGACTCGTAACTCAACCGGAAAGAGCAATCCCGATGCTTCGGGATGTGACAGCAGAGTTGAAATAATGGTTCCGTAGCTCAGCTGGATAGAGCAACAGCCTTCTAAGCTGTGGGTCGCGCGTTCGAATCGCGCCGGAATCACACAAAAAAAGCAGCCTAAAAGCTGCTTTTTTAATTCTGTGAACTTCTCAACAACCTGACGGGTCCTGCTTCAAAAATCCTTTTCAAGTCTGATAATTTTTCTTGATAAGCAAACAGATCTTCAAAGCCTCATCAGCGTGCCTTTGTATTTCAAACTGTGAATTGAAGATAAACCTTACTTTGCCATCACGATCTGCAACATAAGTCACGCGACCCGGGATCAACCCAAACAACCGAGAAGGAACTCCGAAAAGTTTTCTTACTTCGTTTTTGCTGTCACTGAGCAACTTGTATTTCAAATTATTTGCAAGGGCAAAATTACGATGACTTTCAACCGATTGTCCGCTGATTCCAATAATTTCTGCTCCTGATTCTTCGAAAACATCCATCAGATCACGGAAATAGCATGCCTCGCGAGTGCAGCTCAGACTCCCATCCTGAGGATAAAAGAATATTACCAACTGTTTATTTCCAAGATAATCAGAGATATTAACAATCCTGCCGTCCTGGTCAGGAAGTGAAAAATCAGGGATTTTGTCACCGACTTCTATTTGTATCATTTGTCCCGGACTATTATTGCTGACATCAGAAGAGTAATTTCAGAATGAAAGAGACAGACCAACAGAGGCATAATGGAACAAGGCAAAATTATAAACCTCGTCATTGTCTGCACCACCTTCCAGCAGCCTGTATCCAGCCCTTATCCCAAGATTTTCCGAGATCCTGTACGAAGCTGCAACAAGTACATCCTCAGCCCGACCCTGAGGGGCCGCCAGAGCATCACCATCAAGGAGCAGTCCAAATTTATCATCTGCCTTCCATAAAAGCCTGAAATTCACTATAGGCACAAAACCGACATTTGTTTTCACCGAGCTCTTATCTGATGATTCAAGGGAAATACTTGCATCGCGTATCTTTGCAGTAAAACCAAGACCGAATTCCAGTTTTGACATGTCAATAATTGTATAACGGTAAGTGAACCTGTACGAATTAAACATATACTTACCGGTAAGCTCAGTATTTGCAGTAAATTCCTCTCCTTCAAACAAAATATTGCCAGGAATCCGTCCTTTCGAATATACCGTAAGCGGTGCGTAAAGAAGTGAAAGAGTATGTCTCGATTTTATAGTATAACTGAGTCTCGCCCTCAGGAAAATCTTTGGATCAGGCCTCAAATCGTCCTTCAGCGAAAAAAAAGTACCCGCGTCTCCCGGTATCCTGACATCATTATAACCTGTGGCCAAAATTCCTGATTCCAGATCAACCGTGAACTGCGCATTTGTCTTTTCGTGACTGGCAAAAAAGAGTGTCAAAACAAAAATCAGCAAAAATCTCATAATATTCTTCATAGTAACAACATTTTCCTTTAAAATTATGACATGATAACAACCGAAAAGGGAAAAAAGTTCTCATGCTTTCCGTCGCCTGGCAGGTATGGTTTAGAATGATCAGTGCAACAGGTCCGCCCAAAAGAAGGCGGGCAGGTTTCATCTGCTTTCTCATTGCCTCTCCCGCATATTCGCAAAATAAGGCTCAACCCGGCCACCATACTGAAAACACCCGACGTATTTCAATCAGGCCGGCACGGTGCCTGCATTATACCATCCGATGTAATGAAGGACAAAACAATTATTTTTCTCATTTTCGTCCCACTTTGTTGTCTTCGACAGACGATGGCAAGGAAGGTTTATAAACAGGTCAGGTATCTGATCACTCTGGAAGTCCCTGCTCGGCTTAGAGAATTACATCCTCCCGAGACAAAACCTGCATAAAACACTAAATATGACTATATTACCTTGGCGTGGCTACTGCTGGTGAGATGTTGAAATTTAAGATGTACCTATAGATCTTTGATATAACTAATGCTTTTTATCTCATTTTCTGACAGGGCTCTTTTAAAAACTGCAAGTCCGCCAATAAGTCCTTTAAAGAAATTTCCCATGCCGGACTTAAGCAGAACAGCTCCGACAGTAAAATCAGATCCATTGTTGCCGATTCCATAAGGAAAGAAATATGGGTTCTTGATTTGAACCAGCCCATCGGGATATCCGTCAAATCCTTTAGTGTTGCTGATCAGTTCAGCCTCACGGGCTTCAAATTCTCCATTTAAATATGATTTTATGTATGTGCCATCATACGTAAACGCAACGGTGCACCATTCATTTTTTGGCACATCTTGTCTGCTTGCCGAATAATCAATGGAGTATGGGAATGGGGGAGTAGGTTTCCCTGTTCTTGAAATATGTCCGCATACCTTATCCTTCCCGTTATAATGTGGAAGAGATATAAAAAGGCCATACTGTCTTTTACCTCCATCCTGATATTCATTCCACATTCCACCAACAAATCCTGTTTGCACTCCTGTCCATTTTATCCATGCCACCATGGTGATTTCACAACGCTCTCCATAAATATTCAGTTGTCCGGTTTGTGAATGGTCTAACGTCAGATAGTTTGTGCCATCAAGCGAAATGGAAAATCCGGAAAGCGGGCCTTCATTGATTCTGGCGACAGTACCATTTGACTCTTTTAATGAGAATCTTTTATGAACAGCTGATTTCCTGTCTTTTCCAGCCTTTTCATTGAATTTCCAAAGCGAAACTAATCCATCAGTCGATTCTATCTTTTTAATAAGTGACCTGTTTGTTTTTGACAGGTTAATCTGCCCTTCTGTAATAGAGAAGTGGAATCCGAATGTCAGAAGTAACAGGACTATTCTATTCATAAAAGTCTGTGCCATGATGCTAATTTCCCTTTAAACATTTAATCAATATGGTGCATCCATACTCGCAAAGCAAGTGGTTTTTGACTATTCTGTCCGGAAACAAACTTTCAAACTTTCATTTTTCTGATGGCCAGTCCTTTTATCCGGCCATAAGATACAATTCTGACGATGACAAAGGTTAAGTGCCTTATAAAGTCATTTCACGTATTTAGCTGATTATCAATTTAATTGTCAGACGAAAAGCTTTTTTGATGATTGACAGATTATGTTTCATTGGCCCCTGCAATTTTCTATGAAAGCACTTAATTTTTTTATATCAAGGGCACCATTGGTCCTTACACCACTGCATACATCAACAGCAAAGGGTTGAACTTCCTCGATAGCCCTTCTTACATTATCAGGATTTAATCCTCCCGCGAGGAATACCGGACAAACTGACTTTTCGCGTATCTGTCTGCTTAGCTTCCAATCGTGTGTTCTGCCTGTGCCTCCAAGTTCTTTTACCTTGAGATTTGGATTCCCGCTGTCAAGTAACAAAGCATCCGCTTTTTCAGAAAGCCTGAGAGCAAGGTCAACAGACTTTGAATCGATGACATGAATTACCTGTACTATTTTCACTGATGGTAATGCATTTCTGATTTGCGAATAAGTGCCTTCTGATAGCAAATCGACTATCTGGATTGTGTTTGTATTCGTTTTCTGATGATGTTTTATAATCGCGGAAGCAGACGTCTCACTTGTAAGAAGAAAAGTACCTACCGGAGGAGGCACTGCTTCGGAAATTTGTTTTATCAGATCGTCAGGGATTGGCCCAGGGCCACTCGGCATTTTGCCCACCAATCCGATTGCATCAGCACCCGATTCAATAGCCGTCAGCGCTTCATTAACACTGCTGATACAACAAATTTTGATTCGAACTCTCATAATTAGTCTGTTATTTTGAAACGGTTACACAGTATAAGTGGCCGGATTGAAGTTTAATCTGACAATGGTATACAATAAAAATCAGATAACAATCCGATGCCTTAAATTATGTGTTTACAATATTGTCAAAATTTTTTATATCCCGGTATCCGGAAGTACAAGTCAGCAGGAAATGATGAAGAACAATATTGCAAACCCGGGCAGTAGTAAAGTTGAATCCGGCATAAATGTTTTATCTGTTTCATTGGCGGGCAGAATATGCCAAGGGTTTAATGAAATTCATCAATTCTCTGTCGTGGTTATTTACTATTCTGCAAACATTGTCAAAATACATTGTGGACCCGTTTTCCGCGGAATAACTTTCCCACTTTGGAAGTAAACCTTTAACATTAGGATTTCCTGTTTTTGCGAAGTTAATCCATGCAGAACTCATTTTGTCAGCTAATTTCCAGGCTTCTTCTGAATTGCCTGTCCAGTCTGGTCTCAGGTCAACATTATTGAATGCAAGCGGAATGTCCAAACCATGAAATGCACCTTTTGATGAACCGTCGACAGGACTTTTCCATGCAAACAAATAGGTATATATTGGTGCATTTCCCTGTACGGCTCTTGCATCTGCAGTCCTTATGGTAAAAGGTCTGAAAACAGTATCAACCGAAAGAAGATCCTGAGGTGTATAATCAGGATAAGCCTTTGCGAACAGTTCAATGTATTGATCGGTTCTGTCGCCATATAATTTTGCCAGCCGTTCTTTTGCCTTTTCAATTGTCAGGTCTTTTTCGGAATAAGCAGTGCTCACCAGTTCATTGAGTGTTGTACCGATCATCAGGGGTATATCTTTTGAAATATCGGCAAATCCCGGGCTGAAAGGTTGTTGGAGCAGAACGACACCGTCGGCTGAAGGTGTAAAGCCAAACATTGTTGGTGATCCGGGTTTTCTCGGACCGGAAATTTTTTCTATTGCTTCATTTCCTGCTTTTACAAGATCCATGTAAGGGATTGTATCCAGTTTTTCTGCGTCATCAGGTGTTAGTCCCAGATTTTCAAGTACAGCTAAACCAAGAGACTTTGATTTTTCTTTGGTCATTACATTGAGCAGCGTTCCGCTCTGAATGATTGCCTTGTGAAACAAACCTGAGGCCGCCGGCATGCACATCAGCGTTCCTGCTTTTCCTCCGCCTCCCGATTCGCCCACGATGGTCACATTGGAAGGGTTGCCGCCGAACTTCTCAATATTCTTCCGGATCCACTCAAGGGCTTTCACAATGTCAAGCATACCCACATTTGCCGATTTTTCATACTTTTCGCCACATGCCGACAAATCAAGAAAACCAAGAATATTCAACCGGTGATTTACCGACACCAAAACTATATCCCCTTTTTTTGCCATAGCTTCTCCATAGGTCATAGGATCGTTACTGGCGCCAACATGAAATCCGCCGCCGTGTAACCAGAGCATCACCGGACGCTTTTTACCATCCATTATTCCACGAGTCCAGACATTTACACTAAAAAGTTCTTTTTCGTTTTGAATGGAATCGGGATACCATGGAACTATTTGTCTGGCTACTGGTCCAAAGTTCTTACATTCACGAATTCCGTTCCAGGAATCTGGATCCTGCGGAGGCATAAATCTTTCAGCCTTGGCATAGGGAATCCCTTTAAAAGCATAAACGTCATTGTTAAAACTACCAGATATTACACCAAAAGTGGTTTTAACAACCGGCTCCTGATTTTTGTTTGTTTTTGGCTTGCAACCCGTAAAACAAAATTCAGCTGTTATTAAAATAACGATACTAATTTTAGTTACCGGCCTCATGGTATGAAAATCCTTTATGTTTTAAAAATGTTCCTAATAATACAAAATATTCCGATTTTTTATATTATCCTGATAGCAGTTTGTCATTTTGAATGCGGCAGAACGACAGGCAAAAGCGCCCGGGTTCTCCTGAAAATGGCTTATTGCCTGTAACACACTCAGCTTAATCAAAATAAATCAGTAATATCTTATTCGGCAGGAGACAGCGCAAAACACCGATTGTGCAATATGATTGCATATTATGGCCTTCACACTCCATTCTGTAAAAACGACAATTGATTGTGGCAAACTGATCAGGGTGATCACATAAGGCTCTTGCACGACATTGATGCTATCTGAAACGACTGATTTATTGCAAAAGCCACTAAGAGGTATGACCGCTTGCCGGGAGCAGTGTTTTCTTTCTTATCATTATCACTGTTTCAATGCCAGCAGGGTTTTTGCCAGCATCTTTGAGGTCTGCAAATCCATTCCTTTCATAAATATTCCTGGCATTTTTACCTATATCGACTTTCTCCGAAAAGGTTTGAACGTAAATGTCCCCATTGCCTTCCAGTTCCTCAATTGCCTTTTTTACTAATTCCTCTCCATAATTCTTCCCCCGGTGTTTCTTTGCTACGGCTAACCAGATTATCTCACTATTTGCCCTGTCTAAAGCGACAATCCCTGTCAGATTGCCTTTTTCATCTTCATAGCCGAATGCGTTATTATTTAGTATGCACTCTTTTATACCATTTTGAAATTCTTTTGAATCTGTCATTGGTCCGAATAAAGGCTCAACTTCTTTGGCAAGTTCTATCCAGACATCATAATCTTGTAAATCCAGTAGTCGAATCATAATGCATATTTCTATTTAATTATCAATAATTTGGTTGTAAGCTGTTTTGATATTACACCAGCGCGGCGGCATCTGGTTTGTTTATCGTGTTATACTTTCAGATCTCCATTAAAAATGCTCTGTCCAGATCAAGCTTTATTGCCAATTAATTTTAATTGACTAAACATTATGTTTTTATCCCAATATCCATGTTGGATAAATATCTTTCCGTTAACAATTTGAAATATTTCACAACCACGCATATGAAATTTATTGCCATTTGGAGCGTGTCCGGCAAATTCTCCTTTCATTGTCCCGCTGAAAATCCATTCAACAACAACCCATGAATCCTGTTCTATAATGTTTTCTGCTTCAATGTGTATGTCTGGAAAAGCCCGAAATATGTTTTCATAAGTCTTTATCATTGCTTCACGTCCTTGTACCGTCTTTCCGTAAGGAAGTTGTGTATTAGTACATTTTCATCATAAAGTGAAATTGCAGTATCCGTATTGTGACCGTTGTAAGCCTCTATCCATTTTAACGCAACCTGCCCGGGGATCTGATTTAAAGAAATATTTTCTGCCATTTTAGTATGCATTTTATCTTGACAATAAGAAAACCTGATCGAAGAAGATAACAAAAATAAGCAGTGGCAGTCAACTTTGATAACCCGGGGTGATTGCTTTTACAAAGGAAAAACAGTAAGCAGTCTTTTGTTCACGGGTTGACCAGGGTAAAAGATACTGAATCCGATTATCTGTTTCTATAACCTCCGGAGTGTTTGTCGGGTCTGAAGGAGAAGCCTGAATACGGGCGCTGTCCGGGCAGTTGATATGAACAGGCTTGAATTTGCCCACCAGCTGGTCATGTGGTCTGATCCTGTCTGTGGTCAATTTATTGTTTCTGACCAGAGATAGAAATTCATTCCAAATTTTCATTTCGTCCTGGAAGCAGGAAGCTGTCGTGATAGCAGATAAGCTGAATGGAAGCAGATATTTTTTCATGCAGAGTATTTCAGCAGCTGGGACTAAAATGCCTGGTAATGTTTGCAGCTTGCCGCAGTGGGCGATTCCGGAGTCCCGAACCTGCCTGGTCAACCAGGCATCGCGAAAGCTTTCAGGACTGTTAGAAACCCTGCACCTGAATTAACCACTTCAGCCACCATTGCCGCAAACGGCTGTTGGCAGTAGTTGTGCTGTCATTAGTCATCGCCGATGTTACTTTTTTTGTCCGCGAAGATGAGGCATTTTAGAATAGTCAGTTAGTCCCAATTTATTTCCAAAGGGGTCGGTGAACTCAACCGAAAATCCAGTCATAATTTCAAAAGGTTCGCTTAAAAACTCAACTCCTTTTTGCTTTAGTGCTTCATATGCTTGTCCAACATTGTCAACCGTGAACCAGATTGCAGGTGTGGCATTTTGCAAATTACTTACAATAATTGCGGGTTCATTGTCGCCAACTTTAAAAGCAGTCATCCCTTTGTCTGCAAAGTCAAACTTAATGTCAAGCCCGAGTTTGTTCTTATAAAACTCCTTTGCCGTGTCAAGATTATTGGCAGGTAAAAAGAAATTGTCGTAGTCGCTGATGATATTCATGGCTCATCTGGTTTTATTTATGAAAGGTTGATTCCGGGTTTTTATACTCTTTTTTTTCTTTGTCGGTGTTAAAAATGCTTGTCGCCTGATTTTTCCTTTGCATTCTATCCTTTGTCAATAAATTGTTCCAAAAAGAATGTCCAAGGTTTTCCACCAATATGGGCATAACACACCTATGCCGGTCTTTTGCCTGTTTGTCTTGTCATTGTTGTGTCGTTTTTCCCTGACTTTTTCGGGTATGATCAGAGACGGAGATCATCGGGGCGGTCAGGTATCCATAAAGTACCGCACTGCCCCGGAAAGACTGCATTTAACGATTTAAAGAGCCCGTCATTGACTACACCCTGTGTTATGCCCACTTGTTTATCACTTAAGCTTAGTTAACCATTCATCAATTTCTTTCACTCTTGGAACACTTCCCTGGTGCTTCAGTTCCCCATTTATTATTAAAATTGGAGTCATTAATATTCCGACATCTTTTGCTCTTTTTTCAAATGGCCTCAAATATTCATCCAGTTCATAGGACCAATTACAATCGTTGTAGGCACTATATTCGCAACTATGACTGTTTGCCTGCCCATGTATTAATTCAGAAAGCCTTGATTTGTCAATCTCCATGTTAATAAGTCTGGCTACATCTTTTGCAGTACCTGTTTTTAATCCAATACTGTCAGCAAATTCCTTTGCCTCCGCATCGGTATAACTCAGATGTTTAATTACTGCATCTATTTTAAATTCCTTTACTTTTTCAGTGATTACCTTCAATAGCAATCCACATCTTGGGCATGGGGGCTCAGTTCCTATTATCAATATTTCATTCATATAGTTCCTCTACAACTAAATTTTTTCACTACAACCCGTGTCGGCTTCACAATAATTCGGTTCTGTCAAAATTAGAGCTTTAATATGAAATATTCATATCACAGACTTCTTTTGGTGTTAAATAAGCAAGCGCTCTGTGAGGTCTGTTTTCGTTGTAATAATTGATAAATTCCCGGCTGTTCTCACAGACATCAGTAAGGGATTGAAAGGCATAAGCCCTCAGAAACTCTTTTCTTATGTGGCATGTTGTCTGGCAGGGCTGAGGCTCTCTCATCTTGTGATCCTGAATCATGCACTGTGACACTTCCCATTTTTGTCAGGCCCCTTGCTTTTTCCACTGCAGCTTAAAAAGCTTCATGTACCAAACCATGATCTTGTTTGACCGTGCATTCCCGGTCTCAGGCTTTTTTAATCTTTATAACTGACCTGTGACATTCCTCCAAATTACAATTTATCTGTTTGCTGCCAGAGTACCTGATGCATAGCAAAACCATGACAAATATGTATTCTTATTGCCCGTGCCAGGTTTGGTAATTATTATCTTTCAGGTTAACAATCCGGAAAATATTGTCAGTGTTTTTATGCGGAAAGATGAATTTATTTAATGCCGGAGACAAAATCAGAGATTAATCTGTTGAATTCTAGTGGTTTATCCATGTTCATAATATGTCCGGCGCCTTTTATGGAGACTTTAACAGAACCAGAGATCTCTTTTTCCATAATGTCGGCTATTTCTTTACATGATTCTAAATCATATTCCGCTGTCACTATGAGGGTAGGGAGTTTTATATCCGTTAATCTTGACATGGCTGGTGGGTTAAGAGAGGTTATTGGGCTTTTATTCAAAAGACTCCAGTAAGAATGCTCATAGCCCATTTTTAGTAAAGAATTCAGTGTCGCAGGATTTACGACAGACCTGGCCAAACAATTATTGCCCTTCCAGATAAAATCAGTGCATTCTTTTGGTCCATAATTTCTAAGAATCTCATTTGCTTTTGGAACTATGGCATACATGGAATCAGCACTGGCAGATTTGAATTTGCCGGATCCGAATCCACCCGCCCACGGTCCCGCTGAAATGAGGGAATAACACATTTCAGGATAAGAGATTGCGAAGTCTGTTGCGACAGCACTTCCTCTGGATAAGCCACAAATGTGCGCTTTTTCTATTTTAAGAAATTCCAATAATGCCTTTAAATCGTCCTGATCGCTATATGGTTCATCAATCTTTGGCAAGGATGATTTACCAAATCCTCTGACATCGTAGCGTATGACCATGAATTTCCTGGACAGATAATCAACCTGAAGATCCCAATGCCTCCTGTCACCAAAGTTACCATGAATGAACACAATTGGTTTTCCTTTTCCTGAAACCTCATAGTATAACGAAGCCCCGTTTATATAGGCAAACCCGCTATGAACGTTTGTTTTTTTATCACATGTGTATAAAATACCAACGATCAGGGTAATATAAAATATTGTTCTCATTTTGCCGTGAATTTGAATATTTTCTCATTTTAATAAACCTCCGCTAATTGTCAAGGTAGTCATGCTTATCAATAAGCCCGACGGTCACGTAAATGAGACGTCGGGCATTTCAAAGCACTTTTTCGTAAAATTCCGGGTGCCTCCGATACGGCATGAAACGTCAGATAACTCACTGTTTACCAAATGTTTTATATGCGATGTCGGGCAGCGTATTTCATTAACTCTATTTATTATCTGATCTCATTTTCCTTGTAAAAAAGTATACCGATAAAAAGAAAAATAATATCGCATATCCTGAAACAATTATTAAATGAATCCAAATACTTTCCTGCCTGTCAGACAATATGATTCTCGAAAACTCTATTGCATGAGAAAAAGGTAAAAAATCCGTAATACTCTTAATAGTGTCGCCAAGTGCACTTAAATCCATCCATGCTCCGCCAAGTAATGTACTCGAAATTATGTATATATTTCCTATTGCCATGTTTTGGGACTCACTGAATGCTACTCCCAAGAAAATACCGATGAATATTGAAAAAAGTATGTATGGAATGTATGAAATCAGCGTATAAACAATTTTCAATGATACTGGCAGTCCCATAAATACACCGGCAATTAAGCACGCAATACCTATGATCAGAGCAAATGGTAAAAGCGGAATGGAATATCCAATAATAAAATCTTTAGGTTCAAGTGGTGAGATGAAAAGTCTGGTTAAAAATGATGTGCTTTTGTCTTTTGCAATTAATAGTCCTGTAAACATTGTAATAAACGTAAATCCAAATATTGTTATTCCTGGTACAATGCTTACTGGTCTGAAAACTTCAATGGGGGCGTTTTTTGATATAATGGAAAAGAAAAAAAGTAAGAACACCGGCAATCTGGCTTTTTTCCTGCGGACTTCAGAAAGATTAAACACTGTTATCATTTCATCAACTTTGTCAGAAATTACCTTTTTTGAAATGCCATAAATGCCCGCAATCATTTCAAGATTCTCTTGAACGTTCAGGTTCCGTGCAATTGCAGTTTCTTGAGGTGATACATTTATCCTGTGTTTAATGTAGTGGGAGTCTTTAAGCAAATCCTTGTCTAATATGGTTGCATTGCCACTGGAAGGAACAATAAGGCAGGAAAGCATTTTAATGGTGGTTGTCTTTCCTGCTCCGTTTAATCCGAGTAATGAGAACAATTCTCCCTTTTCAATTGATAAATTTAAATCATCGACTGCCACAAAGTCCCCGAATTTTTTGGTCAGATGTTTTGTTTCTATCATAATCACATGATTTTGGGTCTCTTAACATGTTGCACAACGGTACATGTATAAACATTGTGTATTGCGTGCTTCCTTTCTGTCAACTTTTACAAACGCCAATTCGGGCGGTGCACTTGGTTAACCACTTAATTCATAATATTCTAAACATGATGCTATGGGTATTTTACAGTCCTCCAGATCCACCTGTCCCTATTGTAAAATACACCATGCTGCCATTATAATACTCTTCATGCTTTGGTCTGCCAATTGGAGAATTCACTCCAAAACTTAATCTGATACAAGTATAACTCAAATCATAATTGAAACTATAACTATTTTTAAATAATCTCAGTGATTTTAAATCTAGATAGCAGCCTGCCTTGTAATAAGGCAGAAAAGGTTCATTCTTTCGATTCTCTGAAGAACCCAGGAAAGTCGATGATAACAAATCAAATGCTATACCGGCCAAAGGAACAAATTTGAATGATTCAGAATTTATCAATGCATAGCCTAGATTTCCACCTAGCATAAAATGCAATGCAGCCTTATTTTTTGGCCATTCTGAATCATCCGGGAATTCCATTGTCTTCTTTGCTTTTCCAAATCCTATATAATCATCGATTTGTATAACCAGTCTTTGTCTATGGATATCGATGTTAATGCCAATGAATATGGGGTTTATTATATAATTCGCAATATGGTACGTTGGGGATTTCGGTTTGCATCTCATTCTCCCGATACCATGCCTTGATACGGGTCATTAATGCTCAAAACTGCTGTATCCCCCGGCATTGACTATATTGCGTGTCAGACCCGTTTTTTTAACTTATTTATATACTAAATTATAAAGCCTGATAGAGCGACAGATGAAATCTCAATCGCTCTATTGTCTGATTCGTTCACAGGGCTGTACCTACAACGTCTTCACGGGAATACATATATCTAAGACAAATCTGCGTCTGGAGTCCTCATCTGGTGAATTGTAATATAACTCATACGGATAACCATTACCTGGTTGATATCCACTTTCAGTAAACCATAAACACATTGTATTCCAGGCTTTTTCAAATCCTTTATCGTCAATTTCAAAATGACCGACCGCATATTTGCCACTTTCTAACTTCATTTTGCCAATCTCGCCATCAACTTTTACATCGTTATCCACAGTGATACAAGCACTTTGACGAACCTGTTCAATCGAGGTTATAGTAGGATCGTCATGATACACAGTAATTGTTTTTGTCGCCGGAAAGTTTAACAAACCACGCGGGCCCGCCCATCTCATAAGCTTTTCATAAGCTTTCCCGATTTTGTCAAACCGACCTGTGTGTCTGCAATAAACGACATTAATTTCAGGCATTTCTTTAATTTCGATTTTTGTGTCCATAATTATAAAATTTGAGTGATTAAATTGATTAAAATTATCACCACAAAGTTGCCCTTTACAATCTGGACTCATTTGATTTATCTTGCGGGTCAGTTGACCATTCTTGCTATAATATAAGCCATCTTTTGCAAAAATTGCCTTTTCATTTTCCCGAAATTCTTTGGCAGTCATACCAAAATATTTGCGAAATGTCCGGCTAAAATGGGCTACACTGCCAAACCCACAATTAAATGCTATTTCGCTTATTGAAGCATTTTCGTTATTTCTAAGTTGTCGGGCTGCTTTTTCAATTCGTATTCGCTGAATAAAAGCACTTATTGTTTCATTTGTTAAAGTTGAGAAAATACGGTGAAAATGAAACGGTGAAAAACAAGCAATTTGAGCAATTTTATCAAGTGTAATGTCTTCGTTTAAATGCTTTTCGATGTAATCAATCACTCTGTTTATTCTTGCTATGTATTCTTGTCTGCTTTTATCTTTTACATTCATTTCTGCAACTAATACTATCATGTTTTTAAACTTGTGCCTGACGCTGGCAATATGCGGAGGCCGGGATTTCTGGGCACATACTTATCAAAACGCTAAAAATTCTAATAATAGTACCATTCCTTTGTAAGCTCCCCTATTTTCCGGGCCGATTAAAATTAGACGTTTTTCAGTAATTCGGTTCACTTAGTGATGATTTTGGCGATTGGTATCCATGAGCCTTATGAGGTCGGTTCTCATTAAAATCAATCCGCCAC